>Ga0207641_10000019_pt1 | contig 295899 bp, 250 predicted proteins | sample KBSSwiS62_FD_184306 | JGI IMG/M metagenome (GOLD analysis project Ga0207641, IMG submission 184306) | Switchgrass rhizosphere microbial communities from Kellogg Biological Station, Michigan, USA - KBS Switchgrass S6-2 (SPAdes) (version 2) | ecosystem: Host-associated > Plants > Roots >... | reverse complement strand
GGCTGGAACAGCTCGATGAGGCGCTCGGCGCCCTCGATATCACAATCGACCAGGAAGACATCGACGCCCTCGATTCTGGCTATGCCACCCGGCCGGTGTTTTCGTTTTAGCAAAGGTCAGACGCGTCCAGATTTGTGCGGTCCTGAGGAAGGCGTGGCGGCGGACCGGTTGGCCTGAAACGTCTTGCCATTCGCATGGCTGTCAGCGCCTCCGCACCATTCTCCTTCGCCGTCATCGCGATTGCCGCAGGCGCGAGCTCCCGTTGCAGGCTTGCGCCGCATCGGCACGCGCGGTTCCGCCCCTCACCCCCGCCCCAGGTTCCCGGACATGGCCGCCACCAGCACGACGCTCGGGATTTCTCCTTGCGAACCCACCAAAAATCGGGCACCCACTCCAGGAGTGGTATATTAAAACCAGCCCTTGGGAGGGAGCAGATGATGCAGGCGCTGAACCTGGTCGATCCGCAAAGTTTCGTCGACGGACCGCCGCATGCGTTCTTCGATCTGATCCGGAAAGAGGATCCCGCCTATCGCATTGACGATCCCAATTGCGGCACGCTCTGGAACCTGACCCGATATGCCGACATCCGGAAGATCAGTGCGAACAATGAGCTCTTTTCCTCTGAATGCGGCGTCCTGTACCCGCTTGTTCGCGAAGAGGGCGAGCAGTTCGACAACCAGATGCTGTTTCACAGCGGAGCGCGGCACGCTCGCCTCCGAGGTATGGTGCAAGGTGCGCTGACGCCGCGGGTGGTGGCGCAGTTCGATCATTGGATCCGCGAGATCTGCGTGCGCATCGTCGGCGACATCCAGGAGCGGGGTCGGTTCGACGCCATTCCCCTGATTGCGGCCGAACTTCCGGCGCAGGTCATCTCAAGCGTCCTTGGCATTCCAGACGAGGATCGGGGCAATTTGCTCAAGTGGGCCGTCGCCATATTCGGGAGGGTGGATCCGGAGATCGGTTTCGAAGGCTTCTTCCAGGCGCGAGAGCAGGTGCTAGCGTACGCTCTTGAGTTGCGGGAGCTCAAGCGGGCGAATCCGGCGGCGGATCTCGCGACAGAGCTAATCTCCGCAGCTCCGGATGGTGAGCCGATCAATGACGCGGAATATGCTCACCTGCTCTTCCTCCTGATGCTCGCCGGTTTCGAAACCACACATACATTGATCGCGCAGTCTCTGTTGCTTATGGCTCAGGATCCCGATGCGCGGCAGCAGATAGAATCTACCCCCATCTCTGACCATCGCCGTGTGTTGGATGAGTTGTTGAGGTTCACCAGCCCCGTGATGCACATGGCGCGCATGGCCACGCAGGACACAGAGTTGCACGGCAAGAAGATCATGGCTGGTGACAAGTTGATGATGTGGTACACGGCTGCCAATCGCGATCCCGAAATCCACCCTGACCCGCACTGTTTCGACGTTAACCGCAAGAGCGCTATAGGTCATATGGCCTTTGGAGGCGGCGGCATTCATTACTGCCTTGGCGCTTCGCTCGCCAAGCTTGAGGTGGATATTCTGCTGCAAGAGTTTCGGAAGGCCAACATTCGTTTGGACCTGGACGGCGCGCCGCAACGGTCCGTTGACGTGTCAATCAACGCGCTGCGCAGGCTCCCCATGAAGCTGGTCTGATGGATGCCGAGATTGGTGTCCGACAAGTGGGGCGTTAGACCTACTGGGCTGAACCCTGTTTCAAGAGCTCGTCGGGAACTACACCGGTGTGCGGTTGCGCCGGTGCGTGCGAGCCAAGCCCAAAGTCAGACGGCGCGGGGGCGGGATCTATCCACTCCCGCATCTACTTGCCACTTCTGGCTCGTACGTCTGACTCAACTAGGCCGCGGCCCGAACGGTGCGGCCTAGGCGCGGGGCGCACAGGGGGGCGAGATCGGCGTCGATCCATTCGCTGTCGAGTGGATTGATGCGCACGAAGGGTCGTCTCAACCGATCGCCGGCCAGCCATCATGGCGGCGCGGCCCGCAGCTTCAGCGCGAAGTAGTCAGTTGACCGAGCGCTGCGTCCCTCGCTCTCGCGACGGCGCCTGACGACCGACCCGGCCGTCTCTGATCGCGGATCTCATCCTGCGCGGCGCATGGCGCGATCAGGGGCCAAAAGGTCAATCCGCCAGCCGAAGGATTGGCTTGATCACCTCGCCGCTGAGCGCGTCCTCGATCGCGACATTGATCTCTTTGAAATCATACATCCGCACGAGCCTTTCGATCGGGAAGGCCCCTGCTCGAATGTCCTCCATCAGTTCGAGGATGACGCCGGCCGGATCTCCGTCGCCGAGCAGGACGCCGCCGATGGTAAGACCGCTCATCAAGTCTGTCGGGGCAATCTGCAGCCGCGCAGAGGGATCAGTCACGACGCCGGATATGAGGCAGGTCCCGTGCTTCGCGAGCACCTGTATGGCCTGGTTCATTACCTTGGTGCTGCCAGCTGCCTCGTAGGTATAGTCAACACCGCCAGGACAGATAGCCCGTAGTTCAGCAACCGTGTCGCTCGTTTTGCTGGCGTTGACCGTGTGGGTGGCGCCAAACGCCTTCGCCAGCTCCAACCGTCCCTCGTGCAGGTCGATGGCGATGATCGGCGAACAGCCCGCCTTTTTCGCCATATGAATCGCGGCGAAACCTAGCGCGCCCATGCCGAACATCGCAAAGCTTGCCCCGGCGCGCGGCTTCAAACGGTTGCGAACGGCGCCGCCGCCCGTGAGAAAGCCGCAACCTAGCGGGCCAAGCAACTCCAGGGGAATGTCGTTGGGCGCCTTGATGACATTCCGATCGGTCGCAATCGAATAGGTGGCAAACGATGATTGCTGATGATGGGCTGCCGCGATCGGCTCTCCGCTCAAAGAATGGAGTGCATAACGGCCGTCAATCCGGACGCCGCTGAAATTGTTCTTGGAAAATTGCTCGCAATACGCCTCCTGTCCATCAAGACAGCTGGCGCACGTTCCATCGGAGTAATAGATCATCACGACGGCATCGCCCGGTTTCACCGCCGTCACGGCCGAGCCGATCTTCTCCACCAAGCCGGAGCCTTCATGGCCGTACACATACGGCTTCCTGCCAATCACGCTATCGGCAGGCGCATCGCGCAGCGCAATGTCGGTGTGACATATGCCCGTGGCGACGTTTTTAACGAGAACCTCATTCGGGCCGAGATCGTCCGCTAGTTCGACCTCCTGCAGCACGAGAGGCCTGAAGGCTTCGACGGCGACTGCCGCAGTGATCTTCATGACTTTCTCCCATTTTCCGCGGGCCGGCGGTACCAGGCTGCGTAGCGTGCAAATCCGCGCGGGTGAACCCCTGTTCCCACCGAAATGGGTGAACGCTATTTGCGTTTTCGCGAGCGGATTCTGTCAAACGGCGCGCAATCGGGACCCCATATCGGGCGCTGCGAACGCCGGCGAAAGCGGTTCAGCAGAGCACGACGTTGACCGCCAAGCCGCCCAGGCTGGTCTCGCGGTACTTCTCCCGCATGTCCTCGCCGGTCTGGCGCATGGTGTCGATGACGGCGTCCAGCGAGACCACGTGCTCCCCGTCGCCCCGCAGGGCCAGGTAGGCGGCGTTCGCCGCCTTCACCGCGGCCAGGCCGTTGCGCTCGATGCAGGGGATCTGCACCAAACCGCCCACGGGGTCGCAGGTGAGGCCCAGGTTGTGCTCCATCCCCACCTCGGCGGCGTTCTCCACCTGGGCCGGGGTTCCGCCAAGGGCTGCGGCCAGGCCCGCGGCGGCCATGGAGCAGGCGACGCCGATCTCGCCTTGGCAGCCCATCTCGGCCGCCGAGATCGAGGCGCGGGTCTTGTAGAGGAAGCCGATGGCCGCGGCCGTCAGCAGGAACTCGCGCGCGCCCTCTTCCGTCGCCTCGGCCACGAAGGACTCGTAGTAGCGGAGCACCGCCGGGATGACGCCCGCGGCGCCGTTGGTGGGGGCGGTGACCACCCGGCCGCCGGCGGCGTTCTCCTCATTCACCGCCATGGCGAACATGGTGATCCATTCGAAGATCTGGGCGGGGTCGCCGGCGCCGTTGCGGGTCTCCAGGTGCTGGCTGATCCGCCGGGCGCGGCGGCGCACGCCCAGGCCGCCGGGCAGGACGCCGTCGCTCAGCCGCCCGCGCTCGATACAGGCGTTCATGGCCGCCCGGATGCAGTCGACGGCGGCCAGAGTCTCGCCGGCCGGCCGCGACCTGGCCTCATGGGCCAGGACGATCTGCGCGATCGACAGGCCCTCGCGGCGGCAGCGGTCCAGCAGGGCGCGGGCGGAGGTGAAGGGATGGGCGGGAGGGACCCGGTTGTCCGCCCGGGGATCGGGCTCGCCTTCCACGACCGCGCCGCCGCCGATGGAATAGTAGCGCCGCTCGATGGATTCGCGGTCATCGAAGCGGGCGGTGAAGCGCATGCCGTTGGGATGGAAGGCCAGGCGCTCGCCCCGACGGAACAGGAGGTGCTCGGCCTCGCGGAAGGGCAGGGTCGCCTGGCCCGCCAGCCGCAGGGCGCCCAGGTCGCGGATCTGGGCCAGCAGCGCGGGGATCGCATCGGGATCGACGCCCTCCGGCGTGTGGCCCTCGAGTCCCAGCAGGATGGCGGTGTCGGTGGCGTGCCCCTTGCCGGTCATCGCCAGGGAGCCGAACAGCTCGCAGACGATCTCCGCGGGGCCCAGGGGCGCCACCGCCGCCGCGAAGGTCGCGGCCGCACGCATGGGCCCCACCGTGTGCGAACTGGAGGGTCCGACGCCGATGGTGAACAGCTCGGCGACGCTGCAGTCGCCGACGGAGGACTGGACCGGCATGACGGGCCTTTCAGGCCACCATGCCGATGGGGATCGCCTGGCCGTTCACCTGCCGCGCCGCGTGGGAGGCCAGGTAGAGCGCCAGTTCCCCCACCTCGACCGGGGTGGCCATGTCGTTGTTGTAGTGGGCCAGCATCTGGGCCTGGACCGCCGGGTCCAGGGCGGAGAAGCGGTCGTGCAGGCGCGCGCCGGGCTCGGTCATGACCAGGCCGCAGACGATGGCGTTGGCGGTCGCCTGGTAAGGCGCAAGGTCGTGGGCGAGCTGGCGGGTCATGGCCTCGACGGCCGCCTTGCCCGCCACATAGGGGAACTTGGCGCCGATGGTGCCCAGGGGGCCGGACCAGGCCCGCGCGGCGCCCGACGAGATATTGATGATCCGGCCGCTGCGCCGGGCCGCCATGCCGGCGAACACCGCCCTGGAGCACAGGAAGGTGCTGCGGATGTTGGCGGCGATGACGGTGTCCCACACCTCGACGTCGGTGTCGGCGATGGTCGCCAGGCCCACCTGGCCGCTGCCGCCGGCGTTGTTGACCAGGATGTCCACTGGCCCGAAGTCGGATGCGGCCCTGGCGAACAGGGCGTCGACATCGCCCACCTGAGTCACATCGCCTGCGAAGGCCTGGGCGGAAAGCCCCTCGGCCCGAAGGGCCTCGGCGGCGGCCGTGACCTTCTCGGCCTGCAGGTCGGCCAGCAGGACGCCGGCGCCCGCCTGGGCCAGGCGGCGCGCTATGCCCAGGCCGACGCCTTGGGCGCCGCCCGTCACCACGCCCGTCTTGCCGCTGAGATCAGTCATCGAACCTCCTCTGGTTGCCGGCCCATTCATCGGCGGTCGGCGCAGATTTCGCCATGCGGAACACTGGCCATCGCCTGTCCTGATGGCGCCTGTCGATATGATGCGCAGATCGCGCCTTTTGCGGTCACCCGATCGCCTATTCTGTTCGCGGCCGGCCATGTTCCGTATGATGGAACAATTATCCGAAACAGAGGGAGCCCGGCCATGACGGGTCGCATCGAGGGCGAGGTCGCCATCATCACCGGCGCGGGCGAGGGGCTTGGCCGCGCCATCGCGCTGCGCTTCGCCGAAGAGGGCGCGAGGCTGGTGCTGGTCGAATTGGACCCCGCCCGCCTGGCCGAAACCCAGGCCCAGGTGGAGGCGCTGGGCGCCGAGGTCGAGACGGTGGCGGGCGACGCCACCTCGGAAGCCACCGCCCAGGCGGCCGCGCAAAGGGCCCTGGTCCGCTGGGGCCGGATCGAGATCCTGGTCAACAATGTGGGCGGCGCCAGGGTCGGGCGCGTCTGGGACATGGCGCTGGAAGACTGGGAGTTCACGCTGAAGCTCAACCTGAACTCCATGTTCCTGTTCTCGAAGGCGGTGCTGCCGACGATGATGGCGCAAGGCTACGGTCGGATCGTCTGCATGTCCTCCGGCGCGCGGGAGGGCACGCCATGGACGGCGATGTACGCCGGCGGGGCGGCCTATTCGACCTCGAAGGCAGGCGTCCACGGGTTCCTGCGGGACCTGTCCATGGAGGTGGCGGAGCACGGGATCACGGTGAACGCCGTGGCGCCCGGCCCCATCGACACCGCCATCGCCGGCCCGCACCTGCGCAAGATGGACGAGGCGGAGCTGCCCCTGGCGCCCAGCCGGCTGACGCCCATGCGCCGCCTGGGCAAGCCGGTGGAGGTGGCGCACGCGGCCCTGTTCCTTGCCTCGCGGGAGGCCAGCTACATCACAGGCGTCACACTGAATGTGGCGGGGGGCCGCTGACCGCAGGCTGTGCAGAAACTCGCCGCGAAAACCAGGAGGGTTGTTCTGCGCCGCGAGCAAATATCCGGCGAGGCGCGTCAGCCCGGGCGCTTCAGCTTCCCCACGCCAAAAGCGTTCGTGGCGTGAAGGATATTGAAGGCGAGGACCGATAGCGCCGCTTCTGCCTTCACCTTCCGGAGCCCTCGCGTGAGGAATCTGCCTCCGCCGGACATTTGCTTGATCGTGCCGAAGGGGTGCTCAACGGTGCATCGCCTGATCCGCATCAGGTTCGGATCGGCGTAGATGCGCGCCTCCATGCGGTCGAGGGCACCTTATAAGCCGGTGCGGCGGAAGAAGACTGACCTGGGCGCGGTCCGGACCTTGGATGAAGCTCACTGATCCTCTCCCGCACGCCGTAGATCAGATTGATTCTATGGGTGTTCGGTCCGGGTCAGAAGTCCTCGCTCCAGCGAGCCAGCTTATTCGCCGCATCGCTGAGCGGACATTCCGCAACTTCAGCTCGGGGCGGGTTTCGGCCGTAGGCTCGAAGCGGATTGTGGCGTGAAGCTTCAGACTCATGGTCGGCAATATGGCGGCGACCAGCTGGAGCATGGCGCGCAGCCGGCGGCTACACCGTCTGCAGGGACGGGGTCTGGGGCCCGCCGCCCGCCGCCGGCCTTTTCTCGAACGTCAGCTAGGCGGGCAAGTCGCCGCCCGCCGCTGCAGGAAGACCCGCTCCCGCGCATTCCTGGTCAGTTCCGCCGCGGCGATGAACGCCTCGCGCGCCTCTGCGAGGCGCCCAAGACGCTGGAGCAGGTCGCCCCGGACGCTCGGCAGCAGATGGTAACCCTCGAGCGCCGGCGCGCGCGCCAGGGCCTCGATGATCTGAAGTCCTGCCGCGGGCCCCTCGACCATGGCGACGGCGACAGCGCGGTTGAGCTCCACCACTGGCGAGTTGGTCGCGCGCGAAAGCTGTGCGTAAAGACCGGCGATACTTCGCCAGTCTGTGGCCGCCGCGTCCGGCGCCTGGGCATGGCAGGCGGCGATAGCGGCCTGCAGCGCATAGACGCCACCGCGCCCGCCGAGCGCCCAGGCCCGCGCCAGGGCATCCTGGCCTCGGCGGATCTGCAGCGCGTCCCACCGCCGCCGGTCCTGGTCCATCAGCAGGACGGGCTCCCCGTCCGGACCGGCACGCGCCGCGTTGCGAGAGGCGTTGAGCTCCATCAACGCCACCAGCGCATGCGCCTCGGGCTCCGCCGGCGCGAGCGCAGCCAGGATCCGGCCTAGGCGCCGGCCCTCGTCGCATAGCTGCGGCCGCAGCCAGTCCTCGCCGTGCGCGGCCGTGTGGCCCTCGTTGAAGATCAGGTAGATGACCTCTAGGACCGCTGGGAGGCGCAACCGCCGCTCGTCGCCCTGAGGCGTCTCGTAGGCGAGGCCGGACGCCGAGAGCAGCCGTTTGGCGCGCACGATCCGCTGGGCGATGGTCGCCTCCGCAGCGAGGAAGGCGCGGGCGATCTCTGCGGTGGTGAGACCGCAAACCATACGTAGCGCCAGCGCCACGCGGGCTTCCGTGGAGAGCAGCGGATGGCAGGCGGTGAAGATGAGCCGCAGCATCTCATCGCCGATGTCGTCATCGAGGGCCGCGTCGAAATCAGGCATGACGATCTGCTCGGCTTCCAGGGCCGCCGCCACCATCGCGTGCCGGCGTTCCAGCATCGGGGCCCGACGCAGATGATCCAGCGCCCGGCGGCGGGCAGCGGCCATGAGCCACGCGCCCGGACGGTCGGGCACGCCGGTCTGCGGCCACCGCTCCAGCGCGGCGACGAGCACATCCTGCGTCAGCTCTTCGGCGAGGGGAACGTCGCGCAGCATCCGCGCCAGGCTGGTGATCAGCCTGGGCTGCTCGATACGCCAGGTGGCGAGGATCGCCCGCTCGACGTCGCCCCGCGCCATGCGCCTTAGCCGCCGTGGGTCATCGACCCAGCGATGGCGCGAATCTCCATCGTTCCCGTCCAACCCGGCATGTGGTCGATGTGCAACTGCATGAACTCCCGGGCGGACGCCAGCGCCTCGGCGCCGCCGGGGAGGTCGAAGATCGCATAGCCGCCGATCATCTCCTTCGCCTCGATGAACGGACCATCTGTCACCTTCAGGGCGCCCTGCTCGACCGAAACCTGGCAGCCCATAGCCAGAGGCATGAGGCCGCCATCGTCGAGCATGCGGCCGGCCTGGATCTCGCGCTGGGCCATCCTGTGCATGGCTTCGAGCAGCTCCGGGGTCGGTTCGGTGGCCTGGCTGGCCTTGATGATGAACATGTAGCGCATAGCGGAAATCCCTGGTCGGGTCGCGACGCCCTCGCCGCGATCTCATCCCGTCATCTGTTCGACGGACCAGACCCGGTCCGATCGACAAGTGGCGCCAAACTTTTCATCGGCCAAGGCCACGGCGCGAGCTCGCGCCGGCTCTCGCCCGCGAGTCTTAGCACCAATCAAGATCGGGTTCCCGGACGGTTACACGATAGCGTCGCCAGCAAGCTGTCCATAGCAGACGGTTGGGGGCAGGCGACTGCCTGCCCGTGTTTTTGCACAGCCTGACCGGCGGCCATCGGCTCAACCTGCGGAGTCCTCGCGGATGATCATGCAGCCATGGTCGTCGACCATGGCGGTCTGGCCGGGCAGGAGGACGATGGTGGTGTCGATCTGGCGGAAGATGGCCGGGCCCGCCACCTTGTCCCCGGCGCCCAGGCGTTCGCGGTCATAGACGGGGCAGTCCACCGGCGCGGCCTCGAACAGCACGCGCGAAGACCCGATGATGCACGCGGCCGGATCGCCGCCCGCGCCGATCTTCGGGAACACCGGCGGGGGCAGGGCGCCCACGGCGCTGACCCGCAGGGTGACGATCTCCACCGGCACCTCGGGCTGGTTGAAGGTGTAGAACTCGGCGTGGCGGTCGTGGAATGCCTGGATGCTCGCAGCCACCGCCTCGGCTGTCGCCGTCTGGCCGGACCAGGGCACGGCGAGTTCGAAGCCCTGATTGAGGTAACGCATATCGGCCGACAACGTGATCGAGCGGCCCTCCTCGGGGATACCCTCGTCGTCCAGCCAGCGCAGGCCTTCCGCCTCCAGCTCCTCGAAGACCCTGGCGAGGTCCGCAGGGTCGGCCCCCAGGGTCTGGCTGAGGGTGCGGGAATATTCCGCCCGCAGGCTGGAGACCAGGAGGCCCATGGCTGACAGCACGCCGGGCGCGGGCGGCACCACCACCGTGGGTACGCCCAACAGGCGGGCGAGTTGGGCGCCATGCAGCGGGCCTGCGCCGCCGAAGGGCATCAGGGCGAAGTCGCGCGGATCCATGCCGCGCTCGACGGAGACCAGGCGGATGGCGCCCATCATCCGGGAGTCGGCCATGGCCAGGACGCCGCGTGCGGCCGCCTCCACGGTCATGCCCAGGGGCTCGGCCACGTGGCGGCGGATCGCCTCGCGGGCGGCCTCCACGTCCAGGGTCATCTCGCCGTTCATCAGGTAGGGCGGCAGGTGGCCCAGGACCACATGGGCGTCGGTGACCGTCGGCCGGTCGCCGCCGCGGCTGTAGCAGGCGGGGCCTGGCACGGCGCCGGCGCTGTCGGGGCCAACCTTGAGGACGCCGTTGGAGACCTTGGCGATGGAGCCGCCGCCCGCGCCGATGGTGTGGACGTCGATCATCGGCAGGGTCAGCGGCCAGTTGGCGATCTGCGACTCGGTGGTCATGCTGGGTTGGCCGTCGCGGATCACCGAGATGTCGGCGGAGGTGCCGCCGATGTCGATGCCGATGATGTTGCCGAAGCCCGCCTGCCGGCCGAAGAAGCTTGCGCCCACCACGCCTGCAGCCGGGCCGGACAGTGCGGTCTGCACCGGCTGGCGCACGATGGCGCCCGCGCCCGCCACGCCGCCGTTGGACTTCATCAGGAGCAGGGGCGCCTCGATGCCCAGGCCGTCGATACGCTCATGCAGCCTGCCCACATAGCCGGAGACGGCGGGCGCCACATAGGCGTTCAGCACCGTCACCACCGTCCGCTCATATTCGCGGAACACCGGCAAGATCTCGGCCGACAGGGAGACGATGGCGTCGGGGGCCACCTTCGCCAGAATCTCGCGGACGCGGGCCTCGTGCGCCGGCGAGACATAGGCGTTCATCAGGCAGACCGCGACGGTGCGCAGGCCCAGGCGGGCGATCTCCTCGCCCGCGGCGCGGACGGCGTCCTCGTCGAGGGGCGTCACTTCCGCCCCCAGCCTGTCGATGCGGCCGCCCACCTCGAAAATCCGCTGCGGCGGCACCGGCCGGGCGGGCTTCACCCATAGCTGCGGGTTGGCGCCTTCCGGGATGTCATGGCGGCCGATCTCCAGCACGTGACGGAAGCCTGCGGTGGTGATCAGGGCGGCCTCGGCCCCCTTGCCCTCGAGGATCAGGTTGGTGGCCACGGTGGTGGCGTGGAAGATCTGGTCTATCGCCTGGGGCGGCCGGCCCCACATCTCGGCGATCTTGCGGACGCCGTCCACGAAGCCGATGGACTGGTCCTGCGGCGTGCTGGGGGTCTTGGTCCGCAGGATGCGGCCCTGGGCGCGGTCCAGCAGGGTGACGTCGGTGAAGGTGCCGCCCACGTCGATGGCGACGGTGATGTCGTGCGATTTTGTCATGGGATGTCAGCTGGCCAGGGCAGGGCCGGCGGCCTCGGCCGCGGGACGATTGCGGAGGGCGGCGGTGGCGGGGCCGTCGATCTCGGCCTCGGGGCCGAAAAGCACGACGCCATAGTCGGCCTCGGCCGAGGCCAGGCTCACGAAGCCGCCCAGGACGTCGGCGCGGACGCGGTCGGGATCGCGGGCCCGGGGATCGCCCCAGCCGCCGCCGCCGACGGTTTCGATGCGGAAGACGTCGCCTTTCTGCAGCACCGTGCCGTCGCTGAGCGCATCGATGATCCGCTCGCTGTCCGTGCCCGGATTGATCACCGCCCGGCCGCCGCGGCCGGACTCGCCGCCGGCAACGCCCCAGGGCGGGTTGCCCACCCCGTCGATGCGCACCGACAGCACGGCGCGGTCGGCGAGGAGCTCGATCTCGCGGAACACGCCGCAGCCGCCCCGCCACAGGCCCGGGCCGCCAGAGTCCTCCAGGAGGCCATAGGCGCGCATGCGCACCGGATAGACCGCTTCCATGAACTCGCCGGGGTAGTTCTTCTGGCCGACTAGATAGACCGCATCGATGCCGTCGGCGAAGGTCCTGGCGCCGTAGCCGATGGCCACCCCGTCCGACAACAGGAACGGCTTCGGGGTCTCGCCGCGGATGTTGTAGATCACATAGGCGCTGTTGGAGGCGCCGCCCTGGCCGCCTGTGGCCTCGTTCACCAGGCCAAGCACCCCGTTCATGGTCCGGACCGCGGTGATGCCGCGCATGCCGAGGGGCGCGGGCGACTTCGGCTGCAGCAGGCTGCCTTCGCGCAGGGTGACTTCGTCCACCAGCGCCTGGACGCCGTGGTTGGCGCGGGCTTCCGGCACGCGGGCCAGGAGGTGGCGGGCGAGGTGGGAGGCGATCGTGCCTTCGTGCATCAGGTAGTTGATGGGGCCCACGGCCTGGTCGTCGGTGCGGCTCAAGTCCATGGAGACTCCGTTCTCGCCGATGGTCAGGTCCATGCGGATGCGGAACGGCCCGCCGCCCTTGCCGTCGGAGGCGACTTCCTCGGTGAAGCTGTAGGTCCCTGGGGCGAACAGCTTGCGCAGCTCGGCCTGCAGCAGCGTGCGGGTCTGGGCCATCGCCTGGTCGATGGCGTCCAGCATCACGGCGCGGCCGAAGCGGCTGAAAAGTTCGCCGATGCGGCGTTCGCCCAGGTGAACCGCGGCCACCGAGGCGCGCATGTCGCCGCGGACCATCTGCGGATAGCGGCTGTTGCGGACGAACAGGTCCTGCAGGTCGTCGTTGCAGACGCCGGCGCGGTAGAGCCGCACGACGGGGACGATGATCCCCTCCTGGTAGATGCTGGTGGCGTCGGGCGAGAGGGTGCCCGGATGCATGCCGCCAATGTCGTTGAAGTGGGCCCAGGCCTGACAGAAGGCGACCAGCTCATCCTCGAAATAGACCGGCGCCACGAACACCTGGTCTGGGGTGTGCGAGACGATGCCCTTCGAGCCGTAGCAGTCGTTGTACCAGTAGACGTCGCCGGGCTGCATCTGGGCGGCGGGGAACTTCTCCAGGATGACGCTCATGAACTCGCCGGTGGCGCCGCCGGTGGCGGCGATCACGCGGCCTTGCGCGTCGGCCACGGCGACGTGGAAGTCCTTCTTCTCGCGAATGAAGGGCGACATGGCGGTCCGTTCAAGCAGGACGGCCATCTCCGACAGCGCCATGGAGAAGGCGCCCGAGATCAGCTCCAGGGTGACGGCGTCGCACGCGGGCGGGGCGGCTTGCGGCATCACAGGGCCCCGATCGTGATTTCCTGGCCCGTGACCCGGCTGGCTTCGTCGGAAGCCAGGTAAAGGACCATCGCGGCGACGTCGTCCCCGGTGGCGGGGCGTTCGTTGAAGGCGGCGCGGACGCGAGCCTGCAGATCCGGATCCAGCTGTGTGAAGCGCTCGTACATGCGCGCGCCCGGCTCGGTCATCACCAGGCCGGGCACGATGGCGTTCACCGTGATCTCGAAGGGCGCGAGGTCTTTGGCGAGCTGGCGGGTAAGCCCCTCGACGCCGGACTTGGAGGCCGAATAGGGCAGGCGGGCGCCGACAGTGGTGACCGGTCCCGCCACGCCTCGGGCCAGGACCGAGGACATGTTGAGGATGCGGCCGCGGCGGTTGGCCTTCATCAGCGGCGCGACGGCGCGGCTGCAGTAGAAGGCGCCGCGCAGGTTCACATTGACCACGGCGTCCCAGATCTCGTCGGTGACGTCCTCGATATCGGCGATGCCCACGTGGCCGCTGCCGCCAGCATTGTTCACCAGGATGTCGACCGTGCCGAAGGCTTCGACCGCGGCCGCCACGAGCCTGGCCACCGAGGCGGACGAGGCGACGTCGGTTTCCGCGGCGCGGACATCTCCGCCGGCGTCGCGCAGGGCCGCAGCGGCGGCCTCCGCCTTGGCGCCGTTGACATCGGCCAGCATCACCCTTGCGCCGGCCTCGGCCAACCTCCGCGCGATGGCCAGGCCTATGCCCTGAGCTGCGCCCGTGACGATGGCCGATCTACCCTGAACGCCGCTCATCTTGTCCTCGTCGGATGGGATTTTCCGGACGTAGCCATGCGTCCGGCGTGGGTCCACTGTTTCACCATGCGAAACACGACTTCAAGCATTTCCTCGTTCCGAGTGGCTGGTCGCAGCGCGGCGCCCAATTTTCGGCGCGGGCCGCAAGGCGTTCCATCAGTTGGAATATTCCCGCCTCGCTGTGACGGTGCGAGCGGCAAGGCGGCGCCGTGCGCTGAGGCGAACTCGCCTTCCAGTGGTCATTTTTGCCGCAGACGCTATGATCCTTGTTCCACAGGATCGAATTTCGGCGGCCTCCTGCTGTGGATCTTCCTCTTTGGGCCGATTGCGCTGGCCTGGACAGGATGACGTGGGCAGGAAGACGATCGGCCATGGCTGGGGCGCGGATGTCAAAGAATCAAGGGATGCGAACTTTGGGCGGCAAGGTTCGGGCTGGGGCCGAGGCGGTAGACCAGCAGGCGGCAAGGGTTGTTCTGGGGGGCGCCCCGGGCAAGGTGTCGGACTGCCAGATCATCAATTCCCTGGCCCGCGGCCTGAAGGTGTTGAGCGCCTTCGGCCCCAACGACGGTCCGCTGAGCAACAAGGATCTGGCGGCGCGCACCGGCCTGCCCAAGCCCACCATATCGCGGCTGACCAACACCCTGGTCCGCCTGAACTTCCTGACGCCGGACCCGGATACGGGCGGCTATCGCCTGGGCGCGGCCACCCTGATGCTCGGGATGTCGGCCTCGGCGCGGCTGGACCTGCCGCAGGTGGCGCGTCCCTTCATGCGCACCTTCGCCGAGGAGCACGACCTGGCCGTCAGCCTGGGCGTGCGCGACGGCCTGGAGATTCGCTCCCTGGTCTATGTGATGAGTGATCCCTACGTCGCCGAACAGCAGGCCAGCGGCAGCCGCCTGCTGCTGGCGGCCCGCAGCCCGATCGGCTTCTCCGGCGTCGGCTACGCCCTGATCGCGGCGCTTACCACCCAGGAGCGGGCGGAGGTCTTCGCGGGCCTGGCCGAGGTCGAAGGCGACAACTGGGCCAACGCCCAGCGCCGCATCGAATTCGCCCTGGAGGACATCGCCCGCACCGGCTTCTGCGTCTCGATGCGCGAATGGAACCGCAAGGTCAATGCGGTGGCCACGCCCCTGTCCTATAGCGCCAGCGGCATCGCCCTGTCGCTCAGCGTCTCCGGCGAAGCCGGCAAGCTGAGCGAAAGCCGGGCGCGCAACAGCGTGGGGCCGGCCCTGCTCGCCCTGCGCGACAGCATCCGCGACGCCTTCCAGCAGGGCTCGCCCAGGGCAGCCTGAGGAGGCCAGGGCAGCCTGAGGAGGGAAGTCGACGGCGCTCAGCTTCCCTTGAGCGCCGCCATGGCCCACACGCCATAGCCGACCAGCCGCTGGTCCTCGTGCGGCTGGCCCATGATCTGGACGCCCAGCGGCATGTCGGCCATCGTCAGCAGCGGCAGGGTCAGGCCGGGCGCGCCCAGGACCGAGGGCGCCACGTTGTAGATCGGGTTGCCGGTCGCCATCTGGCCCTCCGGCCGGTCGGGATCGTCGATCAGCGGCGGCAGGCCGGGCGAGGACAGGGAGATCACGGCGTCGCATTCGCTCGCCAGGGCGGCATGGAGCCTGCGTCCCTCGTCCCTGGTCCTGATGGCGGCGCGATAGTCCTCGCGGGTCAGGGTCTGGCCATGTCGATACTGGCCAACGGCGGCGGGGCTGAGCTTTTCCGGCATCCGCGCCATCAGGTTGGCGAGCAGGGACCTGTTCTCATAAAAGATCAGCGTGCCCACCGCCGCCATGGCCTGGGGCAGGAACGCGTGGAAGGCGGCCAGGGCGGGGTTGTCCTGCGCCCGGACCAGGCTGACGCCCTGGGCCGAGATCTTGTCGAGCAGGCCCTCGAAGGCCGCCTTCGCGCCGGGTTCCGTCACGGCCCAGCCGGGACCTTCCATGATCGCCAGGCGCTCGGGCCTCGCTGGCGCGGGCGTCGGCAGGTCGCCATAGAGGCCGGGGTAGCCGGGGTCGCCGCCGGCGCGGACGGCGATCTCCACCATCGCCGCCCACAGGTCGTCCAGGTCGCCGGCGTGGACGCCGATGCAGGCGTGGCTCAGTCCCAGCCGCTCGCCGCGGTGGATTGCGCCCATGGTGGGTTTCAGGGCGACGTTCCCGCAATAGGACGCCGGGCGTAGGATCGAGCCGGCCACCTGGGTGCCGATGCTGACGGGGATCATGCCGGCGCCCACCGCCGCGGCCGAGCCGCTGGAGGAGCCGCCCGGCGTGCGCAGGGGATTGAAGGGGTTGGTGGTCGGGCTGGGCCAGCCGGCGCCGAGTTCGGTGGTGGTGACCTTGCCCAGCAGGATCGCGCCCGCCTGCTGCATCGCCTGGATGCAGGCCGAGTCGTCCAGCGTCACCGCCTGCTCGTTGCCGGCGATGCCCAGGGTGGTGGGGAGCTCGCGGGTGGCGATCAGGTCCTTCACGCCGATGGGCATGCCGTCGATGGTCGAGAGCGGCTGTCCGGCCGCATAGCGGGCGGTGGAGGCTTCCGCATCCCTGCGGGCGCCCTCGATGCGCAAGGACGCCCAGGCCTTCACCACCGGCTCACGGGCCTCGATCACGTCGATGCAGCGGTCGAGATAGGCGCTGGGGGTGTCCTCGCCGGTCAGGAAGCGCGCCCGCGCGCGGACGAAGGTGAGCGGTTCGAAGGTCTGGTGGTGATAGGTCATCGCGAACTCCGCATTATTCCGTATCGCGGAATGCATGGATCGAATCGCTTGTGCAACAGGCCCCTGCGAGACGGCTGAGCCTGGAGCCGCGTCCGGATCATTATGGATCGCCGGAAGCTTAATCTCGCGGCGCCCGGACGAAAGCCAAAGGCCCCTGACGATCGATGTGTTCCATATAGCGAAACATTGCGCAATGCTGGGTTCGAAGTCGCTTTCCGGCCGCCGCCGCGGTCGGCGCCTCGACGGGAGACATCCATGCACGACCCCCAGCGCAGCACCAATCCGATCTTCGGCGAAGACCCGTTCAAGCTCGGCCTGTTCGGATTCCTGCACGACGGGGGCAATGCCCTGACCACGGCGCCGGAGCGCTGGCGGGCGCGCTGGAGCGACATCGTGCAGATGGCCACGCTGGCCGACAAGGGCGGCTTCGACTTCCTGTTGCCCATCGCGCGCTGGAAGGGCGTGCCCGGCAGGATCAACAACCGGCTGTGGAACTACGAGCCCCTGGCCAGCGCCGCGGCCCTGTCGGGGGTCACCGAGCGCATCGGGGTGTTCTCCACCGTCCACACGCCGATCTTCCATCCGGTGGTGGCCGCCAAGATGCTGACCACCATCGACCACGCCAGCAACGGCCGGGCCGGCGTAAACATCGTATGCGGCTGGAACCAGGAAGACTTCGATATGATGGGGCTGAAGGTGATCGAGCATGACGATCGCTATCAGCAGGGCGACGAGTGGTTCGAGCTGCTGCGGCGCATCCTGGCGGGGCCTGCGGAGGAGTTCGACTACGACACCCGCTACTATCCCGGCCTGAAGGGCGTGATCGGCCAGCCAGGCTCGATCCAGCAGCCGTTCCCCGCGACCTTCTCCGCAGCCTTCTCGCCGCGAGGCCGGGAATTTGCGGTGAAGCACTCGGACTTCCTGCTGCTGGGGCAGGTGGATCTGACGCACGAGGGGCCGAGCGCCGAGATCGAGGATCTCGCCGCGCGGTCCCGAGCGATCGGCCGCAAGGTTCCGCCCGGCACGATCTGTTCGCTGGCTCCCTTCATCCGCGAGACCCGCAAGGAGGCGGAAGACTTCCACCGGCACTTCGCCGTCGATTGCGCCGACCTGGAGGCGATGGAGTTCTACTTCCGCCAGCGGTCCCCCAACGCGGTCACCCACCTCGACGTCGATCCGCGGAAGAACATCGCCCTGGCGTCGGGCGGCATGCCGGTGGTGGGCACGCCGGAGGACCTGGTGGACGCCCTGATCAGGATTCAAAAGCAGGGCTATGCCGGCGCCACATTCACCCTGCCGCACTTCGTCGACGAGATGCCGCTGATCCTGGACAAGGTGTTCCCGATGTTGGAGCAGGCGGGACTTCGGAAATCCGCCAAGGCGCCGGCCCTGGTCGGCTGAGTCCCTTGTGGGACGAGTTCCGCTCTGCGAACCGTCCCGCCGCCCGTGGTGGTGCATCCGCGCCTTCCACCCCTTTGCGCCTGATGAAAATGCCAGCAAAATGAAACAGAAACTCTTGCCCCGCAGGGAGCGTGGGGCGCGTCGGACATTTTGTGATCTTCTTTCAGACGTGTAGCCGAAATCACAGCTTGGGCTGCGGCGGCCGCCGATCCATGTGTTTTGGACAGCGGAACGCCAGGGGGGATTTCGAGCGTCGCCGTTGACCGTGGCCGACCAAGGCCGCGGCAGATCGGGGCGCGCCTCAGGGGGCCGTTTACAAACAATCACGCTTGGGGGCGTCATCATGCCGTTTAAGATCCGCAAACACCTGCTGCTCACCGCCTGTATTTCGGCCATTCCCACCGGCGTGTTCGCCGCGGATGCGAAGGTCACCCCCGAGGCGGAGGCTTCCGACGGGGGGAGCAGCATCGCCGAAGTCGTGGTGGTGGCGCGACGGCGTGAGGAGAGCCAGCAGACCGTGCCAGTGGCGGTCACAAGCATCAGCGCCGACGCCATCGCCGCCAAGGGCAACTTCGATCCCCTGGACCTGGCCAAGCTGGCGCCGGGCCTGGTGGTGCAGTCGGTGAACGCCGACAAGACCAACTACTTCTATTCGATCCGCGGACAGTCCTTCACCACGGGCACGCTCTATTCGGCGGTCTTGCCGTACTTCTCCGAGGTCCCCTTCACCCGGATGTCGCCGGGCCAGTTCTTCGACCTGGATGGCGTCGAGGTGCTGCGCGGGCCGCAAGGGACGCTGTTCGGGCGGGTGACCAACGGCGGGGCGGTGCTACTGCAGCCGACCAAGCCCTCGAACACCTTCGGCGGCTATGTGAGCCAATTCCTGGGCAACTTCGACCTGCACACCACGGCCGCGGCGGTGAACGTGCCGCTCATCGACGGCAAGCTGGCGGTCCGCGCGGCCATGGAGCTCGGCCGGCAGGACGGCTACGTCACCAATATCGTCAACAACGTGAAGCTGAACGACACCAACTACGACTCCTTCCGCGTCAGCTTGCTGTTCAAGCCCACCGACCGCATCCAGAACCTGCTAATCTACAACCGGCACTACGCCAAGGAGCACGGCGCCGACAGCCGGCTGATCTATGTGAACGGCCCGGCCTTCCTGGCCTCGGCCTCGCGCCTGGTGGGCGCGGCCAATGCGGCGACCATGCTGACCCAGCTGCAGCGGGACAACGAGCTGCAGCTTTCCCGCGACGCCAGGACGACGGCGCTGGACGGCTACACCTTCCACAGCCGGCAATCGAACTTCGTCGTCAACAAGACCGACGTCGACGTGACGAACGACATCACGATCCGCAACATCTTCGGCTACGTGTCCTTCCGCCAGTACTCGGCCGCGGACTACGAAGGCTCAACCGTCCCGGTGCTCAACAGCCGTTCGACCGCCTATCCCAACAACCTGGACGACCGGCGCCAGTACAGCAACGAAACCCAGATTCAGGCCAAAGCCTTTGACCGCAAGTTGGACCTGACGCTGGGCGCCTATTTCGACAAGTCGAAGAATGGCGGGCCGACCGAGAGCAACTCCGTGATCCTGGGCGTGCTGCGCAGCGTCGCGGTGCAGACCCAGGAAGCCCGCAGCCGCGCCTTCTACGGCCAGGTCGCCCTGGACCTCTCCGACTGGGCGCCGGGGCTGAAGCTGAACGGCGGGCTGCGGCGCACGCGTGATTGGTCCGAGGGCTCCGGGGCGAGCTACACCGCGCTTGTCAGCACCACGCCCGATCCCATCCCGCACATCCAGTGCCTGACCGTCGTGTCCGGCCTGCAGGGGCTGATCGCGGCCTCGCCGTGCCTGTTCCAGTCGTCGCGGATCGACACCACGACCTACATGTACGGCCTCGACTACCAGCTGAGCGCGCGGACCCTGGTCTACGGCAAGGTCAGCCGGGGCTATCGTCCGGGCGGGTTCAACTTCGTGCCGGACGGCTCGACGGCCAAGACCTATGCGCCGGAATTCGACCTCAGCCGCGAGATCGGGATCAAGAGCGACTGGTCGCTGGGCTCCGTCGACTTCCGCACCAACATCGCGGGTTATTACGACACCAAGTCGAACATCCAGGTGCGCGGCTCGGTGCCGATCGGGGGCGTCGCCTACCAGGCGGTGCTGAACACGGCCAAGGCGACCATCAAGGGCATCGAGTTCGAGGGCGTCGTGCAGCCCACCCCCGACCTCACCTTCGACATCCGCTACGCCTATGCGGAATCGAAGAACGACCTTTCCAGCTACACCACCGCCTATCTGGTGGCGGCCTGCCCGGCCGATCCCTACGCCACCGCGCCGGACGCCACCAAACCCTGTCCCTTGAGCAAGATCGCCCGCCTGCCCAAGCACGTGGTCGGGCTGAACGCCCGCTACGGCCACGACATGGAGCTGGGCGGGCGGCTGAGCGGCGGTGTCGACTACGAGTACCAATCCAGCCAGTTCGGCACCGATGCCGGCGCGCTCACGCCGGACACGTTCAAGCCTGGCTACACCCTGGTCAACGCCGACCTCCGGTGGGCTAATTTCATGGATCGTCCGGTGGACCTGTCCCTGTTCGTGACCAACCTCTTCGACAAGAAGTACCTGTCCAGCGCAGGCTCGGTCTCCACCAGGGGCCAGATCGGGGTAGGGCAGGGCGCCTACGGCGCGCCGCGAATGTTCGGCGGGTCCGTCCGCTACCGCTTCTAGAGAGCAACGTCCATGGAAGACGGATCACCGGTGAGCGCCGGCGGGCGGGGAGTGCACGAACTTTGGAGGCCCATCGTGACGTCGCATCGCGTTCTAGTCGTTGATGACGATTTTCTGGTCAGGCTCAATACAGCTGAAATTTTTGAAGAAGCTGGCTTCGAAGTCATTGCGGCATGTGATGTTGCGAGCGCGCTGGCTGTACTAAATCAAGATTCGGGTGTTGGTCTGGTCTGCACCGATGTGCACATGCCGGGTAAATTGAACGGAATCGATCTTGCGACGTGGCTGCGAAACCATCATCCAGATATTAAGGTAATCGTGATGTCAGGTCACAGCAGAAGGTGCGATTTGCCCGCCGGAATACCATTCATTTCGAAGCCGTTTGTTTCGCGCCACCTCGTAGAGGTCGCCCGGGAACAATTGGAAGCTATTGTATAAAAGCAGGTCGAGCGTTCCTGCCGGGCTGAGCGGTTCAACCAGGTCGGATTGCGCTCTAGGTGATGCGGTAGGAAGCGTATGGCCAGTATCGAAATTCCGCAGCGCGGTTCGCAGAGCGAGACTGGCTCTTGCACGGGGGCGCCTGCAGCGGCGCCGGCCGCCTACGACAGCCGCTACGCCTTCTGGGCGCTGGCCATCATCTTCTGCATCAACCTGTCCAACTATATGGACAGGTTCATCATGTCGATTCTGGTGGAGCCCGTGAAACGGGAGTTCGGTCTGAGCGACGCCCAGGCGGGGCTGCTGACGGGACTGGGCTTCGCCTTCGTCTATTCCCTGCTGATCCTTCCCGTCGGGCGGCTCTCCGACAGATACAGCCGCAAGAAGATCCTGACGGGCGCCATCGCGCTCTGGAGCCTGATGAGCGCCCTGTGCGGCGCGGCCTCCAACTTCGTCATGCTGCTGCTCGCGCGCACGGCGGTGGGCGTGGGCGAGGCCGTGGGCGTTCCGGCGATCCACTCCATGACCTCCGACATCTTTCCCGCCAAGAAGCGCCCCATGGCGCTGTCGGTGATGGGCTTGGGCGGCGCGGTGGGCGCGACGCTGGGCTTACTTGTCGGCGGGCTGATCTCGCAATACTACGGCTGGCGTTGGGCCTTCCTCAGCGCCGCGTCGCCCGGCTTCCTGCTGGCGCTGGTGGTGGCGCTTTTCCTTCGCGAGCCCGCGCGCGGCCAGTCAGATGGCGTTGCGGCCCAGGCGCAGCAGCCCGTCCGCGGCTTCTGGCCCACGGTGCGGATGCTGTGCGCGCGCAAGGCCTATTTCCACGTGGTGGTCGGCGTCACCTTGGCGGCGGTGGGCAGCATGGGGGCCAACGCCTGGACGCCGGCCTTCTTCATGCGCATCCACCACGTCCCGCAGGCGGAACTGGGCCTTTGGCTGACCGCCAGCCAGGCGCTGGGCGCGTTCGCCGGCTCCCTGGGCGGCGGCTGGGTCTGCGCCAAGTTCTATCGCCCCGATGGCAAGACCCTTTTGTGGGTCATGGGGACATCATTCCTTGTCGCCCCGATGCTGGGGTTGTTCATGGTGCTGGCGCCGGCGCCGCACGTGGCCTTGATGGCCCTGCCGGTGTTCACCTTGATGGGCAGCCTCTGGATGGGCCCTTTCTACACCGCCCAACAGGAGTTGGCCGGGGTGCGCAACCGGTCGACCGCGTCGGGCCTCGGCCTCATGTGCTTCAACCTGTTGGGCGCCGGCTGCGGGCCCCTGATCGTGGGCGTGCTTTCGGACACCTTCGACGCAGCGGGCATGGCGACGCCCCTGCGCTATGCGCTGGCCTGCAGCTTCGCCTTCCTGTTCCTGGGCCTCATCCACATGCTGATGGCCTCGCGGACCATCGGCCAGGACATTCAGGACGCCCGGGCGGACGCCTGAGGCCTCGTCCGGCGGATCTGATGGCGCCCACCGAACCCGCATTCCGTATTCCGGAATATGTTCGCGGCAGCGGAGGATTTTTGGCTGTCAGTGCAATATTCTGAAACCAGACGCCGGGCTCTAATCCCTTGGGCAGAGAGCAAAATATGGGCGAATGGGTCGTCCGATCGCAGTCGGCCGCATAGCGGATGGTCATCTGCAATTTCGGAGATCGGAACTGTCATTGGTTTGCGTGGCCCGCGTCCGCGCCGTGTTCCCTTTCGCATCGGTGTCCTGGCGGTGGCGCTGATGACCGGCCGCGAGGTTCGAACAAGGGGATGTGGTCGTGAGCTCCGGACAGTTGCTGTTGGCCCTCGCCGTGTTGAGCGGCGCGGCCCTGGTTCCCATAGTCGCCCAGGCGCAGTCCGCATCGGACGGCAGCCTGGAGGAGGTGGTGGTCACCGCCCAGCGGCGGGAGGAAAGCCAGCAAAGGGTGCCGGTGGCCGTGACCGTGATCACGCCCTCGCAGATCGAGAAGCGCTCGTCCTTCACGCCGCTGGACCTGCCGTCGCTGGCGCCCGGCCTGAACGTCCAGGCGTTCAACGGCGACAAGAACGCACTCTATGTCTCCATCCGCGGCCAGTCGTTCACCACGGGCACCATCTATCCGTCCGTGATCCCCTATTTCGCGGAAGTGCCCCTGACGCGCCTGAGCGCGGGGCTGTTCTTCGACCTGGAGAACATCCAGGTCCTGCGGGGCCCTCAGGGCACCCTGTTCGGCCGGGTGACCAACGGCGGCGCGGTGCTGCTGGAACCAGCCAAGCCGAAGTTCAACTCCGAGGGGGCGTTCAGCCAGAAGCTGGGCAACTACGGCCTGCGCACCACGAACGCCATGATCAACGCACCGGTCAGCGAGGCCCTTGCGGTGCGCATCGCCGTTGAGCGCGGCCGCCAGGACGGCCTGGTCAAGAACGTCGCGACGGGCGTCGACGTGAACGATACGGACTACTACACCGGCCGCGTCAGCGTGCGCTATTCGCCGAGCGACCGTCTCGAGAACCTGACGATCGTCAACTACCAGAAGGCCGACGAGAACGGGGCCGACAGCCGGCTGTCGTTCGTCAACGAGCCTGCGGTCGTCGCCACCCTCAGCGGCATCTATGGGCCCGCAGGCGCGGCCGCCATGGCGGCGCAGCTGAGCCAGCTTTCCAAGGAGCAGTTGGCCCGAGACGCCTCGCACACGGCCATGGACGGGGCGACCAGCCACCGGCGCCACCTCATCTATATCGTCAACAAGACCAGGATCAGCCTGACCGACGGCATCGTGCTGCGGAACATTGCCGGCTACACCCGCTTCAAGCAGGTCAACGTCGCCGACTACGACGGCTCGACGATCCCGCTGCTCCACATCACGCCCACCCACTTGCCCAACAACCTGGACGACCGGGAGCAGTTCTCCGAGGAACTGCAGCTTCAGGGCAAGTCGTTCGACCGCCAGCTCGACTGGGTCGCGGGCCTCTATGGCGACCTGAACCGCAACGGCGGGCCAACGCAATCGGACGCTCAGCTGTTCGGGCTGTTCCGCAGCGTCCAGGTCCAGACCCAGAGGGCCAGCAGCCGCGCGGTCTACGGCCAGGCGGACTACCGGCTGTCGGGCGCCCTGGAGGGCGTGCGCCTGCACGGCGGCCTTCGCTATACCTGGGACAAGGTCTCGGGCGTGGGCGGCAGCTTCTTCGGCTTCATCGGAACCCCGATGCCCGACGGCCAGTGCATCACCGACGTCTCCCAGCTGACCGGCCTTCTGTCGGCGGTGCCCTGCCTGAGCCAAAAGTCCAAGGAGGGTACGCTCACCTACAACTACGGCATCGACTACCAGCTGACGCCGCAGGTGTTCGTCTACGCCAAGACCAGCCGCGGCTATCGCCCGGGCGGCTTCAATGTGGTGCCCGCCGGCTACCAGAACTCCTTCGCCCCGGAATTCGACTTGAGCCGCGAACTGGGCCTCAAGGCCGACTGGTCGGTGGGCGAGACCAAGGTGCGGACCAACATCTCGGCCTTCTACGACAAGTATACGGACATCCAGAGCCGGGTGTCGCTGCCGATCACCGGCCAGACTTATTCCCTCGTGGTCAACGGCGCCGACGCCATCGTGAAGGGGTTGGAGGCCGAAATCACCGTCCGGCCCAGCAGCTGGTTCAACCTGGCGGTCCGCTATGCCTACGCCGACACCCACAACAACCTGGACGGCTATTCGCCGGAATACATCGCCGCGGCCTGCCCGGCGAACCCGTTGCTGACGGCGCGCGACGCCACTAAGGTCTGCGTGCTGAACAAGGTTGCCCGGGTGCCGCGCAACACCGTCGACGTGGACGCCACCGTCTACGCCCCCATCGACCCGTCGCTTGGGGCGATGAGCGCCACGGCGAGCTTCCACCACATCTCGTCGCAGGACTCCAACGACACCAACTACCTGACCCCGGATTCCCGGATGAAGGGCTATTCGGTGCTCGACCTTCGGGCCAGCTGGGACCGGGTGATGGGCTCTACGGTCGACTTGGCGCTGTTCGCCACCAACGTGACCAACAAGAAGTACATCGCCAGCGCCGGCAGCATCAGCGAAATGGGCAACATCGGCATCGCACAGTCGACCTATGGCGCGCCCCGGCAGTACGGCCTGTCCCTGACCTATCGGTTCGGCGGCGAGTAAGCAGGCTTCGCTCCGGTTCAACCCATTAGAGCGCGCCGGGCGGTTCAACCGGCTTCCACTCAAACCTGGTGCGCTCCGGGACGGGGGCGGGAGGACGATCATGCAGTCCGGGCAGTTTCGCAGAGCCGCCGTCGCGGCCGTGTTCGTGGCCCTGGCGGGGGCGGTCCTTGTCCGGGTCGTCCTGCCGGCGAACTCGGAGGCGGCCAAGGCGCCGCGGGCCCGTGTTGACCAGGCGCGGCTCGACAACGCTCCCTCCGAGCCGCAGAACTGGATGACCTATGGCGGGGACTATGCCGAGCAGAGGTTCAGCCGCCTGGCTCAGGTCACAAAGGACAACGTCTCGAAGCTGGGCCTCGCCTGGTCCTTCGAGTTCGACAGCAACCGCGGCCAGGAGGCGACGCCCCTGGTGGTGGACGGGGTGATGTATGTCTCCACCGCCTGGTCCAGGGTGTTCGCGCTCGACGCGCGCACCGGGCAGGAGCTGTGGCGGTTCGACCCCAAGGTGGATGCATCGCGTGCCATCGTCGGCTGCTGCGACGTGGTCAACCGTGGCGTCGCGGTCTGGAAGGGCAAGGTCTATGTGGGGACCTTCGACGGCCGGCTGATCGCCATAGACGCCGCCACCGGCAAGCCCGTGTGGTCGGTCCAAACCACCGACAATTCTAAGCCCTATACGATCACCGGCGCGCCGCGGGTGTTCAAGGACAAGGTCATCATCGGCAACGGCGGGGCGGAGTACGGCGTGCGCGGTTACGTGACGGCCTATGACGCCGCCAGCGGCAAGCAGGCATGGCGCTTCTACACCGTGCCTGGGGACCCCGCGAACGGGCCGGACCACGCCGCGTCGGACCCGATGATGGCCACGGCGTCGAAGACCTGGTTCGGCAGCGCTTGGCATCAGAGCGGCGGGGGCGGCACGGTCTGGGATTCCATCGTCTACGACCCGGAACTGAACCAGCTGTATATCGGCGTGGGCAACGGCTCGCCCTGGAACCGCAAGGTCCGTTCGGAGGGCAAGGGCGACAATCTGTTCCTGGCCTCGATCGTGGCCCTCGACCCCGACACTGGCGCCTATCGCTGGCATTACCAGGCTACGCCCGGCGACAGCTATGACTTCACCAGCGCCCAGCAGATGACGCTGGCGACGCTGAAGATCGCGGGCGTGCCGCGCAAGGTGCTGATGCAGGCGCCGAAGAACGGCTTCTTCTATGTGCTGGACCGGACCACCGGAAAGCTGATCTCGGCCAAGAACTTCACCCAGGTCACCTGGGCTGACGGCGTCGACCTGGCGACCGGCCGGCCGAACTTCACGCAGAACGCCTTCTTCGACGAAGGGCCCAAGATGATCCTGCCGTCGTCGTTCGGGGCCCACAACTGGCACCCGATGTCGTTCAGCCCGCAGACGGGCCTCGTCTACCTGCCGGTGATGCAGCGCGCCGTGGTCTACACCCAGGACCCGAGCTTCAAGTTCGTGAAGGACCGCTACAACTTCGCCCAGAGCTTCCTGCCGCCCGCCGCCAATGCGCCCAAGGTCAGCGCCGGCCTCATCGCCTGGGATCCGGTGGCGCAGAAGGAGGTGTGGCGGGTGCGCCAGCCGGAGAGCTGGGCAGGCGGGGCGCTGTCGACCGCAGGCGGCCTGGTGTTCGCCGGCAACGCGCACGGCGAGTTCTCGGCCTTCGGCGACCGGGACGGGGCGAGGCTTTGGACCTTCAAGCAGCCCTCGGCCATCATGGCCGGACCGATCTCCTATTCTATCGGTGGGGTGCAGTATGTGGCGGTCATCGCCGGCGCCGGCGGCGGCCAATCGCTGATGATCCGCGACGTGGGGCGGCCGCAGCAGGCCCAGCCCTTCGGCCGGATGCTGGTGTTCAAGCTGGGCGGGACGGCGAAGCTGCCGAACGTCAACCTCACCCTGCCGCCGGCCAACCCGCCCGAAGAGGCCTTTGCGCCGGCCCAGGTCGCCGCCGGCGCCGGCGTCTTCTACCAGCAGTGCGTCTTCTGTCACGGCGGCTCGGTGCTGCCGGACCTGCGGCGCTCCGGCGCCCTGGCCGACAGGCGCGCCTGGAACCAGATCGTGATCGGCGGCGCCCTGACCGCCAACGGAATGGTCAGCTTCGCCAAATGGATCACGCCGGAGGACGCCGAGGCCGTACGCGCCTACATGGCGGCCGAGGCCCGCAAGCTGAAGGCGGAGGACGCGGTGCGAGGAGGCGAGCCGGGATGAGCCCGAACAGGAAAAGCCCGCTAACGCGGGGCGGCCGCCGCTAGACCCACGGATTTGCCGGCGGCGGCATGCCGGCCATTTCGCGGGGAGGATGGATCGCATGTCCCTTCATCGTCGCGCCATTGTCGACCGCCAGCTCGGCGCCGTTGATGAAGCTCGCCTCGTCGGAGAGCAGGAACGCAGCGGCGTCGGCGACTTCCCTCGGTTTGCCAACGCGGCCGAGATATTGCGCCCGGAGCTTGGGGCCGGTCACGGAGTCTTCCAGCATGGCCTTCAATCGTCCCTCGCCGGTGTCGATCGTGCCTACGATCAGGCAGTTCACCCGAACCAGATATCGCGAGTAGTAGACGGCAAGGGAGCGCGTGAGCGCCTGGATCGCGCCTTTGCACGCGGCATAGCCGTTGTTTCCGATCTAACCCCGGACTCCGGCTGCCGATGAGATGTTAACGACCGAGCCTCCGCCGCTGCGGACGATCGCCCGCAGGCCATGCTTGAGGGCGAAATAAGTCCCGGTCAGATCCACGCGCAGGATATCCAGCCATTCCTCGGTTTCGATCTCGGTAATCGGTCCGTCCCGCCGCCCCTGGATTGTCGCCGCGTTGTTGACCAGCCCGGTCAGCCGCCCGAATTCGCCCACCGCCGCGGCGACCGCGCCAGCCACTTGGTCCTCCTCCGCAACATCCATAGGCACGAACAGGGCGCGTCCGCCGGCCGCGCGGATCTCAGCTTCCACTGCCTCGCCTCGCGCTCGGGTGCGGCCCGTGATGACGACGGCCGCGCCTGCGGCGGCAAATCGCTCGACCATCGATCGGCCGATCCCTGCGGTCGACCCTGTCACGAGAATTACCTGGTCTTCCAAGGATGCGGTCATGCCGTCGAGTCCAGCCGGGAGGTGAATTGAATCAGCTCAACATGGTCACAATCCGCTGAGATCGAGCACCACCACGCTCGCCTCTCCGGGGGCGCCCCCTGGATTGATGTCCGTGACGATCAATATCGGCTCGCCGCCGAACGCAGGCGGATAGCAGACGTTGAGGTCGGCAGGCGCCCGCACCGGCTTAACTCCCCCGGTCACAAGCGCGCGGTGTTCTCCATCCTGAGTAAACACATGGATATCCCCCGTGCGCGGATTGGAGCCGATCAGCGTACCGCGCCGAGTTTCGCCGCCTCCATCGAGCACGCCCAAACCACCAACGTCCGGCGCAGGTTGTCGGCCCGCCGCGAAATCTTCGGCTCGAATGCGATGGATGGCGCCCGCCGACGGGTCCTGGTCGGAACAGCTTACAGCGAGCAGGGCGCCGTCGAGATTTGAAACCGCGAGCCCATTGGTGAAACCTGGCGTGACGATCCGCTCCACAGCATCGGCGGAGCCGGCGCCGCCGGCGATCATGTTGTCGATCGCCTCATGCGGAATGCGATAGATCGCTGAAGGCACGAGCGGCGGCCATGCCGCCGCATGGTTGCCAGCCGCCATATCGCTGACGTGGATGGCCCCGTCGGCGGTGACGGCGATGCCGTTCGGCTGTTCTATATCATTGAACCGTCGAGATAATTCGCTTCCACACCCTAGTGGAATGCGGCCGAGGATAGCGCCCGTCGCCGGGTCGAAGGCGAGGATGCAGGTGGTGTACGAATCCTTCGGCAGCGTGACGTCGGCCCCCGGCTCCATCTGTGGGCCGGCCTGTTCGCAGAGCAGCGCCGCACCTGCCGGCAGCATTGGTGTCGCTCGCTTCACGAACTCGATGCCATGGGTTCCGGTCAATCCGGCGATCAGCGTGCGTTCATCGACCACCAGCCCGGCGCGTCGATCAAGGCGGGCGCGTGTGACAAACGACTTGCCGCGCAGGTAGACGATGCCCCTGCCGCTACGATACGCGGGCGCCCCGACGACGTGTGCGCAGTTGCCGAACACCAGCGTCTCCCCGTCGGGGGCGAGATCTGCGCTCTCTGGGCTTGTGCAGCCTTCGATACGGCCGATCGTCGCGACTTCCAGCGCCCGGGGGGCGGGGGTGGCTCGTTGAAGGCGCATCGTTCTTTCTCTCTCCCCCTCTCTCTCTCTCTCTCTCTCTCTCTCTCTCTCTCTCTCTCGACTCGGCGAGCCTGCCGCTGGGCCAGGCGGAGGGTCTTAGAGTTATCTCTATTTCCGCTCCGTTATTGACACGGCTTTGGGCCGGCAGGCAAGCTGATCTCTGACGGAGGAGGCCGTGATCGCCGAAGAACTGGAAGTCGAGCGGCGGGGCGCCGTCATGCTGATGAGGCTCTGTCGTCCCGAGTGGATGAACGCCTTGTCGCCGGCGACGAGCCGGGCGTGCGCTGAAGTCATCGACGCATTCGCCTTGGACGACGCGATGCGCGTGCTCATCGTTACAGGAAAGGGCGACCGCGCCTTTTGCGCCGGCGCCGATCTCATGGCGTCGGCCAGGGATGGCGAGCGGCCAGCAAGCGGGTTCGGCGGCCTCACTGCCCGTTTTGACCTCGCGAAGCCGGTCATCGCCGCGGTAAATGGAGTCGCCCTCGGCGGCGGCTTCGAGCTGGCGTTGGCCTGCGACATCATCCTGGCGGCTGACAGCGCGTCGTTCGGGCTTCCCGAGCCGACACTCGGCCTCGTAGCCCTTGCCGGGGGACTGCATCGGTTGCCCCGCGCGATCGGCGAGAAACGCGCGCTTGCGCTCTTGCTCACCGGCGAGCGGGTCGGAGCCGAAGAGGGAAGGCGGCTTGGCTTCGTGCACGAGGTCGTTGCTTCCGCGCGGCTCGAACATCGCGCGATCGAACTCGCCGAGGCGATCGCCGCCATGAGTCCGGCAGCGCTTGCGGCGATCAAGGAGGCGGTGTGGCGCGGGATGGCCGAACCGACAGTCGAGGCCGCGATGCGCGCGCAGCTCACCTATCCGGCCGTGGACGCGCTGTTGCGCTCTGGGGACAGCAGGGAAGGCGTGCGCGCATTTCGGGAGAAGCGTGCGCCAGACTGGCCGTCGCGGCGGCCGCCCAGACCCCCTGCCTAGCGCTGGCGCGGCCCCGCCCATCGACGCCCTCGCTTGGGGCCTCATGTCCGCCGCGTTCCCGGCCGAACTTTTCGAGAACCCAGCCTAGGTGAGCTCGGCGCAGCGCCGCGCCGCAAGCGCCGCTGCCTCGCCGTGGCCGAGGCCGGCGCCTTCCATACCTGTGGCGCGGCCCGCATGGCGTACAGGCCGGCTGCAATTGAGATATTGAAGTATCTCTTTAGACGTGCTTTTCTCTATGCCAACGAAATTTATCAGCGACTGGGGGGATAGATGCATAGGTGTTCGTGCTTGGCGGTCGTGCTGCTGGCATCGGTCTCCGCCGCGAGTATCGCGCAGGCCCAGGTGCTGGATCGCTCGACCCAGCCCGCATCGGCCGAGCCATCGACCATTGGCGAAATTGTCGTTACCGCGCGTCGGACCAATGAACGGTTGCAGGATGTGCCCGTCGCAGTCACGGCGATCACGCCCAGTCAGATGCAGCGGCAGAATATCCGCTCGCTCACCGATGTTCAGCGGCTTTCCCCCAGTCTGAGCATCACGCCGCTCAACGGCTCGAGCTCATCGGCGTCCGTCCAAATTCGCGGCCAGGTGCAGACCACCGCCGGTATCGGCGTGGACCCGTCGACCGGTGTCTACCTCAACGAACAATATATGGCGCGCCCGGCCGGGCTGGACGCGGCCATGTTCGACATCGCGTCCATCCAGGTCCTTAAGGGGCCGCAGGGCACGCTGTTCGGCCGCAGCTCCGTGGGGGGCGCCGTGCTGGTCGAAACGCGCCGGCCCGAGAGCGAGTTCGGCGGCTACGTGAATGCGGCGGTCGAGGACCCGTCTGGCTATACGATCGACGGCGCTGTCAATATCCCGCTGGGCGAAGACGTCGGCCTGCGCTTGGCCGGCATCCGTCAGTACGTCCGGGGGTACACGAAGGTCCTGAACGGAAATTACCACCTCGACGACAAGGACCGCTACGCGTTGCGCGGCACGCTGGAGTTCAAGCGCGGGATATTCGAAAACACGCTCATCGGCGACTATTTCCACAACAATTCAAATGGCGCCGCGTTTTTCGCAAAAGCTTACAATCCGACCCTGGTCAACGCGACAACGGCGCCCGGCGCTGCGTACCTTGCCGCCTTTGCGCAGCAGAACACGCTCGGCTGGCATGAAAAATATAGCCAGTTCGAGCCGTTCAGTCGTGCTCATACGGGTGGCGTGAACAATATAACTAAGATTCAACTCACGCCGGATATTCTACTGAAGAATATTATTGGCGGACGTTGGCAATTTGCGGACGACACTGTCGATCACGACGGGACGATTGCCACTATCCTGAGTACGGAAGTCGAATCGAAGACACGACAGTTTTCTGAAGAATTTCAGATTCAATCAAATCTATTAAACGATTCATTGGATTTGATCGTCGGCGGGTATTATTTCTGGGAATCGGGTCACGATTTCTCTAACAGCTACGTCCGTCGGTCGGAAACCTCGATCGCGAGAACGCAGAACAGGTTTACCGCGACAAATAAGAACCTGTCCGGCTTCGCGCAGGCAAACTACAAGCTGCCGTTCTCGGCGCCCGCGCACATCTTCGCGGGGGCGAGATACAACAAGGACGATCGCGCGATCACGTTCGAGAACCGTAATGTGAACGCCGATGGCAGCTTCACCTGCATCGTCGCAGCAGCGCCCGTAAACTGCATCAAGCCGGATTCGAAGTCGTTCAATGCGACGACCTGGACCGCGGGCTTCGATATCCGGCCGATCAAGTCGGCCCTGTTCTACGGGACCGTCGGCCGCGGCTATCGTTCCGGCGGCTTCAACGGCCGTGCGACGAGTCTGCCGCAGCAGGTTCCGTTCGCCCCTGAGTTCGCCGTGTCCTACGAGTTGGGCTTGAAAACGAACTGGTCCCTCACGCAAGACGTGAGTGCATCGCTCAACGCCGCCGCCTACACGATGGACTACACTAATATCCAGCGCGCCCTGGTCGTCATTTCCGCCGGCGCGCCGGTCTCGGTGGTCATCAACACCCCTTCGGCCCGCATTCGTGGTTTCGAGCTCGAAGGCAGTCTCGGGTTCGGACGTAATGTGACCCTGTCGGGATTCTTCGGCTATACGGACCCAAAGTATAAGAAATTTATCGACAACGGCGTGGATCGGTCGGGGAACAAGTTCACCTTTGTGCCCAAGGTTCAGGCCGGCGCGACGTTGGACTGGGTGGTGGCGCGGACCAGCAACGGTGATTTCGGTGTCAATATCAACTACGCCCACCGGGACGGCTTCGAACTGGAAATCGTCAACTATCCCGGCTCGGTGGTCGACGGCTACGACTTGGTCAACGCGTCTGTCCGGTGGGAACACGTCATGGGGTCGCGCGTCACGGCTGAGCTCTACGCGCAGAACCTGTTCGACAAGAACTATGAACTCGGCGGGTTTGGCGCGGCCGGCAGCGTCGGCGTCAGCAACGTGATCCATGGCGCGCCGCGGGTCGTCGGCGCCCGCCTGAGGCTTCCGTTCGGAGCGGAGTGAAGCGGTCTGGAGCGGCGGTGGCCTGGAGCGCCTCGGCGATCAAATCGTGCCGCTTGACGACCCATGTCTCGGCGTCCGGACCATGGAGCACACCCGCGGCTCGCCGCGCTTGTAGGCCAACAGCGTCCGCACCAGCGTCTCGCCGTCCAGCTGCTGGCTCGGATCGAGTCCCTCATCCCGACCTGGTCGATGGGACCGGTGGTGCAGGCTTTGCGCGGCCTACGTGGGCTGGAGACGATCTCGGCGGTCACCTTCATGGAGGGGATCGGCGACCTCAGCCGGTTCGAGAGCCCGAACCAGCTGATGGCCTACCTCGGCTTGGTCCCGTCGGAGAGCGCGCTTCGGATGCGACTCTGGTGCCGTCGGCCAAGCAGCGCTGGCGACCCAGGGTCGTGCCAACGCTTTGGATCAAGCCGAGCGAGCGGCCAGTCGGGACCAAGCGCAAGAGCAGTTCCGTCGCTTCGTGGACCCTCAGCAAGGCTACCAGGCCCAGGACGTGAGGATGTTCCACCGATGCGCGCGCCACTTAGGTCTTTGCGGCCGCGGGGCCGACCTGGCGATCAACGCGAAGCCCTCGACGCCGCCGCCGAGCGACTCAAGAGACACTGAACGGTGGCGGTCGTCAGACGCGACGCGCGTGCCTGCAGCGCCAGCTGCGACAGCGAGGCTGGTCCGTCGCGTGCGCGGCGGCGGCCAAGAATGAGCGCCGCAGCGCCGCCGCCACGGCCTCGCTGGCAACACCTCACCCTTCGTAGGAGGCGAGGGCGCGTCGGACAGCCGGATCCTTGTCCAGAGGTTGCAGCTTTCCCGGCCTGCGGGCGACTTGGTGATGGCCGTGGCAATACGAGCTGCTCGTTCTTGCGGCCCGGGCGGATGGCGATGGGAATCAGGATGCCGGCCGCGTGGATGGTCTCGCCGAGCTGCGGGACGCCGGCGTCGATCGGCTCATCGAAGCGCATGTTCTCAGGCGCGAGGCCGAGGTCCTTCGACGGGACGAAGATCTGCCGGTTGACGGGCTCGGCGGAGTTGGCGGCTTGGGACATCGGAGTGGGTTCCAGCGCCGTGGGCGAGGGCCATCCTGTCCCTCGGTCCTCTGAGCGACTCTCGACGCAAGCGTCAATCCTGCGATTTTCACCTACACGCCCTGCGATGAGCCCTACGGAGCCCCGGGCGCGCGCGACCTCGGACAAGCAGAGGCGGTGCGTGGCTGGCGCAGGCGGCCTGCGACACGCTGTCGGGCAGCCGCCGCCTGCCCTCGCGCCGCTGCACCCTCCTCAGTGACCCTTAACCGCTGACTCGGGTCTGTCGGCGGCGATCGGCACGCTGACCTTACCGACGTGCATTCCGCCATCAACGACGATCACCTGGCCGGTAATGTACCGCGACTCCGGTGAGGCGAGGAAACAGTTCACATGAGCGATGTCGTTGGGCTCGCCGATGAACGGGACGAGGATCTCCAACTTCGACTGTCGCAGGAACGCCTCCGAACATTTCGCCAGAGCGACCGTGCTCATGACGAGCCCTGGCACCACCAGGTTGCAGCGCACGTTCCTCTGCCCGTAGGTTGCCGCGATATCCATAGTAAGGCTCTCCAGCGCCTTCTTTGACGCCGAATATGCTGTGAGCACGGGGTTGCCGCGCAAGACGATCGCGGAGCCTGTATTGACGATCGAGCCGTACCCGGAGGCGAGGAGATATGGGATGGCGTGCTTGCACACCAGCATCGGGCCACGCAGATTCGTGGCGAACACCTTGTCCCAATAGTCGACATCCATCGTTTGGATCTCGCCGTCCGGGTCCTGAGCCGTTCCGGCGATGGCCGCTGCGTTGTTGATGACGATGTTGAGCTTGCCGTAGGCGGAGACAACCTGGTCGATCATTGCGCGCACGGAGTCTTCGCATGACTGGTCGACCTGCAGGGCGATCGCTTCGCCGCCGGCCTCGGTGATCTCGCGCACCCCCTGCCGGGCGCCGTTCGAATTGCTGAAATAACCGATCGCCACCCTTGCGCCGTCCTTCGCGAGCATCAGCGCGGTCGCGCGGCCGATGTTGTCCGCGCCGCCCACCACGAGGGCTACCATGTTGTCAAATCGAGCCATTTCCGGGGCACCTCCTTCCCGCAACTCGCGCATTAATTGATGATTGTGTCAATTCGAGTCCGGCCTGTCGCTGACGTCCCGCATCGCCGCCCGTCCCGCTCAGGGGCTCGACGAGCTGCTGCCGTGGAACTGGCGGGCTCGGCGTCAGGGCGCACGGGGCCGCCTAAGAGCTCAACCGGTCAGCGCGCCAGCGGTGCTCACCGGATAGGTACGCTGCGCCTCCGCCAGCGCTGTTCGGGCCGCCCTACGGCTTGACGTATGTGTCAAATGCGGGCATGTCCCGATGCCGCGGGGGTGTCGTGAGCCGCCGCCTTGGTCGATGGTTTCAGGGACTAAGAGCCGCGATGGTGCGAGAGAACGACGGGTGCGAGAGCGCGAGGCTTTCTCGCGGGTGCGCCAACGAGCTTGGCCGGCGCGATCGAATAGCTCGGTCGAGCCGAACTCTTGGATTTCGCTTTGTTCGCTGAGCGGTAGCTTTCTTCCCCGAGGGGCCTGCCGATGGGCATGCAGTAGATGAGGATGATCCGATGACGCAGGTGATGAAGGACGTGCGGGTGCTCGAGGTGGCGCAATTCACCTTCGTCCCAGCCGCGGGCGGCGTTCTGACGGACTGGGGCGCCGAAGTCATCAAGATCGAGCACCCGGTCAGGGGCGACGCACAACGCGGCCTGAAAGTGCTTCAGCGGCTGGCCGTGAACCCGCAGCGCGCCGCGACCATGCATCATTCAAATCGGGGCAAGAAGAGTGTCGGGATCGACATCTCGAACGAGCAAGGCTTGCAGTTGCTGTACGAGATCGCGGCGACCTGCGACGTTTTCCTCACCAACTTCCTCCCCGCCGCCCGCCAGAAGCTGAAGATCGACGTCGAACATATCCGGCGCGCTAACCCGAACATCATCTATGCGCGCGGATCGGCGCTCGGCGATAAGGGGCCCGAGCGGGAGAGCGGCGGCTTCGACTCGACGGCCTTTTGGGCCCGCGGCGGATCGGCGGTGCTCGCCACCCCAAAGGAGCTCGACGGGCCCCTGGGCATGCCTGGGCCGGCCTACGGCGACACGATCGGAGCCATGTTCATCGCCGGCGGGATCTCGGCGGCGCTGTTCCACCGGGAGCGGACCGGCGTCGCGAGCGTGGTTGACGTCTCGCTCCTGTCCTCCGGCGTCTGGGCGACCGGGCTCGGCCACGATGTGGCGATGGATCTCAACACCTTGCCCTTCACCCAGCCGCTTCCGGTCAACGGCGGCATTGTCGAGGGCAGCCAAAACCCGTTTATGAGCGTCTACAAAACGCGCGACGACCGACCGATCCAGCTCTGCGTGCTGACGCCGGGTCCTTACATTCAGGACACGTTCGAGCATCTCCACCTGGATCACCTCATGCAGGACGAGCGGTTCAACACGCCGGAAGCGCTGATGGCGAACGCGAACCTCTGCGCGCCCTACATCGCCGAGGCATTCGCCTGCCATAGCTTCAGCTACTGGACGGAGCGGCTTAGGACGATGAAGGGGCAGTGGGCCGTCTACCAGAATTCCCTCGAGGTGGCGCAGGACCCGCAAGTCCTGGCGAACGGCATGATCTACGAGGTGGAATCGGCGGATGGCGGGCCGCCGATCCGGCTGGTCGCGAACCCCGTTCAGTTCGACGGCGAGCCGGTCAGCAACACGCGCGGGCCGGAAGCCAACGAGCACACCGAGCTGTTTCTCATGGACCTCGGGCTCGACTGGGAGCGGATCACGGCGCTGAAGGACAACGGCGCCATCGCATGAGCCTGGCCTGTTCGCCAGCAGACCGTCGCTTAGAGGAGTGTCATCGCATGGACCTAAAGCCCGGAGCGCGCTTGAAGAGCGCGGTGTGTTCGGCTGAATTCGTCGTCGTAAGAGCTGGGACGGGCATCGATGAGCTGAGTTGCGGCGGCGCTCCGCTCGTGGCTCAGGACGTGACGATCGAGGCGTATGCCGCGATCGCCGCCGGATTGGACGGCGGCGTCGGACTGGGCAAGCGGTACCTCGACGAGACGTCGGGCCTGGAGCTGCTGGCGAGCAAGGCGGGGCTTGGCAGCTTGACGGTGGACGGCCGGCGAATGGCGCCGAAAGAGGCCAAGCCGCTGCCGTCCTCGGACTGAACGCCTTGCACGGGACCCGGCCGTGGCGCGCCGCGCCGTCGAACTTGGGCCCAGCGATCTTCAGTAGCCCGCGCAGCCTGTCGAAGACTTGACGTGTATGTCAAGTGATGGTTGGTTGATCAGGGCGCTCGTCGAAAAAGCGGAACCGGATGCGCTGGCCCCTCCGCGGTGGTGACCGTAACCTCAAGCGCTGGAAATTTCTCTCGATGCCACTTTCACCCGCTCCTGAATACGGTCGCGCGATGCTCCCGCCCGGGACCTTCGACGGCAAGGTAATCGCCGTCACCGGCGGCGGCACCGGGCTTGGCAAGGCCATGGCCCTGGAATTCGCCCGCCTCGGCGGCAAGATCGCGATCCTGAGCCGCGGCGAGGAGCATCGGCGCAAGGGGGTGGCCGCGATCGAAGCCGAGGGCGGCCAGGCCGCGGGGTTTGAGGTCGACGTCCGCAAGGCGGAGGTGGTCGCCCAAGCGTTCGACGCGATTGAGGCGGAGCTCGGGGCCGTGGACGTCTTGATCAACAATGCGGCGGGAAATTTTGCGTGCCCGGCGGAGGATCTGAGCGCCAACGCGTGGGCCACGGTGGTCGACATCGTGCTCAACGGGACCTTCAACTGCTCGCGCGAGTTCGGCCGGCGGCGGATAGGTTCGGGGCGCGGCGGCGCAATCCTCAACATTGGCGCCGCCTATGCCTGGACCGGCGGACCCGGCGCAGCGCACTCCGCCTCAGCCAAGGCCGGGGTGACCAACCTCAGCCGGTCACTGGCCGTGGAATGGGCGCCGGTCGACATCCGCGTCAACACGCTGGTGCCGGGCCCCTTTCCCCACGACGACTTCCCGCCCGCGCTCCAGGGCCATATGACCGGCAGCCGCGGCGGTGCGCGATTGCCCGCGCAGCGGGTCGGCGAGACCCACGAATTGGGTTGGGCGGCGACCTATCTGTGCTCGCCCTACGCCGCCTTCGTCACGGGCCTGACCTTCGTCATCGACGGCGGCCACTGCCTGAGGCCGGGCCTCGCAGCCCCCGAGTTCGTGCCGGTGCGCGAACAGCTCAAGGCTGGGCCCTTCAAGGGCTGATCCGCTCGCCCCCCGGCCGCCCGGTTGGCTCGGGTTCTCCAGTCTCGAGCCCCGCCTGCGTCCGGGCTGATGTGAACAAGTTATCTCGGCGCCACACATTTTCTCCCCGCGCGTCGAGTTCCTGCCCGAGAAGCCCCTGGCTTCTCGGGCTTTTTATGCCCCGTGCATGTCGCGGAGCCGCTCGGCGCGGGAGGTCGAGGCGCGACGCGACGGCGATCTGCGCTGGACCGGGAGGAGCCAAGCCGATCGCGGCCCGGCCGTTCGGGCTTTTGCGGGTGTTGAGTAGGCGGTCATGGCCGGCGAGGCCGGGTCTCGCCGGCCGGCCCGTGGTTCCAGATGAATTGGTCATCCGCCCGCCGTCGGGGCCGTCTGGCAGGTCAATCTGCGGAGCTTCGATGAGAGCCCGCTTCAGTGGCCTGAAGCCCTCTGTCCTCGGCAGCGACCATGCCTGCTCGAAGGCGTCTTCGCGCCCCGCGGATCACGCCGGTGCAGCCGCGCTCACACCTCGATGAGGACGGCGCCAGCCTGGCCGCCGGCCGCGCACATGGTCGCGATTCCCAGGCCGCCGCCGCGGCGGCGCAGATCGTTGATCAGCGTGGTGATCATCCGCGCACCGGACGCCCCCACCGGGTGGCCGAGGCTGCAACCGCTTCCCGAGACGTTGATCGTCTCCTCGTCGATCCGGAGCGCTCTTGACGCGGCCAGCGGAACAGAAGCGAAAGCCTCGTTGATCTCCCAGAGGGCGATGTCGCGGCTCGTCACCCCGGTTCGCGCGAACAGTTTCTCGACGACGCCCGGTACGGCGAGGCCAGTTTGCGCCGGTTCTATGCCCAAGGCGGTCCAGCCTCGGATCGTCGCCTGAACCTGCAGCCTGTCGGCGGCGGCGACTTCGCTGGTCGTCACGACCATGGCGCTGGCCGCGTCGTTGACACCGCTGGAGTTGCCCGCCGTGATGGAGAAGCCTTCGATCTCAGGATGGATCACCTTCAGGGACGCGAGCTTCTCCAGCGTGGTGTCCCGGCGCGGGTGCTCGTCGACCTTGAATTCGACGCGTCCGCCGTTGGGAAGGCGCGCCATGACGGGAATGATCTCGTCAACGAAATGTCCCGCGTCGATCGCGGCCACGGCGCGCTGGTGCGAGCGAAAAGCCCAGGCGTCCTGCGCCTGGCGTGTCAGTTCCGCCGCTCGCGCGGCGTTCCAGCCGACCGTGATCGTCATGTCGCCATTCGGCGCCTCAGGGCTGTCGGGGTGGGACGGCGGGAGCCACGGGTCCTGCACCTCCTCCGTGCCCGGTATGCGGCGGCGCATCTGAGGGCTGGTGGAGGCGGACATCACGCCGCCGGCGATGATGATGCGCTCCATCCCCGACAGCACGGAGGCCGCCGCCAGGCCGACCGCGCTCAGGCTTCCTGCGCAATGACGGCTGACCGCCATCCCCGCGGCTGTCGTGAGCCCGGCTTCCACGGCCGCGTGTCGCGCGACCGCGCCGCCTCCGTAGCCGGCTTCGGCCAAAAAGACGTCGTCGACCTGCGACGGGTCGACGGCAGCGCGCGCGAGCGTTCCGCGGATCACCGCGAGCGCGAGCTCCTCGGCGCTGGTGTTTGCAAGCGTCCCCTTTCGGCTCGTGCCGATCGCCGTGCGAACGGCGGACACGATTACGGCCTGCGTCATAACCGATATTCTCCTCGTCGAAACAGCGGCCGCCCCAAGCCGCTCGGCGGTCAAATGATTTGGGCGCCCAGGGCTCTGGGCCCGCTCGGCGGCTCGACCTTCCCGCCAGTCGACATGAATGTCAAATCGAACTGCGCCGCAGACGTGGGTGGAGTGCTGGGCGCCACCCGGGCGGCTAGGCGCGCCGAGAGCCTGCGCCTGTCCGACCGGCCGCTCCTCGAGACCGGCGGCCTACTGCGTCAGACATGGCGTCTCGCGCCTTGCGGGGAGCTGGTCGAGCGGGCCGCTCGTCGCAAGGCTGGTCCGGCGGTCGAGGGGGGGGGGGTGGGAAGCAATCGGCGCTATTCGGCGCGCAGCTTTGCCGCGGCGCCGGCGCGAGATATAGAGCGTGCCGCTTGACGACATCGTCAAATCACGACATAGGGGAAGCGCGGGATGCGAGACCGAACGGCCGTCGGCAGGCGCCGCTGACCTTGAACGCACGCCCCAGGGGCGCTGAGTTCGGGGCGTGACCTGACGGCGTCAAGTATTCGGCGACGATACTGCGAACGTGGTCCCGCTCGTGCGGCGACTCCGTGCGTCAAGAAGGTTGCCGTGTGCGGCGCTCAACATAAGGGGAGGATAGAGCTATGAACCAGCTTAAGCTATGTACCGCCAGCTCGGCTAGTGCGCTTGCGCTGCTCGTCACGGGGCATGCCACTGCGGCGCAGCCGGCTAAGGCGGGTGCGCCGGCCCAGGGCGCGCAAGCCGCGCCGGCCATTCCTGGCGAGGGCACGCTCACGGAAATCGTGGTGACCGCCCGACGGGTGCAGGAGAACCTGCAGTCCGTGCCGGTTGCAGTCACCGCCTTCACCAGTGAGGCCTTGGTTCAGCAGAACGCCAAGAACGTTTCTGACATCGGGCACCTGACGCCCGGCCTGACGTTCGCGCCGGCGCAGACGGCCTCGTCCGCGGTGGTCATTTCGATGCGAGGTCAGGTGCAGAACGACCCGATCGCAACGCTCGATCCGTCGGTAGGCACCTATGTCGATGGCGTTTATTGGGCGCGTGCTTACGGCCTCAACGCCAGCCTGCTGGATGTGAGGAGTGTGCAGACCCTGAGAGGTCCGCAGGGAACGCTCTTCGGCCGCAATACGACGGGCGGCGCGATTCTGCTCGAGACCAACGACCCGACTTTTGGCGACCACCTGTCGGGCGCCCTGACCGGGACCTACGGCAATTACAACTACTTCGACGGAAGCGCGGTGCTCAACGCGCCGCTGATCGACGATGTCCTGGCGGTGCGGCTCGCATTTCAGACCGATCGCCGTGACGGTTATGTCCGCGAAGTCAACACCAACACCAAGCTCGGCAACCTGAACGACACGACGTTTCGCGCCAAGGTGCTGATCCAGCCGACGAGCGATTTGCGTTTGGTGCTCTCCGGCGATTCGTTCCACAGTAAAGGCTACTCGAATCCGGAACGGCTACAGTACTTCTCTCCGACCGGACCGTCGGTGCTTGAAGCCGGCGTCGAGACACTCGGGGCCTCTTGTTTTGGCGCGGCTGGGCCTACGCCAGCGTGTCTCGCCGCTGGCGGCGCGCGCCTCAGCAACGACGTTGCGATCGGCCGAAACCCCAAAACCGCGTCACTCAGCATCCTTCCCTATTCGGAGGTGAGAACAACCACCTATAGCGCCACGAGCACTTACGACACCTCGTTTGGGTCGATTAAGGGGATTGGCGCATATAGACACGTCAGAAACTTCGCCACGGCGGACAACGACGGCTCCTCCGTCCGTACGTTGGACGGGATCATCAACGATGTCGCGGACTTGACGCAATGGTCTGGCGAGGTGATCGCCACCGGCAAGGCGCTGGACAACAGACTTGATTTCGCGACGGGCCTGTTCTGGTTCCGTGAAAGCGGCACGGATCGTGATATGGCCGTGACCTTCCCTGCGTTGACCGCTTTAAGCACCGGCGGCTTAGATTTATTCACAATACACGACGGCGAGATCAAAAACACGAGCGAAGGCATCTACGGACAAGCCACCTATCACCTCACTGATCGGCTTTCACTCACCGGCGGCCTGCGATATTCCTACGACAACAAGATCCTTTACCTGGCGAATCGTTTCGAGCTTGGCCCGCTGACAATCTGCGAGGTGGGGGCGACCTGCCCTCGCAAGTTCGAAAAGTCGTTCACCGGCGTCTCCTACACGGCCAGCCTCGACTACAAGCTGACGGATGATGCGCTTGTCTACCTCAAAACGGCGCGCGGCTTCCGATCCGGCGGGCAGAACATTCGTGGCTCCGATGTGTTCCCGTCATCCCTGGAACCCTTCGATCCGGAGATCGCGACTACCTACGAGGCGGGCCTGAAGAGCGAACTGCTCGACCGGCGGCTGCGCCTCAACCTCGCCGCCTACTACACCGACGTGAAAGGCATCCAGGAGTCGACCACCCTCGTGTCTCCGTCTGGGTCGACCGCGACTGCGATCGGCAACGCGGGCAAGAGCCGTTTCTACGGCTTCGAGGCTGAAGCGAACGCCGTGCTTCCCGCCGGTTTCCGCCTCGACGGCACACTTGCTTACATCAACTCCAAATACCTCGACTTCAAGGATCCGGCGACCGGCTTCGACAGAAGTCACGAACCGTTCCCGCTGGTGCCGAAGTGGGCGGCGAGCATCTCTCCGAGCTGGCACCATGAATTCTCGTTCGGCGGCGTCGGAGTGCGCGGCGATTTCTCTTATCAATCTGCGATGGCGGTCTACCCCACCGGTTTCTATCAAGATGCGGGCGGCCTCTTCCATGACGCCACGTCCGGCCAGGTCGTGTCGGCCGCGGACGCGCAGGGATTCAACACGGCTGCGACTGATCGAGCGCATTGGCTGGTTAATGGGCGGGCCAACGTGACGCTTCAGGACGGGAAGCTCGACTTCGCGGTCTGGGGGCGCAACCTCACGGATAAGCGAGACAACGTTGCCGGTCTGCCGCTCGTCGGCCTGGGGGGGGCTTCGGCGATTATTAGGGAGCCACGCACCTTTGGGGCTACAGTTTCGGTCAAGTACTGATGATCCCAGCGCTCGCCCGGTGATATCGGGCGAGCGCACGGGGATCGCTGCTTTCGTTTGGCGTGTGTTGCGGCGAAAGAGCTAGCCTTTGGAGATCGGCGTAGGGCCCGCGATGTGGGTCAGAGACGCGGCGGATACTGTGGATGTCAGATAGGTCAATAGCAAAGCCGCAGCAGTTCGAGTACGCGCGCGCGCCTGCAGGGCCGCCGCCGAGCAGGCGTCCAGGGTCGATCCGGCGGACGACTTCAATCGACTCTGAATGGCCCGAGGGCCATGGGCGCCCGTGGTTGATGACGGGCCGGGCGAGGGATTTGCTCACCGACGCTGACGGCGAGGGAGGCGTTCTGGCGACAACGTCATTTCAGATTACAGCCTCGGTTGACCGCGAGATTCTCGACATCTTGGCCGCGCCGCCGCATCCCAACCTGCAGGATTTGGTCGGCGCCCGCGCCGGCGGCGCGAGCCGAACGGCCCTTGAGGCCGCGCTGGGCGATGCTCGCGGCTCTCCGTTGTACCAGTTGATCGACGATTTCGCCGGCGCGAGCCTTGTCGCGAACGGGATTTGGGCTTCCTGGAACCCCGCATGGGACCCCGGTCCGAGCCGGCGGAAGAAGATGGAAGATATCTGCACAGGCTTTGCGGCAGGCGCCAGCTCACTCTTGGAAGACGGAACGGTGCACCTGGCGGTTCTGTCCAGGGCGGAGGTTGGACCGCTCGAAGATCCCGCCGATCCGCTGAGCTGGCATGAGCTTCCGATGCAGGTTGGCCCTAAGATGCGGCGCGCCCGCCGGATAGACCTTTGGCGTGAAGGCGACGTCATCAAGGTGGACGCGTATTTTCAGGACAGCGGCGGCATGCCGTCGGGCATGCGCCTCGCCATCCACGAATATCGTGTTTATGCCGAGGTGGAGGAGGGGACGGGCCGGCTCCTCGCGTTGCAGGCGCTTCCCCTGGTCCTTCCGTTTCGCGAGTGTCCCGGGGCCTCGGTTAAGGCGACGCGCCTCGTCGGCCGTGCTGTGGCCGACTTTCGCGCTAGCGTTCCCGAGGTCCTCGGCTCGACCCTCGGATGCACTCATTTGAATGATGTGCTTCGCGGTCTTGCGGACGTCCCGCTGCTGGCCACCCTGCTGCCGAAGGGAGGGTGATTTAATGGGACCGCAGCCCCCGCCCTGTCGTGCCGACCGCGTGTCTTTGTTCTGCAGCACATCTGCGCTTCCGCCATTTTTGGGCGAACTCGAGCGGGCAGCGTGCAGGCCGGATTTCAGGAGAAGCATTGATGAACACTGAGACCGTGCCCAGTGCAGCGCTCCACATTGGTCATGAGCGGGTGTGGCGATCGAGTGGCGGCGCCTACCAGCACCTCCACCCGGTGACCCAGGCGCCGCAGGCCAGCATCCCGTTGGCCGGCAAGGCGGAGATGGACCGTGCGATCGACAAGGCCGCACAAGCCTTCGAGAGCTGGAGAACTGTAGCGCCGGAGGTGCGTCGGGACATCCTGCTTCGGCTCTCTACTCTGATGCGCGAGAATAATGACGAGCTCGCGCGCATGGCCGCCATCGACGGAGGCGTGCCGCTGGCGCGCGGCCGTCAGATGGCCGGCCTCGCGGCCGACTTTCACACCTATTACGCCGGATGGCCAGATAAGCTCGGCGGCGAGCTGCTATCGACATACGATCAGCGGCGGGAGCTCGTCTACACCATGGCGGAGCCTTACGGAGTCGTTGGCATCATTACGACCTGGAATGGCCCAATGGTCTCCATGGGGATGAAGGTTGCGCCCGCGCTCGCCGCCGGTAATTGCGTGGTCGTCAAGCCATCCGAGCTTACGCCGTTCGCCTGTGATCTCTATGCTCGATTGGCATCCGACGCGGGCGTCCCGGATGGAGTGCTCAGCATTCTTATCGGTGATGCTGCGGCAGGGGAGGCCCTTGTCAGGCATCCGCAAGTCGAGAAGATCAGTTTCACTGGAGGAATTTCCTCAGCGCGCAAGATCCTGGCCGCCTGCGCGGAACAGATAAAGCCAGCAGTGCTGGAGCTTGGCGGAAAGTCGGCCAGCCTGATCTTCCCCGACGCCGACCTCGATCAAGTCTGCCAATATTCGATCGGCTTCACCATTGGCGTGATGGCGGGCCAGGGATGCGCCCTTCCCACCCGCGTCATCGTGCACGAGTCGATCTACGACGAGGTTCTCGAGCGCTTGGTCGCGATCGCCCGAGGCTACAAGGTCGGCGATCCGTTTGACCCTGACGTCATCGTGGGACCGCTGATCAATGCCGCAGCGTGCGACCGGGTCATGGGTATGCTCGACCGTGTGCGCGCGGAAAAATCCGGCGACATTATCCTGGGCGGGAATCGCTGCGGGGGCGATCTCGCCGGCAAGAACTTCATCGAGCCGACGATCATAGTAGACGTCGATCCGAACAGCGAAATCGCGCAGGTTGAGATCTTCGGCCCCGTAGTGATCGTCCAGCGGTTCTCGACTGAAGAGGAGGCGATCGCGTTAGCCAACGCTACGCGCTACGGCCTGGCCGCGTACATCCATTCAAATGATCTACGCCGTGTGCACCGGCTCGCCGAGCGGTTGAAGTCGGGCGGCGTCTACGTGAACGGCGCAAACACGGTCGCGCCGCATCTCCCCTTCGGCGGTCTGGGCGTGAGCGGGTACGGTAAGGAAGGCGGTCGCGCCGGGATTGACGAATTCCTGCGCTACAAAACCGTCGCGATCGGCTGAGGTCGCCCAGGCAGGCGCGATGAAAATGCGCGGCCCGGCCGCCTTAGCGCCCGGCGCCCCATCACCAGCCCCGCGGGGTGGCTTGAAACAGGAGGTTTCGTACCATGGCGGCTGAAGATCCACTCCGAGCAGAGCTTCGCTTCGACGGCCGGGTGATCGCCGTGACAGGGGCGGGGGGCGGCATGGGCCGCGAACATGCGCGCTTCCTCGCTGCGCGCGGCGCTAAAGTGGTCGTCAACGATATCGGATCAAGCACACCCAAAGGCGATGGCTCATCCGCAGCGCCAGCTGAGAAGGTCGTGCAGGAGATTCTCGCCGCCGGCGGCGAAGCTGTGGTGTCCACCGGCAGCGTGGCCAGCTTCGAAGGCGCGCAATCCGTCGTCGATGTCGCGACCACGACATGGGGCCGCCTCGACGGAATTTTGCACAATGCCGGGATCGCTCGATTCGCGCCGATCGAGGAACTGGATCTCAGCGACTACAAAGCGGTTGTGGCGGTGAGCCTGGACGCGGCCGTTTATCTAACCAAAGCCGCCTGGCCGATCATGACCGCCCAGGGCTTTGGCAAACTGTTGTACGTGACCTCCGCGGGCGGGCTGATCGGAACACCCCATCTCACCGCCTACGCCGTCGCCAAGAGCGGCATGATCGGCTTGATGAATGTTGTCGATCTCGAAGGTCGTCCGCACAATATCGACGTCAATCTCCTCGGTGTCTCCGCCCTGACCCGAATGACGAGTGGGACGTTTGGCGAAGGAGAGGTGGCCCAAATGACGGAGGCCTGGTGGCAGAAATACATGCGGCCCGACCTCATTGCGCCGGTCGCCGCATGGCTGCTCCACCCGGATTGCAACGTCTCAAGGGCGATTTACAACGCGGGCGGCGGTCATGTCAGTCGCACGTTCTTGGCCGAAACCCGCGGGTTCACCGCCCTTGACCTGACCCCCGAGTTGACGCGCGATCATCAGCGCGAAATCGACGATGAAACGGACCATCGCAGCTTGCCGGACGTCCAGACGTTCTGTGCGGGGATGTTCGAAGACATGGTGAGGGCAGGCGCGCAGCCGCCGCCGGCCGCAGCCTTGCCCATCAACTTTCCGCCCCAAGGGCGATAAAGCGGCGGAGGAATGTCGTGGCGGCTAATTGCGATGATCCGAACGCTCTGGAAGAGCGGCTCAGGAAGCTTGAAGACCTGCAGGCGATCACAAACCTGATCGCCGCCTACGGGCCTGCAGCTGACACCTGCAATGTCGAGGAGGTCAGGCGGATCTGGCACGCGGCCGGGACCTGCGACATCGGAGGCGTCGGCGTTTTCGTGGGGCCGCAGGGATTGGCGCAAGCCTATTCCGAAGCCTTCCATGCCGGCATAGTGGCCGGCGGCTCGGCGCACATCTTCTCCTCGCCGCATATCGCAATCCACGGCGACAGCGCAGCGGCTACAAATTACGGCACGCTTTTCTGGCATCAAGACGGGCGTTTCATCTGCGGGCGGCTCACAGCTGCTCGCTGGGAGTTCCGCCGCGTCGAGGGCGAAGGATGGAAGGTGGCGAAGCGCACCACGATCCCCCTCGACGGGCGGCCTGAAGCACGCGAACTGCTCGCAAGGCCGGTCTGAGCAGGACCTCTGAGCACAGCTCGCCAACTCCGTGGGCTCGGGCCGCTCGGGGTGATCGGCGCTCGAAGCTTCCTGCAGCACCTTATTCCGGCGATCACCGTCCGGAGGCGCAGCGCGAGGCGGAGCCTCCCTAAAGCGTCAGCCGGCGAGATGGCCGCCGTCGACCGGCAGCGCCACGCCGGTCACGAAGGAGGCGCGATCCGAGCACAGCCAGACTGCAGCCTCGGCCACCTCCTCGGGGCGTCCGGCGCGGCCGATCGGGCAAAGGGCGGCGATGTCGAGGGCCCCGCTGTCGACGCCAGCCTGCGTCATCGGGGTGAGCACGAGGCCCGGGCACAGCGCATTGATGCGGACGCCCTGACGCGCGTAGTCGAGCGCGGCGGTCTTCGTCGCCCCCACGACGCCGTGCTTGCTGGCCACATAGGCGCTCAGGCCCGGCACGCCTTCGAGGCCGGCTCCGGAGGCGATGTTCACGATGCTGCCCCCGCGCGCGGCCATGTTGCGGATCTGGCTCTTCATGCAGTTGCGGACGCCGGTCAGGTTCACCGCGAGGCACAGCGCCCAGTCGTCGTCGGAAAGATCGCCGAGCGGCGTTGGAGGAGGGGACATCCCGGCGCAATTGACCGCGCAGTCCAACGAGCCGAGCTGCGCCACCGCCTCCCGCACCATGGCTTCAACCTCGGCTGCGCGGGCGACGTCGCCCGCGAGCGCGATCGCCCGCCCTCCTGCGGCGCGCACCGCCTCGGCGACGGCCTCCGCGCCGTCGCGGTTGTGATCGGCCACCGCCACGGCCGCGCCCTCGCGCGCCATCAGCAATGCGCTCGCGCGACCGATGCCCGATGCGCCGCCCGTCACGAAGCCGATCTTATCTTGCAACAAGGTCACGCGTTTCCTCCTTAGCGCGCGGCGCGAGCTTCGCGCCGACACTCTCCGCCAAGTGCGCGACCTCCGTCCACGATAGGGTAATAATATGACGATGTTGTCAACTTACTGTAGAGGTCGTGCGCCGCGCGACCTGCGCTTCCCGCACGGGTTCGAGCGCGTGCGCAGCGGCCAAATCGGCGCTGGTTCACGACCGCCACACGTCGGACTGCAGCTCGGGCGGACTAACGATCGCTTCTCCGGCTGCGTCCTTTCGCATAAAAGTTCAAGCGCCGAGTGCGCGCGCTGGTCACGGCCGAATAATCCAGCCGCCGTCCACGTGTATCACCTGCCCCGTGATCCAAGCGCCAGCGGCTGAGCACAGCAATACGAGCGCACCTACAAGGTCGTCAGGTTCACCTTCCGGGCGGAGCGCCACCTGGCTTTCGAGCATCTTGCGAAACGGCGAGTCTGGCGGCGTAAGGGATTGGCCCGCGGCGCTCCTGACCGCACCCGGCGCTATCGCGTTGACGGTGATCCTGTCCGGCCCAAGTTCCCGTGCAAGTGTTGTGGTCAGCCCGAGTAGCGCAATCTTGCTGATTCCGTAGAGTGTGGTGGGCGGAAACGCGCCGCCGGACAACTGGTTGACGATCCGGCCGCCGCCTCGCGCTCGCATCATCGGCGCGACTGCCTGGGCGCAGTTGAGCGCGCCCGTCAGGTTGACGTCGAGGACTTTGCGCCAAACCTGCAGCGAAGTAGAGATGACGGGCTCGTAGCTGAGCTCGGCCATAAGGGCCGCGTTGTTCACCAGGATGTCGACGCCACCGTAGGAGTCTGCGGCGGCCGCAGCCATTTTCGCCACCGACGCCGGATCACTTATGTCGACGCGCAGGCCTGTCGCCCGGCCCCCCGTATTCGTGATCTCACGGGCGACATCTCCCGCCCCATCACCGTCGAGATCTGCCACGAGCACCGTGGCCCCCAGCGCGGCAAGGCCCAGCGCATAGGCGCGGCCGATGCTATTCGGACGACCGCCGGCCCCGGTGACGATCGCCACCTTGCCTGCTAGCGAGAAGCTGTCTGCACTGAACGCCATTTTCCTGCTCCTTGTCAGTTGATGACCACAGGTGTGTCGGAGGAGTTCGTCATGACTGCCCTGGCCATCCTTGCCGTAGCGCGGTCAGGCGATGCTCCTTGGCCGCCGCCCGGAAGGGCTCCGTATCTGGGTTCTTGGCGATTGCGATCGGCGCGCGGCAGCAGGCGCGCCGGCCCGTAGGCGTGAGGATTGGTCATCAGCCCTTCCTCAGGATCAGGCTAGACACGAAGCGAAGGCCCTTAAGAGGTATCTTGTTAGGCTGGCCTAACGAGATCATCGATCAATGAAATCTCATTTGCGGCTATAACAGGTATCTATCATGATCTTCGCGCCCATGGGAGAGTTCGCATGAAACGCTTCGTTTTCAGCGCTGACAGCCACATACGCGAGCCGGACACCCTGTTTCTGGACGGCCTGCCGGCGGGCCTTCGACGGCACGCCCTTCGCACCACCGTCGAGGGTGAATGCCTAGTCACGGGTACGGAGGATAAGGTCCTCTACCGGCTTCGGCTCGGCGCGCACCGCGAGGTCCCGATCGCCGACACCAAGCGCCGCGGCGCGCGCGAGATCGCCGGCAGACTCGAGGATATGGAGCTCGAGGGCGTCGACGCCGAGATCTGCTTTCCGGAGCTTTCTCTGTGGCTGTACTGCATCGGGGAGCCGGAGGCCGAAGCCGCTTCAGCCCGGCTCTACAACAACTGGAACGATGAATTCCTGCGCAAACATCCGCACCGTTTCGTGCGCTGCGGCATCCTGCCGGTGCTTGATTTTTCCGCTACCCTCGCCGAACTCGACCACCTCGCGACGAGGGGCTTCAAAGCGGCGATGTTGCCGTCGGTGACGCCCCCGGGGCTGCCGAAGTACAACGACGAGGCGTGGGATGCTGTTTTCTCTAAGGCCGCCGAACTGGGCATCGTCTTCGTGATGCACACCGGGACCGGCCTTGAAAGCGTGGTCCAGGAGCGCGGCCCCGGCGCGGCGATAATCAATTATTCGACCCAGGCGCTGGATGCTCAGAAGACGGCGATGTACCTCGTCTGCGGCGGCGTGCTCGACCGCAATTCCGGAGCCCGGGTGGCGTTCATCGAGAGCGGCGCGAGCTGGTTGGTGGCTCTCGCCGAGCGCATGGACGAAGTTGCTGAAGCCCATTCCTTTTTCGTGCGGCCGAAGCTCACCCGGCGGCCAAGCCAGATCATCGACGATCAAGTTTGGTCGAGCTTCCAGCATGATCGCTCATGCATCGTGGCTGCGGCTAACGGTCTTCCGGGCGCCAGGAATGTAATGTGGGGATCGGACTACCCTCATGCCGAGGGCACCTTCCCGTTCAGCCGCCGTATTGCCGAAGATCTGTTCGAGGGGCTTCAGGTCGGGGAGTCCGTCCGGCAGGCGGTGCTCGGCCTCAACGCGGCCAAGCTGTTTGGGATTGAGCCGCGTGTGCACACCAGGGAGGCGCTGGCGGCGTGATCGCGTGTCCCACGCCTGCGGCCCCGCGGGAGACCCGCGTGAATGAGAGAAGGTGAGAAAATGCCCTTAGGTACGCCCCTCGGCGACCAGCTTTCCATCGTTCACCTGGCGAGCGGCATTGCCGGCGCCTACTGCACCAAGCTGCTCGTGGATGGCGGCGCGAAAGCGGTCCGCGTCGAACCGCCAGAGGGGGATCCGCTCCGTTGGCGGTCTGCCAGTGGCGCGCCGGTCAACCCGGACCTCGGCGGCTCACTGTTCCAATACCTCGCCGCATCCACCGCCAGCGCGACGGCGGACGTGCGCAGTTCGCAAGACAGGACGCGCGCGTGGGGGTTACTGGAGACCGCAGACGTGGTCGTCTGGAGCGAGGGCTCGCCGTTGGCGGAGGCGCCCGAGTTCTCGCCCGTCAACATTCGGTCGCGCGCGCCCGGGGCAGTTGTCGTGGCTCTGACGCCTTACGGCTTGTGGGCGGCGGAACAGAAGAAGCCAGCGACGGAATTCACGCTCCAGGCGATGTCCGGCGGCTGGATCACCCGCGGATCAGCCGCGCGCGAACCGCTCGCGGCGGGCGGAGATCATGGCGATTGGGTCTTGGGCACCTTCGCCGCTCTCGGAGCTCTCGCCGGATGGACGCGAGCCAGGCGGTCGGGAAGGGGCGAGCTGGTGGATGTCGCGATGCTGGACGCCCTGCATCTCACGCAGCCGTTCTTCGCGCCCACCTTCGAGGTCGCCGCCGGGCGCCCGTACCGATCGTTCCGGGCAAGGCCGCTGCCGCTGAATCATCCGACAAAGGACGGCTATGTCGGCTTCCAGGTCACGACCGGACAGCAGTGGCTGGACTTCTGCGTTCTTGTGGAGCGGCCTGACTGGGCGCAAGACCCTTCTTTGGCTCGTCAGGAGGTGCGGACGCTGCGTTACGACGAGGTGTGCGGCCACATCGACAAATGGACGTCCGAAAGGACGACCGAAGAGGTGATCGAGATTGCTTCGCTGCTCCGCCTGCCGGTGGCGCCCGTCAATAACGGCGAGACGATCCGAGCCTTCCCGCCCATCGTCGCGCGCGAGTGGATTATCCAAAACCCTCATGGCGGATTCCAGCAGCCGGTCCCGCCCTACACCTTTTGGGGGGATGTCGCGCTCCGGCCGCCTGGCCCGTCACCGCGATTGGGGGAGCACAATGGCGCGGCTCGTCCAGGGACAGCCCAGTCCGACGTGCGGGCGGAGAGCGGCGAGAGCGGATCGCTCCCGTTCGAGAGATTGCGGATCATCGACTTCACGGCCTTTTGGGCGGGACCGATCATCAGCCACTTCTTCGCCATCCTCGGCGCAGACGTGATCCACGTCGAATCGACGACGCGGCCTGATGGTCTTAGGGCGTCTACGCTGCGGCATGACATGAGCGAGGGCTGGTGGGAGGCCTCGCCGTTTTTCGCCGGAACCAACACCAACAAGCGCGGCATCACACTGGACATGAACACGGAGCGCGGTCGCGAGCTGGCGCTCAAGCTCATCGCCGACGCCGATATACTTGTCGAGAACTTCAGCTCGCGGGTCATGGAACAGTGGGGTCTCACCTATGACCGAGTGCAGGAGATCAACCCAAGGCTCATCATGCTTCGGGCGTCCGGCTTCGGAAACTCGGGACCCTGGCGCGATCACGTGGCCTACGCCACTACGGTCGAGCAAGCGTCTGGCCTCAGTTGGGTGACAGGGTACCCCGACGACCGGCCGGAAATCACCGGCGGCGCGTGTGATCCGATCGCGGGATCCCACGCGGCGTTCGCCATCATGCTGGCGCTGCAACATCGTGACCGCACCGGCCAGGGGATCTTGGTGGAAGCGCCCCAGTTTACTTCCGGATTGAGCATTTCCGCCGAACAGATGATTGAGCGCTCGGCGACGGGCGCGGTGCTGGGCCGCAACGGCAACCGGTCCTGGGTCCACGCCCCGCAGGGCGCCTATCGCGTCGCCGACGCGGCCCCCCGCTACGCCTCGATGCCCACCGACGATTGGATCGCGCTCAGCGTCACATCGCAGGCGCAATGGCGCGCGCTATGCGAGGTTATCGATGCGCCGCGCTTGGCGCTCGACCCGGAACTTGCGGATGCTCAGGGACGAATGCGCCGCCACGACGAAATAGACGAGGCGATCGGCGCCTGGGCGCGCCCGCTGCCCGCAGCCGCCGCGGTTGAAGCGCTGACAGCGGCGGGCGTCCCGGCGTCGCGCTTCATCGGTCTCGCCGGCCTGCACGAGCTTCCCGAGGTCGTGAGCCGTGGCCTCTATGAATATGTCGATCAGCCGGTGCTCGGACGCGTGCCAATCGTTGGCTATCCTGCACGTTTCGAGCATGGGCCTCACCGCATCCATCGGACCCCGGCGCCGACACTCGGGCAGCACAACCGCGAGATCCTGGAACAGGTGCTCGGGCTCTCCCGGGCGGAGGTGGAGGTGCTAGAGGCGGCCGAGATCATCGGTCAGCGTCCGCGCACGGGAACGGCATGGTAGATCGCCTGCAGGTGGCGCTAAACGTTCCTGGCTCATTGTAGCGGCGGCCACAATGCCGCCGGTCCATTTAGCGGCGGATCTGGGGGCGCCCAAGCGGCGATCCGCTCGCCTGGTCGCAACCACGAACTTTGGCGTGACAACGGCGAACGAGCTTGAGTAAGCGTTTTCAGCATGGCGGGATCGGTGCGGCGAGACGGTAAAGTGGAAACGCGGGTCGCTGAGACCGCGCGAGCCCTCGCCGAGCTGAGCCTCGAGCATGAGGAGGGCGCCTTTCTAGGTGACGAGGACGATCTGCTTCGGCGCCTCGGCGTGAGCCGGCCAACGCTGCGGCAGGCTGCGAAAGTCGCTGAAAACGATCGGATGATCAGCGTGCGCCGCGGGCTCCGCGGCGGATTCTATGCCGCCCGCCCGGACGCGGCGGCCGCCATTCACACCCTGACGCGCTACCTGCGGCTCAAGGGAGCCTTCCTGATGGACGTCCTGATGGTCGCTCGGCCGTGCGCGGAGGAGGCCGCCGGTTCGGCCTGCCGCTGTACGGACCCCGCCCTTCGCAGCCGCCTCGATCACTTTGCAGGCGCGATCGCAGAACTCGAATCTCGGGGCGCGCTCATGCGGGCGGATCGAGAGCTTTCGCACCTCCTCGCCGAGATGAGCGGCAATCCGCTCATCGACGTGGTGCTGGCGATCGGAAGCTCGTTCGGGCTGGAAGAGCAGAGCAGCCTGTACTGTGATCCCCAGCAACGCGAGCAGGCGCGCGAGCTTCTGTCGCTTGTTTGCCGAGCGGTTCTCGAGGGCGACGCGGACCTGGCGCGATTGCGTATGCGCCGCCGTATGGACGTCCTGGTGAGATGGCTCGGGCAGCCCGATCGCGACGCTCCTGCTGCGCCAGGCGGCTGATGCCGGGCGAAGACGCGCACAGGGAAGCGGCGGCACACAAGACGGGCAAACACGTCGTGCGTTGAAGTCCCGCCCCTTATGAAGCCCCGCCCTAGTTGACGCCCACCCATGTTCGCGCGTGGTAAGACTCCTGGATCGCGTCAATGATCTTCTGCACGTGCAACGCCTGCCGAAAGCTCGGTTCGGCCGTGGCCGCGCCGCCGATCGCATCCACGATGCTGCGGAAGATGCGCGCCATCGGGAATACAGCCATGACCGCATCTTCGGCGCGCAAGCTACACCCGCGAACGCGCCGCAATCTTTCTGGGATTGCAACCTGCGCGTTCGTGAAATCAAAAAGACCGGCGGCTTCGCCCGCGTAAAGCGTCGTGTCGTATGACTGCGGGAAATTGGGTGCTCGAAGCATGAGTCTACCCTTGCTGCCCCAAGCTTCAAGGGTAAAGCCGGTTCCGTCAGAAGCATCCCAGCAGAGCGAAATTTGACCCGTAACCCCGCCCCCTAATTGAAAGAGCGCCATTGCATTGTCATCCACTTCAGGGTGTAGGACCGCGCCGCTGCCAGGCATAACCCACCGATTCAGGTGGCGCGCACCGCGGCCCACCACCTCTTCAACGGGCCCGAACATGGCTACGATGGCGTGGAAGGCATGACTGCCGAGATTCCGCAGCACGGACGCACCCTGGCTTGCGTCGGCGAACCACTCATATCCCGGCACATTGACCACTGTCTCTGTGAACAGCTGCAAGTGAAAGGTGCAATGAACGCCATTCAGCTTTCCAAGAAAGCCCCCATCGATCATTTCCTTCATGAGCTGCGCTGCAGGTGTCGCTTGGATGAAGGCGTCTACGGCCCCGACTAGGCCAGACTTCTCCTGCATCTCCACCATCTGCTCAGCCTCCCTTGCGTTCATCGCGAAGGGAATTCCTGCATAGACATGCTTTCCGTTTTCTAATGCGGCGCTGACCATGTCGAGGCGTAATCTGGGGCGCGTTCCGACGTCAATGATGTCGATGTCTGGATCACGGCACATCTGACGGAAATCACCATAGGCTCGCGGGAATTTGTGGACCGCTGCTGCAGCATCGGCCGTCTCCTGGCGCGACGTGCAGATCGCGACGGCCTCCACGTCGTCGAGACTGCGCCAGGCCGGCAGATGGGCCTGTACGCCCCATGCGGCGCTGATGATTCCCACCCGCGTCTTCTTTGTGGAGGACATTCACTTAGCTCCAGTGGATTTATACGTTGTAAGGGGGGCGGACGAAGCTCCCGCTCAGATCATGCGACCCCGCTCAGCAATGCCACATTGACACGGTGCTCGCGCTGTCGCCAACGCCATATTTGACATTATAGACAAGTTGGGCCGGCGGCCGGGTGCGTCCCGGCGCGCAATGGGCCTGGAGGGCGTGATCCGCGGCGAGCCGGTCTGCATCATGGTCAGCGACAAGGCCGCGCATGCCCGCCGGAGTAGGTGAACCGCCAGCTCCACGCGCCGGCGCCGTCGCTTTCGTCATCGACGCCTACGCCACGCCTCCGGCAAACCCGGGGCGGCTCACTTGACATGATCGCCAATTCCCTGCTCCGTCGCACGAGAGACGCGATGCCACGTCATAATGGAGGACGCGATGGCGAACCCTTTCTCGTACACCGGCAAGAGAGTTGCGATCGTCGGCTGTTACTCGGGAATGGGCGAGGCCTGCGCTCGCGAACTCGTGAAGCTGGGCGCGGAAGTTCATGGTGCGGATATCCGCAAGCCAAACATCGAGCTCGCCTCCTTCACGCCGCTGGACCTGAAGGATTGGAGCGCGATCGACGTCGCGGTCGGGAAGATTGGGGGCGAGATCGATGCGCTATTCAACTGCGCCGGTCTGCCACAGACATTTCCCGCTGCGGACGTACTCGCCGTGAACTTCCTCGGCCTACGCCACTGGACGGAGCAATGGTTGCCGCGGATCCGACGGGGCGGTGCGATTGGAACGATTTCCTCGCTGGGGGGAATGGGCTTCTTACAACGCATCGATTTGCTAAAACAGGTAATCGCGATTAGAGACAAACAGCAATTTCTCGATTCGATAGAGAAAAATAGTGAGCAGCTAGGCGACTACTACGGGTTCTCGAAAGAACTGATCAACGCCTGGACGTGCATCACCGCTGTAGAGCTCGCGCCGCGCGGCATCCGCATGAATGCGACGATGCCAAGCCCAACGCAGACGCCGATGATGGACGCTTTCGAGCAGGTCGTAAGCGCGGATGTCTTGAACCTGTTTACGGTTCCGGTTGGTCGGAGATCTACCGCAGTCGAGCAGGGCAATGCCCTCGTTCTTCTGAACTCCGACGCAGCCGCATTCATCAGCGGCGTTTGTCTTCCGGTGGACTTCGGTTTCCACGGCGGCGTCACGACCGGGACGATTGACATTCAGGCTCTGCAGGCGAGGGCCGCAACCGCGGCCTGAGGGCCTCACGCGCAGGCGCGCCTGCCTAGGTGCTCTAAGGCTCAGCTCGACACCGCTTCAAAGGATAGAGGATGCCGGCAGACATCGACGTCAGAGTGGCAGTCGTCGCAGGAGCCTCTGACGTGACCCCCAGAAACTCCGCCAGGTGAAGCCAGAGTCCGCCCACCGGAAGGGACGGACAGATGAAGCGGTCACGGTCCATGGAAGAGCAGATCATCGCGATCCTGCGGAAGCAGGAGGCGGGCGTACCGGTGGCGGACTTGTGCCGCAAGCACGGCCTGAGCTCGCCGACGTTCTACAAATGCAAGGCGAAGTACGGCGCCCTGGACGTGTCGGAGGCGCGGCGGCTTAAGGCGCTGGAGGACGAGACGCCAGCGACGTCGTCCGCGCCAGTTCGCGGGAATAAGTTGACAATCGTGTCAGGAGGCGCGAGGGACGCGCGCGCTGCAGCGCGGTGCGCGCCCGCTCGCACTTGTGTCGGCGGCGCAGCCCGGCCAGGCGCGCCTTCGGGTGAATTCATTCCTGGTCCGAATGGAAGGACGCCATGATCGATGCGGTTATCTGTGAGCCGGTGCGTACGGCCGTGGGGCGTCTTGGTGGCGTCTTCAAAGACATCTCCGCCGCCCGCCTGGCCGAAACGGCGCTTCGGGGTCTCGTCGCGCGAACCGGGCTGACGGAAGTCGACGTCGACGATGTCGTCCTCGGCCAGTGCTCTCCCAATGGCGAGTCGCCGGCCATCGGGCGAATTGCGGCGCTTGATGCCGCGCTCGGCGTCGCCGTGCCTGGGCTGCAGATCGATCGACGCTGCGGGTCCGGCCTGCAGGCGATCATCGACGCGGCCATGCGGGTGCAGACCGGCGCGGCGGAGCTGGTCATCGCCGGCGGCGTGGAAAGCATGAGCCAGGCGGAGCACTACCTGCTCGGCGCACGCTTTGGCGTCCGCGGCGATTCCCAGCCTTTCTGGGATCGGCTGGCCCGCGCCCGGCTGACCGCGGGCGGACGCAATCACCCGGTGCCCGGGGGGATGATCGAGACCGCGGAGAACCTGCGGCGCGAGCTGGGGCTCAGCCGCGAGGCGCAGGACGAGCTGGCCGTCCGCTCGCACCAGCGCGCCGTCGCCGCGCAGCGGGAAGGTCGTTTTGCCAGTGAGATCGTTCCGGTTGCGCTCGACGAGCGCGACGGGACGCGGCTGGTGCAGCTGGACGAGCACCCGCGCGCCGACGTGACGCTCGAAAGCCTTGCGAAGCTTCGTCCGGTGCGCTTCGGCGTCGACAGCGAAGCCACGGTCACGGCGGGAAACGCGAGCGGCCAGAACGACGGCGCGGCGGTTTGCATCGTCGCTAGCCGGGCCAAAGCCGAGCGTTTGGGTCTGCGCCCGTTCGCGCGACTGGTCTCCTGGGCGACGGCTGGCGTCGCCCCCGCGCGGATGGGCGTCGGACCCGTGCCGGCGACGGCTCGCGCCTTGGATCGGGCCGGACTGACGCTGCAAGCTATGGACCTGATCGAGTTGAACGAGGCCTTCGCCGCCCAGGTTCTCGCCTGCGCCCAGCTCTGGGGACTGGGCCGCGACGACCTCGACCGCGTCAACGTCAACGGCTCCGGGATCTCGCTCGGGCATCCGCTCGGTGCGACGGGCGCGCGCATCGCGACGACCATGCTGCGGGAGCTGGACCGGCGCGGCGGCCGATACGCGCTGGAGACCATGTGCATCGGCGGCGGGCAGGGGCTTTCGGCGGTTTTCGAGCGGGTCGTCTAAGCGCGGTGCGGGTCGAGCGGCGCGGGACGCCGCCCGCCGCGACGAGGGCCCCGGCGCTTGAATTCTCGCGTCGCTCTTGTGCACTTTAAGCTTGAGCCACAGGGCGGGTCGCCGGTCGTGGCTCAGGCCCGCCAGGAACGAAGGTGATGGATGTCCGCTGATCCGCCTGGGCCGCAAGGTCCCCTGTCCGGGGTACGCGTCATCGATGTGACCAACGTCGTGTTCGGCGCCTACGGCACCTCCATCCTCGCCGATCTCGGGGCTGACGTGATCAAGGTCGAGGCGCCGAGAACGCCCTTGGGCGGCGCGGGCGGGGACGTCATGCGCTACCCCGGTCATCCGCCGGAAGGCTCTCCCCCGGGGATGGGGCCCATCTTCCTGACCATCAACCGCAACAAGCGCTCCGTCGTCATCGACCTGACGCAGGAAGCCGGACGGGCAGCGCTGCTGGCCCTCGTCGGAACCGCGGACCTGTTCATCTCCAACATGCGGCTGGCGGCGCTGCAGCGCCTGGGCCTCGGCTACGAGGACCTGAAGGCCGTCCGCCCGGACCTGATTTATGTCCACTGCGCCGGATACGGGCGTGGCGGACCTTACGACGGCCGGCCGGCCTACGACGACGTGATCCAGGCGCAGTCGGGGCTCGCCAGCCTGTCGAGCCGCATCGATGGCGGCCCGCCGCGTTTCGTGCCGTCGATCATCGGCGACAAGACGGCAGGCCTGTTCATGGCCTATGCGACGATGGCCGCGCTGTTTCATCGCGAGCGTTCCGGCGAGGGGCAGCTGGTTGAGGTGCCGATGTTGGAGTGCCTGACCAGTTTCCTGCTCGTAGAACACCTGTTTGACCAGGCCTACGACCCGCCGACCGGCGACTGGACGTATCAGCGGATCGCAACCACGGACCGAAAACCGTATCGCACGCGCGACGGCTTCATCGTCGTCATGCCGTATTCGGATCAGAACTGGCGCGACTTCTTCATCCTCACCGAAGCGGCGCCGGAGCTCGCTGCTGATCCTCGGTTCGTCAGCTATGAGGCGAGGTCACGCAACTATCTCTGGATCTATTCCGCCATCGAGGAGCTTCTGCTTCCGCGCAACACAAAGGAGTGGATGTCGCTGTTCACCGAAAAGGGCATTCCCTGCGCGACGGTGAACCAATTGGACGACCTCAAGACCGATGCCCACCTCTGCGCCGTCGAGTTCTTCCAACGACGGAACCACCCCGATGTCGGCGCATATTTCGCGATCAAGCATCCCGTGCAATTCTCCGCGACCCCCGCCGGGATAAGGTGCGATGCGCCACGCCTCGGCCAACATACGGATGAGATTCTGCAGGAACTCGGACTGGTCTGACGCCGGCCCAGTCGAGGTGTAGGGACGCCGTTGCACAGGCATGTCGCACATGCGCCCGCCGCTCGGAGGCCCGGCGCAGCCTGGCGTTGCCGTCGGGAGCCGGCGGGGAAGAATCCCAGTTGATTGACGATGGTGTCAACTCGTGCCAGGACTCTAACGATATTGCTGGAGAAGGCGGCGGAGCGCAGCGCGGCTGCGGATGGGGCCGAACGCAGGCCCGAATGCGCAGCGCAAGAAGCCTCGGACCACTGCGGGCGCGGCTGCGGCCCGTGCGGCGAGCCGTGAGAAGCGCGGGCGAGGCGGAGATCGCATGAGTTTGGTGGAACGTCTCAAGGAACAGATGCGACAGCCGGATGCGGCGCGCGCGATCATGTTCAACGGTCAGACCTTCACCTGGCGCGACGTGCGGCGGTTTGGCGAGGACCTCGAGGCGCTGTTGACGGCGCGCGGCATCGACGCCAGGCAGACCGTGGGGCTGCTCTCGCGCAACCGCCCGGCCCATGCTGCGACGATCCTTTACACGATCGGCTCAGGGCGGTCGATCTCGATGATCTACACTCTGCAGGCGAGCGAACGGATAGCCGACGACTTGGAGCGTCTTCAGCTTCCCGTCGTCGTGGGCGCGGCGGAAGACTGGTCGTCGGACGCCGTCGAAGCTGCAGCCAAAACCGGCAGCCTCGGCCTGAGTTTGCCGCGCGCAGATCAGCTGCGGGTCGAACCGGTGGCCGAACTGGCCAGCCTAGAGCCTTCGCTGCTCACGGCGAAGCGTGACGGGCAGTCGCTTGCCTTGCTCTCGAGCGGCACCACAGGCGCTCCCAAGCGGATCGCCTTCGCTGACGCCGTGCTGGACCGCATGCTGGAGACCTTGTCTGTAGTCGACGCCGACGGCGTGGTTCCGGGGCCGGAGATCAACTTCTTCCCGCTCAGCGGCATGGGAGGGATGACCCCGCTTCTCGCCAGCATCTGTCGCGCCGGTTCGGTCTGTCTGCTCGAGAAATTCCAGCTTGAAGGCTGGCTCCGCGCGGTCGAGGAGCACCAGCCGCAGGTCGTCGTCGTGCTACCGGCGATGATCCGCGAGATCCTCGACAAGCAGGTTCCCGAGCGCTGCTTGCGCAGCGTACGCATGGCGTGGGGCGGCTCGGCGCCGCTCGATCCCGACGTGCAGGAAGAATTCGAGGGTCGCTTCTCGATCCCGGTTCTCTGGGGCTATGGCGCGACCGAGTTCGCCGGGACGGTCGCATCGTGGACCCCAAGACTGAGGGATGAGTTCGGCGGCAGGAAGCGCGGAAGCGTCGGCCGTGCGCTACCTGGCATCTCGATCCGGGTCGTCGATCCCAACACCGGCTGGGAAAATCCATGCGGCGTCGAGGGACTGTTGGAGGCTCGGGTCCCGGTTCTCGGGCGCGAATGGATCCGCACCACGGACTTGGCGGTCAAGGACCAAGACGATTTCATCTTCCTCCGGGGGCGCTCGGATCAGGCGATCATAAGAGGCGGCTTCAAAGTGCTGCCGGAGACGATTTCAGACGCTCTGCGCGACCATCCAGCCGTCCGGGACGCGATGGCCGCCGGTGTCGCCGATCGCCGGCTGGGCCAAGTTCCCATCGCCGCGGTGGAGCTGCGCGACGGGGCGGGCGCGCAGGAGGCGGACCTGATCGCCTTTCTGCGTTCGAAGCTCATGACCTACGCCGTTCCGACGCGCGTTCTGGTCGTCCCCGCCTTGCCACGTACCGGCAATCTGAAGTCCAGCATCGCCGCACTCCGGGAGATGGCTGCAGCGAGCGGGGACTGGCCGCCCTAGCGGCCGGCGGCGCGGGGCGTCGGCCAACGATCAAATTGACAGCCAGGCGCAGCAGCGGCGGGAGGCCTCGGTGCTCGGAACCGGTGATCACGTGAGCGGAGCGATAGTCGCCACCCTGGAGGAGGGCATTCTGCAGATTGTCCTCAACCGGCCGGAGAAGCGCAATGCGGTGAACCCGGAGATGTATGCCGCGCTTGCGGATCTGCTGGCGGGGGCGAAGTCCGACGAAGGCGTGCGCGCCGTAATGATCACCGCACGGGGGCCGGATTTCTGCGCCGGGACCGACATCTCCGCTTTGCAGCGGGGGGCCGCGAGCGCTCCGTTCTGGGAGCGGCCGGTCGGTCGATTCGCCTTTCAGCTCGCTTGGTTCGACAAGCCACTAGCCGCTGCGGTCCGCGGCAGGGCGATCGGGTTCGGCTTCACCCTGCTGCTCCACTGCGACCTTCTCTACGTCGCTCACAATGCAAGACTGAGCGCGCCATTTGCGCCTCTGGGCCTGTGCCCTGAGGCGGGCTCGAGCCACTTGCTGCCGCTGATCGTGGGACCGCATCGCGCGCTGGAGGTCTTTGCGCGGCGTCGCATCCTCGACGCGGCCGAGGCCGTCGACTGGGGCATCGCCACCGCCGCGTTGGACCCGGACGAGCTCGAGGCGCTCGCGACGCGGCAGGTGCGCGCGTTCGCTGCTGAGCCGCTCGCGGCGTTGCGGGCGACGAAACGCCTGGTCCGGCGCCCGCAGGAGATCTGGCGCGCCATGCGGCGCGAGATCGATGAGCTGACGGCGCTGCTCGGCGATCCTGAGGCCGTTGCGGCGCTGGGACAGGTCCCGACTAAGGCGGCCGGCCCTTGAGTGAGCGCCCCGGCGGCTTGGCCGCACGTGTTCTGCGCAGTGAGGATAGATCAACGAAAGCTTCGGTGACGGGGATGGCTATGAGCGGAGCAATCAGGCGTGTTGTCTCGGGTCCGGGGGCCTCGGGCAAGAGCGCCGTAATTTTCGATGACCAGGTTCCAATAGGGCAAGTCGCCACGATCTGGCACACGCCCGCCCTGCCGGCCGTCAATGCCGGAGCAGACGACAGCGCCCCGTCGTACACGACCGAACTCCTGCACAGCGGTGGCTCGCTCTTCATGCTCGTTCGCATGCCGCCCGGCGTGGAGGCGTTCTGGCATGCCACCGACACGATTGACTACATCACCATGATCTCCGGCTCGGTCACGCTCATGCTGGAAGAGGGGGAGGTGCTGCTGAGAGCGGGGGATGTCTTCATCGACCGCGGTGTGATCCACGCATGGCGCAACGACGGAACGGAAATGGCCGTCTATACCTGCGTGATCCTGCCGGCAGAACCGGCGGGGGCGGGTCGTACGATCTGACGCTACGGCGACCGCGCCTCCATAGCGTGGGCGGCACGCGCGGCGGGGGCGGGCGCTCGGCCGCAACGTCGACCTGGTGTGGCCGACGGGGCGTCTGTGGCGCCCGCCGAGATTCCCGACGGCGTGGTCGAGGAGATTCGACAGACCTTCCGGTTGCTGCGCTGACCCCAGCCCGACCCGCAGCAAATTCGCGGGCGTATCATCCGTGTCGCGGAACTCGGCTGAAGGCTTCGATCAGTCGGCCCCCCCGCGCCTCGACAAGCTCCGCATATTCGCCGTGCGTCAGGATGTAGAGTTCGTCGGCGCGCACGGCTTCAACCACCATGCGCCCAACGACGCCGGGCTCCAAGACGCGGAGCGATGACGAAGCCGGCATCGGAACCCGGCTGGGCGTCTCCGCCGTCGGAAGCGCCACGCCGGTAATTACCCGCGTAGTATCCGCCAGCCGCGAGGCCACCCTGCCCGGGCAGAGCACCGAGACACCGACGCCATAGGGCGCAAGTTCGGCGCGCAGCACTTCGCTCATCCCCACCAGGCCAAACATGGCGGTCGTATAGGCGCCTAGCCGCGCTGTGATCGTCAGCCCTGCCATCGAGGCGGTGTTGACGACATGGCCGATACCCCTTTCCCGCATGGACGGCGCGAAGGTGTGCACGCCGTTGAAGCTGCCGTTGAGCTTGATGCGCAGCAGACAATCGAAGTTCTCGGGCGCCATGTCCGCCAGCGGCTGCATGTCGGGGCCGACCCCTGCGTTGTTGACCAGGATGTCTACCGGCCCGCCCCAGCGTTCGGCGAATACTTGCGCCTCGCGCCAAGCCGCACGGTCGGTCACGTCGAACACAAATGGCGCTGCGCTTGACCCCAGCCGCTCGGCTTGGCGCTCGACCTCGCGCCGATCCAGGTCCGCCAGAACCACCTTCGCGCCTGCGGCGATCAACGCCTCGGCGATCCCCAGCCCGATGCCTCCCGCCGCCCCGGTCACGAACGCCGTCCGTCCCTCAATGTGCTCCATCCCGTTCTCTCCCTGCTTCACAGCCCGCATGGGTCCCCCGGCGCAACCCCGTGCGCCCGGCGCTGCCGCCTCAGCGGACCATTTCGATGCCGCCGTTGGCGGCGATGATCTGCCCGGTGATGAACCGCGCCCCGTCGGAGACCAGGAACAGCAGCAACGGGGCGATGTCAGTGAGCGCATCGCCCAGCCGCCCGCGCAAGGGGATCCGCTGCGCCATCATCGCGTCGTGGGCCGCGAGCTCCTCGGACGACAGCCGCGAGCGGAACGCGTCGTACATCGGCGTCCAGATCGCGGGGATTACTGTGTTCACTCGGATATCGTAGCGTCCCCACTCGGCGGCTGCCTGGCGCGTGAAGGCATGCACCGCGCCCTTGGACGCGCCATAGTGGGCCAGGCGTGGCGACGCGCCGAGACCCGCGTCGGAACCAAAGTTGACGATCGACCCGCCGGCCAGCTGCAGTGCCGGCAAGGCGGCCTCGCAAGTATAGATGAGCCCCTTCACGTTTACGTCGAACATCAGGTCCAGGTCTTCCGGATGCATCGCGCCAAGTGGTGCGCTTCGCTCGACGCCGGCGATGTTCAGCACCGCATCGAGGCCGGACAGGAAGCCGATGGCCTGCTCGACCGCGGCGTCGACCTGATCGCGTTTGCTGACGTCGACGTGTTGAAACATCACCCGCCCTGGCGCCGCCGCCGCGGCGGCTTCAGCCACCTGGCGGCCGCCCTCCGCATTGACGTCGAAGGAGCAGACCTTCGCGCCTTCGGCGGCCAGGACGTGAACTGCAGCGGCGCCGATGCCGCTCGCCCCTCCGGTTACGATGACCCGCTTTCCCTCGATCGTGATCGGCATAGCTCTACTCCAGAGATGGATGGCGCCGGCGTCCGGCCGAAGGCGCGGCGCACCGCCCGGCGCGCCCGCGGGCTGCAGCCGGCCGCGCCAGACCGCCGTCGCCGCCTCCTGAGGCCGGATCGGGATCTGTCATGAGCAGGCCCTCGCAAGCTGCAGGCGGGCGGACCCCGCCCAGCGACCGCGGTCCCGCAGGGTGGCGGAAGCTGCCCGGGAACGCCGGTGGGCCCGAGCGGGAGCCGTTCGCCTGAGCGACTGCGGCGCTGCCCGAGCCTGGGCCTGATGACCGGCCCTCGCGGGGAGGGGCGGGCGATCAGGCCTGGGCGAACATCTTTTTGATCTCGCCGGATGTGACCGGGCGGCGCGCGTCGCCGACGGCGTTCATGCTTTCGGTGCGCAGGCCGCCGAGGTTCGCGCGCGGCGACACGTCGACGTCCTTGCCGAGGACGCGAAGGTGGCCGACGTTGCACTTTTCCCGGCCGCCGAGGATGCTGAACGGATCGAAGCTGTACTCGCGAAACACGTTCTGGTGCGTGATCTTATCGATGATATGAGGATCGAGGCCGTTGACGGTGGCCCAGAGGTGTTCCGGGCAATTCGGCCAGAGCGAATCCGAATGCGGATAGTCGGCCTCGTAGCACACCATGTCCTGGTTCATGTACTCGAGGTTCTTCAGGCCGAACTGGTCGTCGATGAAGCAGGTGATGAAGTGCTTCTTGAATAGCTCAGAGGGGCGTTCGTCGCCGAAATCGCTAAACGTCCACTCGTGATGGTGTTCGTAGGTGAAGTCCGCCCGCTCAAGGAAATAGGGCACCCACCCAATCCCGCCCTCCGACAGGGCGATGCGCAGGTCCGGATAGCGGCGCAGAAACTGAGCGAACAGCCAGTCCGCCGCCGAGTTCGCGATCGTCATCGGCATGGTGGTGATCCAGGCGTCGATCGGCGAGTCGTCGGAGGCGTGCGGCGCCGAGATGCCGGTGCCGATATGGCAGTTGATCACCAGCTTATGGTCGCAGCAGGCTTTCCACAGAGGCTCCCAGTACGGATTGTGCACGCTCGGCAGCCCGAGGTGAGCCGGATTGTCCGGGAAGGTGATCGCGTGGACGCCGTGCGGGACCCAGCGCTTCACTTCGGCGAGAACGAGATCCATGTCCCACAGCGGAAGCATCATCATTGGAATGAACCGGCCAGGCGCGGCGGCGCACCACTCGAGCATATGCCAGTCATTCCAGGCTCTGATCGCGCGCAGCGCCCGTGCCGAGTCGCCTCCCAGACCGGCCTTGATGAACTCGTTGCCCGCTCCGTTTGACATCGTCGGAAAGTTGATCGAGGCGAGAACGCCGTTGACGTTCATGTCGTCGACGCGGGCGACCGGATCATAGGCCGCTTGCCGGGTCTGGTCGAAGCGACAGGGCTCCATCCCGTACTCTGAACGCGGACGGCCGACGACCGCGTTCAGGCCGATCGTGGGATAGATGGTATCGTTCCATAGCCAGACGTCCTTGCCGTCCTGCTCGATGATGCGCGGCGCCTCGTCGCGATGCTCCGGCGCATAGTGGTTCAGGAAGGCTGTGGGCGGTTCTACAGCGTGATCATCGATGCTGGTGATCACCATGTCTTCCATGCGCATGGCGCGGCTCCTTGCGTCGCTCGATGAACCTGACATTTGCGTCAAGTCTTACGCGCCGCGCCGTCGCCGTGCAAGCGTAGATGCGGCCCGCCCGTGATCGCGCCCGCCGCGGGCCGGCCGCCGGCGGTTCGTCGGCGCGGCGGGCGCCCCTGAAGCGGCTGGGAGCGCCATTTGCGCGACGCGGCCGACGCGGAGCCCTGGGCGGTCCGGCTCGCCGGGGGCGGCGGGCGGCATGCTCAAGCTAGAAGCATTGGGCCATCATCCCCCCATCCAAGGTGATGGTGTCGCCACTGTGGTAACGCGACAAATCGCTGGCGAGATACACAACGATTCCTTGGAGATCCGCTGGCGATCCCAGCCGCTTGGTTGGGGTGCGCGCCAAGGCCGCTGCAACGCCTGCATTTTCTTGCTCTTCGCCGAGTTCTGTGACGATCAGCCCCGGGCAGATGACGTTGACGCGAACCCCATCGGGGCCGAGCTCCACAGCCAGCGCCTTGGAGAAGGAGTTGAGGCCGCCTTTTGCGGTGCCATAATGCGCCAGGCCCGGAACCCCCACGAAGACTGAAAGGCTGCCATTGATGATGATGGAGCCACCTGGCTCGCCTGCGGCCGCCCGCGCCTTCATATGCCGCCCCGCTTCACGGCAGGTGTAGAAAGCGCCGTGTAGGTTTGTGTTCAGCAGCTTATGCCATGTTTCACTGCTCATCTCCGCGACCGGTGCAAGCTCGGCTGTGCCGGCGTTAGCGATGACGCAGTCAACGTGACCAAACTCTTCGACCGCGGCCGCGAAGCCATCGATGACTTGTTGTTCGTTTGCGACATCAACCGCACGATGCGCGACGCGGACGCCGTGTTTCCGTAGCGCCTCGGCGGCGTCGATATTGTTCTGCTCACGCCGGCCCCAAATTACGATGTCCGAACCGGCGCGGGCGAGGCCTTCGGCCATCGCGAGCCCCAGCCCTCCGTTTCCGCCCGTGACCAGCGCAACTTTACCGCTCAGGTCAAATAGGTTCTCTGGCATACAGTTCCTCCACTCCTAGTCGACTTCAACCTGCACTTCAGGGAAACGTTCGAAGTAGAAGCTGAACCGTTCGCGGATGTCCGCGGGATCGAGGCCGAAGTCCTCGCGCAAGTCGTAGACCAGCCGGCCATGCTTGCCACGCTTGTTTGCGTCCAACGCTTGCTGGAAGGCGGCGCGCGTCTCGTTATCGAACGGGATTTCGGCCCTTTCGTAAATCGCCTGCAACTCCTCGAAGGGATGCGACATGAGATTATGGAAGTAAAGATCGTAGCAACGGTCCTGATCGAGCAGGTCGCGATCGCGCACGCAACCTCGCAGCAAGCGTTCGTAGCGATCAATCCAATATTCGGCAATTCGCTCTCGGTCAACGGTCCTGTGCGTGAGCCGGGATGCATAAGCCTGCGATGTAATGGCTGACTGGATCGACGCGACCGGATCGCGATGATTGATGACCAGGTATGATCCATTCAGCGCCGTGCTTACGGCCAGAAGTTGCTCCATATGCTGCGGGCATTTGCCGACCCAGCGATTCGGTCCTTTCTGCCAGACGATCGCTTTGATGGCCCGCTGCAGGTAACGCAATGACGGCGACGGATCGTGAGAAAGCTGGTAATCGCGCCACTGCGGGACGTGTGCAAGCCACTCCAGATAATAGCCGCCGAAATCCATCCCGGTCAGTTCGATATCCTCGGTGATATGTTCCGGGGCGAATTCGTGGATCATCTTCATATAGGGCATCAATGCATCTTGCTGCGCCCACTCGGCTGCCGCGAGTTCGAACCGCGTATCCCGGCCTTTAACGATATAGCGATCCGCGACGGGGCGGATGCCTTCCCAATGCGGAAGCGCGCGCAGGCGAGGGTCGGCTCCCATCAGCTGGAGCATGTATGTCGTGCCCGACCTGGGCAGCCCGGCGATTACGACAGGGGACTCCAGAGCGACGTCTTCGATTTCGGGATGGCGCTTAATTAGGTCTTCAAGGTCAAGCCTGGCGCAGGCGAACCGAAGTGCAAGGGCGAAGATGCCGGCTCTGCCGATGGAGGACAGTTGCTCGTCGGAATCCGCTGCGGACATCCACAATTCCAGACGGGGCAGAAAGCTCATATCGCCGAAATCGCTGAGGCCTGTCGTGGCCGTGGCTGCTTGCAGGACGGTCTGCGCGGTCAAGGTCACTGGATGCGCACTTGCCTGCTCAAGCGCCTCTTTCTGCAAAGCTGTGAGCTGTGGGTCTTTAAGGTCACTGATGCGAAACGTTTCGAGAGACATTCTCACTCCCCAGCAGTTATTGCTTGGTTGTATGCGTCGGTCGGGATTGTGTGTGCTGGGCTAGGCCTTCCTTCGCGGCCATGATGCGCCCTTCCAGCCAGCCGAGAAGGTCGAAGACCTTGCCCTCGGTCTGATCTGCCAACGTTTCGAACACCGCGATCTGCGTCTCGAGAACCTTTCGACTGGCGGGCTTGCAAAAGGCCGCCATCTCGATGAAGTGCAAAGCCTTCTCCGCCTCGCCTTCAGAAAGAAGGTCCAGCGCCCGTTCCGCCACCTTCTCCGGCCCGCCCATGGATTCGACAAGCTCAGGCCAGATCGCGCTCTGCGGTGTCGTGTAAATCTCGCTGGTGCGATCCTGGTGGAACCAGCCTGCATATTCCTCATAGATTGCTCGTGCGATCCAATGGGGCGGGCAGCGCCCTTCCCGGATCGTGACGCCGGCCGGCAGCTTCGTTGACGCCTGGATGGTCGCCACATCCACTCCGGCGTTCATCGCCTCGACAGTCTCGTCATGGATGTAGCTGACGGCCTTGTAGACCGTCATCAGGTCCGCGCGGATGCGTTCTCGCCCGATGATCGGCTGTTCGTGGCCGGTGATGAGCAATTCCGGTTCCCGCGCGAGAAGGTCGCGGCACTCGGCGAGCCAACCGGGAACGGAACGCTGCCGGTCCCCGCGCGCGGTATAGAAGTTGGGAAGTGCGCCGTGGATCGCTCCCGCCCAGTTCCCCGTAAAAACTGTCTTCTCATCGGGCAGCCATACGGCAAGGGCGTCCAGCGTTTCGCCCGACGGCATGGATTTCAGTTGGAACCGGCGGCCGGATAGGGTGAATTCATGGGTGTTGGGAAATGTGCTGACCTGATCCGGGTCCTCGGCATCCAGGCCCAGGTTGCGCGGCATGCCCGCAAGCATGGCTGCAATCACATTCGCGTACCGCGTGCGGAAGAAGGGGGCGAGTAACCGACGCTCGGCCATCACCTGGTGAAAATTCTGCTGCGCGATGATCTCCGTCTGACCATCCGCGAAGGCCTGCCAGCCGCCGGTATGATCGGGATGGCTCTGGGTGAAGATCAAGTTGCGGACGTTCAGCGCGCGACCCAGCAGGGTTTCGAACTTGTTCCGAATGGCCGCTCCCTGGCTAGCTGCGCCCGAATTTATGACGACATCGCCTTCTTCGCCGATGATCAGGTACACATTCGACGTCGCGGCCGCCATCAGGATGTGGTCATTGATCCACTCGGCAGGACGTTGAGGGTCCCACGCTATCGTGGCCATAATCGGATGATCAAGCGTACGGAACTTCGTCACGACTGCCGATGGCCCGAAACATAGGTGGGGATCGCGGCGTTCATTGCGGCATCCACGGACGGGCTCCGCCAAAGATGTTCAACATAGACGCCGAGCGTCGGCCGGTCGTCAGTGTAGAGGAAGCGGACGTCCGGCCCTGCGTCGCCGACGTAAACGACCGGCCTGGAGGAGCCTAGCCGGGACACATGATCGTCCCAGTCGGCCAATGTCCCTTCGATCTTGATGCAAACATGATGCAGAATGTTGGCGTGACTGCCGTCTACCGGCAACACATCGCGATAGATGCGGTCGATCCCGCCCCCGGTCGGCTGAATCAGTTCGAGCTGGATGTTGTCGACATTGACCAGCGCCATCTTCAACTTCATCGGCCCGCTTTCGCCGAAAACCCGCGCAGGGAAGTCGAGGTCCATCCTGTAGAAGTCCTGAACCTGATAAATTTCACGAAACTGGCTCAGGCTGTATTCGATATCGGGAGTGACCCAAGCAATCTGCATGATTCCGTCCAACCCGGTCGCCGGCGCGAGCGATTTCATTGTGACAGCTCCTGTGGGCTGCAAAAACCCATGCGACTTGGAGGCATGCTCATGGTTTGCGCCCCTTTCCTGTGGCGCCGAGCCGGCGTCGGGCGGGAGGCGTTCGCTGAGCAAGCGCGCTCCCGCCCGAGCCTACGAATGACCAGCGACCCCACGGGGAGGGCCGATGATCAGGCCTGGGCGAACATCTTCTTGATCTCGCCGGATGTGACCGGCCGGCGCGCATCACCGACCGCATTCATGCTCTCGGTGCGAAGGCCGCCGAGGTTCGCGCGCGGCGACACGTCGACGTCTTTCCCGAGGACCCGAAGGTGGCCGACGTTGCACTTTTCCCGGCCGCCGAGGATGCTGAACGGATCGAAGTTATATTCACGCATGACATTCTCGTGCGTGATCTTGTCGATGATCTTCGGATCGAGCCCGTTGACGGTGGCCCACAGGTATTCCGGGGTGTTCGGCCATACGCAATCCGAATGCGGATAGTCGGCCTCATAGCACACCATGTCCGCATTCATGTACTCGAGGTTCTTCAGGCCGAACTGGTCGTCGATGAAGCAGGTGATGAAGTGCTTCTTGAATAGCTCAGAGGGCCGCTGGTCGCCGAAATCGCTAAACGTCCACTCGTGATGGTGTTCGTAGGTGAAGTCCGCCCGCTCAAGGAGGTAGGGGATCCAGCCAATTCCCCCCTCCGACAGGGCGATGCGCAGATCCGGATATCGGCGCAGGAACTGAGCGAACAACCAGTCCGCCGCGGAGTTCGAGATCGACATGGGCATGGTGGTGATCCAGGCGTCGATCGGCGAATCGTCGGAGGCGTGCGGCGGCGCCGCCCCCGTTCCGATATGGCAGTTGATCACCAGCTTGTGGTCGCAGCAGGCTTTCCACAGAGGTTCCCAATAGGGATTGTGAAGGCTGGGCAGCCCAAGTTGAGCCGGATTGTCCGGGAAGGTGATGGCGTGGACGCCGTGCGGCGTCCAGCGCCTGATCTCGTCGACGACAAGATCGATGTTCCAGAGCGGCAGCATCATCATCGGGATGAACCGGCCAGGCGCGGCGGCGCACCACTCGAGCATATGCCAGTCATTCCAAGCGCGGATCGCGCGGAGCGCCCGCTCCGAATCGCCCTTCAGTGCGGCTTTGATGAACACGTTGCCAGCGAAATTCGACATCGTCGGAAAGTTGAGCGAGGCGAGAACGCCGTTGACGTTCATGTCGGCGACGCGAGCGACCGGATCATAGGCCGCTTGCCGGGTCTGGTCGAAGCGGCAGGGCTCCATCCCGTACTCTGAACGCGGGCGGCCGACGACCGCGTTCAGGCCGATCGTGGGATAGATGGTATCGTTCCATAGCCAGACGTCCTTGCCGTCCTGCTCGATGATGCGCGGCGCCTCGTCGCGATGCTCCGGCGAATAGTGGTTCAGGAAGGCTGTGGGCGGTTCTACAGCGTGATCATCGATGCTGGTGATCACCATGTCTTCCATGCGCATGGCGCTGCTCCTTGCGTCGCTCGAATTCAAACCTGACAGTGACGTCAAGTCTTACGCCGCCCGCCCTTGCCGCGCAAGCGCGGATCCGGTCGACAATGCGAGGGGGCAGGCGGTCGGGCCCCGTGGGGCGGCGGCGCGGGCCCCGACCCTCACCATTCGAGCACGACGTGTCGCGCTGCCTTGATTCCGGGCCACACCAGGCTTTCTTCGTCCGCGGCCAGCCTGAACTGCGGGATGCGCGATAGCCATTCTTCCAGCGCGACCCGCAGTTCGCGACGCGCCAGGTGGGAGCCGAGGCAGCGGTGCGGGCCCCCCGCCAAGCTGAAGTGGCGATTGGGCTGCCGGTCGAGCTTGATCTCGCGCGGCGATTCAAACTCCTGCGGGTCGAAGTTTCCGGCGGTATTCATGCACATGATCCAGTCGCCCGCCTTCAGCGTGTGGCCATACCACTCGAAGTCCTTCTTGATGACCCGCTGAGAGTTCACGAGCGGATGCACGCGCAGGAACTCTTCGATCGCCTCTGGGAGCATGTCCGGGTTGTCACGCAGGGTCTGCTGCAGCTGCGGATTTACTGCGAGCCTGCGGAGGATCAGCGACGTGGTCGAGGCGACGGTGTCCAGGCCGCCGAGCCACAGGAAGAACACCGTGCCGATCACCTCGTCATCGTCCATCGGTCGACCGTCGACCTCGCCGGTGACGATCTTACCAAGAAGGTTTGGGCCTGGGTTCTGTCTCTCCTGACCGATCAGATCGCGGAGGTAGGCCAAAAGCTCAGTCAGGGCCTTCTGCGCGCTGGCGATGTCGCCGTCATTGTGCAGGATCGCTTTCTCCCAACGTAGGAACTGCTCGAGCATCGACGCCGGAAAGCCCATCAGATCGAGAAAGACGCGGACCGGGTAGATGCGCGCGAATTCGTAGGCGGCGTCGACACGGCCGCTGTCGGCGAACCCGTCAATAAGCGAGCGCACGCCGGCGCGGATCTTGTCGTCCAGCAGAGCGATGGCCTTCGGCGAGAAGTGCGGGTTCAGCAGCAGACGATATTTGGTGTGCTCCGGCGGATCCTTGCCGAGCGGGATGCAATCCCAGGTCTCCCCAACCATTTTCTGGAAGGCCGCCGCACCCTTGGTGGAGAACAGGTCGGCGTCCTGATAGACTCGCGCGATGTCCTCGTAATGGGTCACGACCCAGGCCCCGACCCCGGGCTGACCGGCGACGCAGTTCGGCATCCACAGGAGCGGCGAGACACCGCTCGCGAAGAGCGCGTCCGTCTCCTTGTAAGGATCGCTGTACGAGACCGGAATGTCGCCGAAGGCCCATCGCAGGTCGATCACCAGCTCCGGAGGGACATGGGATGGTCGGTTGGGAATCTCGATTGGATCAAGCTCAACCTTGAGCGAGGTCGCCATGAGTCGTCTCCTAGTGTAGCGCCGCGCTATGTAGCGCCGCGCTATTCGGCGTTAGGGGCGGGGGATCGTCCGCCTTGTTGCTGCAAAGCTGCGAGCGAGACCGGGCCTAGCTATTGGCGATGCGCCGTGCGTCGCGAGCCCACGGCTCGAGAGCGGCTCGGCGACAGGCGGGTGACTTTCGGATCCCATAGCTGGTCTGGTCTCGCAGTGGCGCGCCAAGTTAAGCCGGGGTCCGAGAAGACCGGCCTTCCCTTGCGTCGCGGTTCCGCCGCGAAGCTATGTTCGTCTTTGGCCCCGCGGTCACCGCGCAATCTCCCGCCAGTCGACGACATTGTCAAACGGTCGGTGTCGGCTGGACAGGATTTCTGGCTTTCCCGACGTCGGTCGACGGTGCGCCCCGCGCGCCTTTTGCGCTCGTAAACTCGGCGCGCCGGTCGCCGACGAGGCCGCTGTGTTCGCCGCCGCGAGGGCCTCCTATTGATTGACACTGGTGTCAGATATCATACCGTGGCGGCGGGCAAGGCTGGCGGGTTGCCCGGCGAGAGCCTTGAGGCCCTCTTTCTTGGCGCGCCGTCTGCTCCGCCGCCGGCTGCAAGGTGCGTCAAACCGGACCGGGGCGCCCCCACGACCGGAACACGTCCGCGGGAGAACTGCTGTTGATCGATTTCTCAATCGACCCTGAATTTCAGGCGAAGCTCGACTGGATAATGGATTTCGTGAAGCGGGAATGCGAGCCGCTCGATCTCATGTTCCGGTTTCATGGCCAGCCCTACGACACGAGCGATCCGGTCCGTAACGCCGTCATCAAGCCGCTTCAGGAGGAGGTGAGGAGGCAGGGTCTATGGGCCTGCCACCTCGACCCTCACCTGGGCGGCCATGGTTATGGCCAGGTGAAGCTCGCCCTGATGAACGAGATCATCGGCCGCTCGCACTGGGCCTCGACGGTGTTCGGCACGGCGGCCCCCGACACGGGCAACGCCGAGATTCTGGCAATGTACGGTACTGAGGCGCAGAAGAAGCAATACCTGCAGCCGCTGCTCGACGGCGAGATCGTCTCCTGCTTCTCGATGACCGAACCGCAGGCGGGAAGCGATCCGAAGGAGTTCACCTGCCGCGCCTACCGCGAGGGCGGCGACTGGGTGATCGAGGGCGAGAAGTGGTTTTCCTCCAACGCGCGGTATGCGGCGTTCTTCATCGTCATGGCGGTGACCGATCCTGACGCCGCGCCGTACCAGCGCATGTCGATGTTCATCGTTCCTGCAGAAACGCCCGGAATCAACATCCTGCGCAATGTCGGCGCCTTCGGCGACGACATCGACCACCCGGAGCAGGGCAGCCACGGCTATATCCGCTACGAGAAGGTTCGCGTGCCGGCGGACGCCATGCTTGGCGGCCCGGGCGAGGGCTTCAAGGTGGCGCAATCGCGCCTGGGTGGCGGCCGCATCCACCACGCCATGAGGACTGTGGGTCGTTGCCAGCGCGCGCTTGAGATGATGCTGACCCGAGCCAAGTCCCGCCGCACGCAGGGAAAGCCGCTCTGGGAGCACCAGTTCGTCCAAGGGATGATCGCAGACTCGGCCATCCAGATTGAGATGTTCCGCCTGCTGGTGCTGAAGACCGCTTGGATCATCGACACCCAGCCGCACGGCGCCGCGCGCACGCATATTGCGATGTGCAAGACAATGATGGCGGACGTGTTCCTCGACGTGGTTCGCCGGGCCATCCAACTGCACGGCTCGTACGGCGTGAGCAACGAGACGCCACTCGCCTCGATGTGGCACGATCTGCTCGCGATGGGCATCGCCGACGGCCCGACGGAAGTCCACCGCGCCGCGGTCGCCAAGGCCGTTCTCAAGGACGCCGAGCCTTATGAGGGGCTCTTCCCTCCTGAGCACATCCCGACACGCCTGACGCAGGCGCGTTCCAAGTATGCGGATCTCATCGGGGCCGCGGAGGGCGCGGCGAAATGAGCAAGGAAATCGACCCGATGTTCGATTTTAGCGGGCTGACCGTGCTCGTGACCGGCGGAAGTCGCGGCCTCGGCCGTGAGATGGTGCTCGCCTTCGCCGCGCGCGGCGCCGACGTCGTCGTCGTCAGTCGGAACATCGAGACCTGCGAGGAGGTCTGCGCCGAGGCCAGGGCGATGGGGCGGCGAGCGCTTGCATGCTCGGCCCACGTGGGCCGCTGGGACCAGGTGGACGCCCTCGTCGAGCGGGTCTACAGCGAATTCGGCCGGGTGGACATCCTGGTGAACAACGCCGGAATTGGCCCGCGCGCGCCGAGCCACGAGGTCACCGAGAAGTTGTTCGACTCGGTTTTCAACCTGAACATCAAAGGCCCGTTCCGTCTGGCCTCCCAGATCGGCAAACGCATGTTCGACGGCGACGGCGGCTGCATCATCAACGTCTCGTCGAGCGCGGCTCTGTTCCCGTCTCCGGAGATCGTGCCCTATTCCGCCGCGAAGGCAGCCCTGAACGCCATGGGGGCGAGCCTGGCGCTGGAGTATGGCCCCAAGGTGCGGGTGAACACCCTGTCGGCCGGTCCGTTCCTGACCGACATCGCCAAGGCTTGGCCTGAGGAACTGCGCCAGAGGGCGCCTGGCGCGATCGGCCGTCCGGGGCGTCCCGCCGAGATCGTCACGGCGGCGCTATTCCTGGCCTCGCCGGCCTCGAGCTTTGTCACCGGAGCCCTCGTCCGCTGCGACGGCGGCGTCACCACGGGTTCGCCTGCGGACGCCTGAGGATGCAGGAGCCCGGCGCCGGTGCGGCCTCGGCTCCGGGTGAGGCCCGTCTGCCGCAGCACGACGAACGAAGGCTATGGAACACAAGATGACGATGCTGGACGACTTCGGTGGGCTCCTCGACTGGCCGCGGCTGCAAGACTGGCTCGCGCAGCAACCAACGATTCCGGGCGAGGGCCCTGTCGTCTCGGTCACCCGGCTGACCGGCGGCTCTCAGAACAACCTGTTCCTGATGCACCGCGCCGGCGCAGCCTTTGTACTGCGCCGGCCGCCGAAGCACCTGCGCGACAACAGCAACGCCACGATCATGCGTGAGGTACGGCTGCTCGGCGCGCTGCGGGGGAGCGCCGTGCCGCACGCGGAGCTGCACGCCGCATGCGCGGATTCCGATGTCATCGGCGCCAACTTCTATGTCATGGCCGTGCTGGAGGGATATTCCGTATACGGCCCTCTGCAAGGCCGCTACGCGACTGAGCGTTCGTGGCGCGCGGCCATCGGCGAGGAACTCGTCCGCGCCAGCGTCGCCCTCGCCGCCGTCGACTACCAGGCCTGTGGTCTAGAGGACTACGGCCGGGCCGAGGATTGGCATGCTCGACAGGTCGACCGCTGGCGTTCGCAGCTGGAGAAATACCTTGCGCTGCCGGGCTACACGGCGCTCGAGCTCGATGTCGACGACATCGGCCGCTGGTTGTCGGACAATGTTCCGGCAGACGGTCGCATCGGGCTGATCCACGGGGATTACCAGTTCCCGAACATCATGTTCTCGCTTGAGCGGCCGGCGATAACCGGACTGATCGACTGGGAGCTGTCGACCCTCGGCGATCCTCTCCTCGACCTCGGCTGGGTCTTGTCCAGCTGGTGGGAGGAGGGCGATCCTCCCGGCAAGACGCCGGCCTGTACGCCTTGGGACGGTTTTCTTTCGCGGAGGGAGCTCGTGCGCCTTTACGGGGAGTTGTCGGGCCGCGACATGGCGCCGATGCCCTGGTACCTGGTGCTCGCATGCTACAAGCTCGCGATCCTGCTGGAGGGCAGCTACGTCCGATCGAAGGCCGGGAAAATGCCGGCCGAGGTGGGTGAGAATCTGCATCGCCACGCCCTCTGGCTGGTGCAGAAGGGCCGCCAAGTCGTGGCCCGAGGCGAGATCTGACGGCGCCGGCCGTGCTCGCGTGAGGCCGCGCGAGCCGGCCAGCTCGCTGCCCCGGCGTTGCGGGACGCTCGGAGCCCCTTCAAGTCTGCTTGTTCTGGCGTCTGATCGGCGCGGCCAGGCGCATGCGCCCCCTGCGGAGCGTGGGCCCGAGGACGCCGCTTGCCCGTCCAGCCGCGGCGAGGCTCGACCGGTTTATCCGGCGAGCCCGCCGTCAACATTGATGAGCTGCCCGGTGACGTAGGACGCGCGCTGTGAAGCCATGAAGGCCACGGTCTCGGCGATCTGGTCGGCGTGCCCGATGCGGCGCAAAGGGATCTGCTTAAGGATCCGCTCGAAGAAATCCTGCATGCTCTCGCCGGAGTGCTGCATCTCGCGCTCACCCATGCCGACGTCAGTCACCCCGACGCCCACCGCATTCGCCCGAACACCATAGCGACCCTCTTCCTTGGACAGGCCCTGGACGATGGACCAGACCGCGGTTTTCGGAACGATCGACAGGACATCGCGCATGAGCCACTGGCGCACCCCGCAGGTGACGACGGCGGTGATCGATCCTCCGCCGTCGCGCAGATAGGGCAGGGAGGCCTGGGCGATGTTCATGAAGCCATAGACATCGGCCTCCATGAACTGCCGGAAGGCGTCGGCCCTCACCGTGGAGACGAAGTCGAAATAGAGTTCCGGGCCCGTGGCGAAGATCACGCTGTGGATCTTGCAGCCGCGGGCCGCGGCCTCGAGAAAACCGGCCACCGAAGCGGCGTCCTGAATGTCGGCGCGGCCGATCGTGACGTCGCCGCCCTGCCGCCGAAGCTGCTCGGCGACAGTCTCGGCCTTCTCACGTCCGTTGCGATACGACAAGGCGACCGGCGATCCGTGAGCCACCAGCGCGCGGGCCACCGCCCTGCCGATTCCGCCGCTGCCACCGAAGATGACAGCGCGTCCGGCGGGGAACATCGGCGGCGGCGCGTAGGTCTCGGTCTCTGTCATGGTGCTCTCGGCTTCTGTTCGTCTGTAGGGGAAGTTCAACGGTTGCCGCCCCGTGCCCCACCAGCGCCTGGGGCGCGTCGCGTGACGTCGCTGTGCGGCGCGGCCGCCACAAATCGGCGAGGGCTCGGGTCGTGCGGCGCCGGAAGCGCCCTCGCCTGAAGCCTGCGCCCGCACTAGTCGGCCGTGCAGACCATGCCTTCGTTCAAGGTCCACTTGCCGGCCAAGTCGCGCATCCAACCGCTCGAGGCCGAGGTTCCGCCGTCGACCGGCAAGGTCACTCCGGTGATGTAGGCGGCGAGGCCGGAAACCAGGAACAGGGCGGCGTCGCCGCACTCTTCCTCCACGCCTTCCCTGCCCAGCGGAATAATCCGCAGGAGGGCGTCGACCTCCGCCTCGCTGCGCCGGCGCCAGACGGTCGGGTCGACGGGGCCCGTCCGATTGCCCATTATACCTGGCGTGAGCGTATGGTCTGGGGCGATCGCGTTGACGCGTATATTATGGGCGCCAAGTTCGAGCGCCATGCTTTTCGTGAAGCTCTCCATGCCGGCCTTGCAGGCCGCATAGACGGCGAAGGTCGGGGCGGCGCGCACCCCCTCGATGCTGCTGACATTCACGATCGCCCCGCCGCGGCCGCCGCGGATCATCACCGCGGCCGCCGCCGAGGTCGCCCGGAAAACGCTCAGCAGGTTGAGCTCGATGTGCCTCTGCCAGCTTCGGTCGGTCTGCTTGAGGAACGCCCGGCTGGTGCTGCCGCCTGCGTTATTGATGAGGATATCAAGGCGACCGTACCGTTCGTCGGCTGTGGCGATCAATCCGGCCACCTGCTCAGGGTCCATGGCGTCCATGGTCACCGGCAGGGCGTCGCCGCCCTCGCTCCGGATGGCCGCCACCGCTTCTTCGGCCCGCTCGGTGACGAGATCCGCCACGACGACGTTTGCGCCGGCCTTGCCGAGCGCCAGGGAGATCCCGCGACCGATGCCGCCGCCTCCGCCGGTGACCACGGCCACCTTTCCGTCACAAGACAGCTTGGCTGCGAGTGAAGGGTGAAGCATGTTCGGCGCGGCTCCGACGGGCGAGGGGGATCGCTGGGGCCGGGAGGCTCAGCGGCGGCCGCCGCGCTCCCGATCCTCGTTGCGGTCGAAACTCTGCATGGCCGCTCGCGGCCAGGCAAGCGAAAATCACCTACCGCTTGACGAATGTGTCAACTTATTGCCAGCTGCTCGGGGCTGGCCCGCCGCCTGCTCGGCGGCCGCGGGCTCCCCCGGTCTGATCCGGCTTCGCCCGCGAACCGGCACAGTAACAACTTCCTAGAAGTAGAGGAGCGCGCTTTGGTCAGGCCCCACCCCGCGGTCACGAAAGAAAACGCCTTTTTCTGGACGGCCGGCGCCGAGGGCGTGCTGCGGTTCAAGCGCTGCACCGAATGCGCGCTCTATGTCCATCCGCCGCAACCGCGCTGCCCGCGGTGCCTGAGCGAGGCCATCGAGATCAGCGAGGTCTCCGGAAAGGCGATAGTGGCGACCTACACGGTCAACCATCATCAATGGCATCCCGAGTTGCCGCCGCCCTACGCCATCGCCATCGTGGAGATCGCCGAAGCCCCTTACGTTCGACTTACAGCCCGGATCGTCAACTGCGCGGTCGAGGACGTCGTGATCGGCATGCCGGTGACTGTGCTCTTCGAACAGGTGGGGCCCGCGTGGATCCCGATGTTCCAGCCGGAGGGCTGCTGATGAACAAATTCGAAGACCGCGTACGCATCACGGGCATCGGCCTGTCCGAGATCGGCCGGCGGCTCGATCGCGATCCCGTCGGCCTGGCGGTCGACGCCTGCCTGGCCGCCATCGCAGACGCAGGGTTGCAGCGCACCGAGATTGACGGCCTGTCGTCGCACCCCGGCCCGCTGACCCTCGACGGCTATTCCGGCGCGGGCGTTCAGGACGTCCTTGGCGTGCTGAACCTCGCCCCGCGATGGTTCAACAGCGGCCACGAGTTCGCCGGTCATATCGGGGCGCTTGTGCAGGCCGCCCTGGCGGTGGCGGCTGGCCTAGCGCGGCACGTGCTCGTCTATCGCTGCACTTGGGAGTCGACGGCTCAGCTGCGCCAGCGAGAGGCTCCCGGCCTGGCGATCGCCGACGATTATCAGTGGTTGATCCCGACGGGGGCGTTTTCCCCCGCCAACTGGATCGGCGCGCTAGCCACGCGCCATATGCACCGCTACGGCACCACTCGCGAGCAGCTCGGGGCCATCGCCTTGAATGCGCGGGCCAATGCGGAGCGCAACCCGCGGGCGATCTATCGCCAGCCCCTGACGATGGATGAATATCTGTCGGCACGAATGATCTCGACGCCGTTCGGGCTCTATGACTGCGACGTGCCGTGCGACGGCGCGGTCGCCCTCGTGGTGTCGGCGGCCGACGCGGCGCGGGACACGCGACGGCCGAACGCGATCCATGTCGAGGCGGTGGGCACGCAGAGCACCCAGCGCTGGAGCTGGGACAACGCTGACCTGGATCAGCTGCCGATCATCCGCGGCGCCGCCCATTCCATGTGGTCACGAACCGACCTGAAGCCGAGGGACGTCGACGTCGCCGAGATCTATGACGGCTTCACCTTCAACTGCCTCAGCTGGATTGAGGCGCTCGGCTTCTGTGCGGAGGGCGAGGGCGGTCCGTTCGTCGAGGGCGGCCGGCGCATTGCGCTCGACGGCGAACTGCCGGTGAACACCCACGGCGGGCAACTCTCTGCCGGGCGCCTTCAGGGCTTCTCGTTTCTTTACGAGGCCTGCGTACAGCTTTGGGGCGAGGCCGGCGACCGGCAGGTGCCGGGCGCGCCGAAGGTCGCCGTCACCACGAGCGGCGGCGGGGCGCCGGGGGGCGCCATCCTGTTCCGCTTGGACTGACGCACATCGCGCCTGGCGTTCGCGGGGGCGCGCCGGGCCGCGCGGAACGGCCCCCAACGATAATCAGGAGATGTATCTTGCAGCTGAATGAAGAGTGCCATGCCATCGTCACGGGCGGCGCGTCCGGCCTCGGTCATGCGACCGTCGCCGCGCTCGCCCAGGCCCGTGTACGGGTGACGATCTTCGATCTCAACGCGGAGCACGGGCAAGCCGTCGCCGCGGAGTTTGGGGGACGATTCGAACGCGTGGACATCACCGACGAGGAGAGCGTGCTTCGCGGGTTCGAAAACGCCCGCGGGCATTTCGGCCAGGAGCGCGTCCTCGTTCATTGCGCCCAGACGGCGCGCGGCGGCAAGACTGTCGGGCGGGACCGCGAGAGCGGCGGCTTCAAGCGGTTCTCCACCGAAGACTTCGACTATTCCATCCGCGGGATCCTGGTCGCGAGCTATCGCGTGGCTTCAATCTCGGCCCTTGGCATGGCCGCGGCCGAACCGCTGGAGGATGGCGAGCGCGGCGTCATCATTCTCACCGCGTCCGCCGCAGCCCAGGATGCGCAGGTCGGACAAGTGGCCTATGGCTCGGGCAAGGCCGGCGTGAACGGCCTCGTGCTGCCGATGGCGCGGGATCTGATGGACCTCGGCATAAGGGTCAATTCCATCATGCCGGGAATCTTCGCCACTCCGCCGATGCTGGGCGTGCCGCCGCAGGTGCTGGAGGCGCTGGCGCGGTCGGTTCCTTTCCCGAAGCGCCTCGGCAAGCCGGTGGAGTTCGCCAGCCTGGCGCTTGAGATCTGCCGGAACACCTACTTCAACGCTCAGGCCATCCGGCTCGACGGCGGCATCCGGATGCCTGCAAAGTAGTTCGCCGGTTCTGGCTGCGCCTCGCCGCTCAGCCCTCGGCGATCTGGCGGACGCCGCAGCCGGCGTCCGCCAGCGGCCGTCCCTCAGCCCTGGAGGCGCGCGCGCGCCCGGGGTTCGATCAGATCTACATTGACGTCGCGGGGCAGCGACAGGACCGCCAGGAGCGCCTCGGCCATGGATTCCGGCGCGGCGTAGGTCCCGGAGAAGTCGAGGCAGCCGGACTGCCTGCCCTCGGCGAGGAAGTCGGCGAGCTTTTCGGCTGGCCAGTCCCCGGAAATCGACTGGGTGTCCACGGCGCCTGACCGCAGGACGGTAACGCGGGTGCCTTGCGCGCGCAACTCGCGTCGCAGGCCGAGCGCGAGCCCCTCGATCGCGGCCTTCGACGCGGTGTAGAGGGTGAGGCCGGGAAACGCCATCCGCACCGATTCGGACGAGATGAAGACGAGGTCGCCTCCGCCTCCGGCGCGCAGGTGGGGGATGGCCGCACGGGTTGCGTAGATCGAGCCGAACAGGTTGGCCGCGAATTGCCACTCGATCTGCGCGTCGGTCGTGGTTTCGAGCTTCAAGACGTCGACCACGGCGGCGTTATTCACCAGGCAGTCGAGCGCGCCGAAGTGTTCGGCGGCGCGATTGACCGCCGCCGTCACCTCGCTTGCGACCGACATGTCGCAGGCGATCGCAAGACCACGGTCGCCGAGCTCGGCGGCGACGCCGTCAAGCGCCTCGGAAGGCCGGGCGAGCGCGGCGACCTTCGCCCCGCGCGCGGCGAGCAGCCTCGCAAACGACCTTCCCATTCCCTTTGAGGCGCCGGTGACGACGGCGACCTTCCCGTTCATCGCGCCCATCATCGCGAGCTAAACCCGCGGCCGCCATTTGGGGCCTGCAGATCGAGCGCCCCGGTCGTCACGCCGCCGTAGAACCCGTAATCCACGGGCAGGCAGACGCCGCTGATGAACGAGGCGGCGGGCGAGTTGAGCAGGAGCAGCGCGTTGGCCTGCTCTTCCGGCGTGGCCCGGCGCCCCGCCGTGATCGTCGCCATACCCAGCACATCGGGGCTCACGACCTGCTCGAATGCGGCCATCATCGGCGTTTGCGTCGGACCTGGCATGGTCGCGTTCATCCGGATGCCACGCGACGCCAGCTCCACCGCAGTGATGCTGGTCCAGGCATTGATCAGCTCCTTAGAGAAGCCATAGCAGTCGCCCATATCTTCGGCGTTGGCGGCGACCCAAGCGAGGAATTCCTGCTTGTCGCTAATCGCGATAACCTGTTTGAGCAGCGCGATGCGTTGCAGGAAGCCCATCCCGCCAAGCGACGAGATGGTGCCGATCGCGCCGCCGCGGCGGATACGCGGCAACCACTGTTCCGTCCAGTGACGGATGCCGAGAAAATTGACCGATAGCACGTCGGCCGCAGAAAAGGTCTGAGGCAGGCCCGCGCAGTTAAACAGCGCGTCAATTTCGCCGCCGATCTTGTCGACTGCGGCGTCAATGGAGGCCCAGTCCTTCAGGTCCACTGTCGTGAAGGATGCAACGCCGACGCTGGGTTCGCGGATATCGGCGCCGTGCACCTCCGCGCCGAGCCTGACCAGCTCGCGGGCGCAGGCTTCGCCCATGCCCGAGTAGCAGCCGACGATGGCCACCCTCTTGCCCTGATAGCTAAACAGATCCGGCATGATGATCCTTACGTGCACGCCTTTCAGACTGGATGTCGGCCCGGAGAAACCAGCAATTTAACGGAAGTGTCAAGTCGAGATCGGTCGGTCGAGAGCCGCCGACGGGACTGGCGCCTGGCCGCTGGCGCTCCGGCGCGCAACCGCAGCGAAGGCGGCCGGCTACATCTTGGTGATGAGCGCGTCCAGAAAGGCGACCTCGGCCTCGCCATGAGCCGCGTCGGCGCGTGTCCGCGCCACCCGGCGCGGGCGCCTCGGGTCCGCTAAGGCCGTCCCAATCGAAGCCGACGCCACAGGACAACCTGTGGCGGGTGGCAGGGACCTCTTTCGCGCCGGCGCGGCCGACGGCCCTAACCACCCTCGTCGAGAACCTCGATCGCCCGTTCCGGACAGGCGCGGGCCCCGCGCACCGCCTGCTTCTCGAGCCCTGCCGGCACGATGATCTCGGGCGTTTCGAGAAAGCCGTCATCGTTCAGCTTGTAGATCTCAGGGGCCACGGCCGCACAGCGTGCATGCCCTGCGCACTTACCTTCGATAACCTTGACTCTCATGCATCATTGTCCCCGCAAGTGGCGCGTTCGCTGCGCCTGATCGACGTTGGAGGCGTGGGGGCGTCTGCCGCCCCGCAGCGCCTGGCGGCTCATCCCCCGTGGAACCCGATCGTCTTCATGTAGGTAAACTCGTTGAGCCCTTCGATGCCGTATTCGCGCCCGAAGCCCGAGCGCTTGATGCCGCCGAACGGCGCGTGGCTGGACATGGTGCCGGTCCCGCCGTTGATCGCAGTGCCGCCCACTCGCAGCTGCAGAGCCATCTCGTAGGCCTTGCCCACGTCTGCTGAGTAGATGACGCCCGCAAGGCCGAAGTCGGACTCGTTCGCGAGCTCGATCGCCTGCTCGTCAGTGTCGTAACCGATGACGACGCCGATCGGTCCGAACACTTCTTCCTGGGCGATGCGATGCGAGTTCTGCACGTCATCGAAGAAGGTGGGCTCATAGAAGAAGCCTTTCTTCAGGTCGGCCGGCCGCTTGCCGCCGAGCAGCAGCTTGGCCCCTTCGGACAGCGCGATGTCGACGTATTTTTCACTGCGCGCGCGAGCCTGCTCCCGGATGAGCGGGCCGACGTGCACCGACGGGTCCGCCGGATCGCCGAGCTTCATCGCGCCGACCATCTGCTTGAGGCTCTCGACGTACTGCGCCTTGACCGAATTGTGCACGAGGTGGCGTGTGGTGAGCGCGCAGCCCTGGCCGCAATGAATGGTGAAGCCCATGACGCCGAAGGCGACGGCTTCCCGCAGGTTCGCGTCCGGACGGACGATCAGGGCCGACTTGCCGCCCAGTTCGAGCAACACGCGCTTGAGTGTGGGGGCGGCCTGGGCCTGGATCGCCGCGCCGACCGTGTCAGATCCGGTGAAAGTGACCAAGTCTACGCGCTTGTCCGTCGTCAGCGCCGCGCCGACCTCCACGCCGCCGGTCACGATATTCAGCACGCCGGCGGGCAGCCCGACCTCGTCGGCGATCTCGCCGAGGATCAACGCCTCGTATGGCGTGAAGGGGGACGGCTTGAGGATCACCGTGCATCCGACCGCCATGGCCGGAATGATCTTCCCGAGGTTGAGGAAGAACGGATAATTGTAAGGGGTGATCGCCGTGACCACGCCAACGGGTTCGCGCGACAGCACCGTCGCGCCGAGCATGGTCGTCCCCGATGCCGTCGGGGTGAGGTCGATCGGCAGCGAGGTCTGCGCGGGGCGGGTCATGATCTCGACGGTCGTGCGCGCGTGCTTCATCGGAAGGCCGAACTGCATCGCTTCGGCCAAGCCGATAGTGGCGCCGGCTTCCGCGACGATGAGCCGGATGATTTCGCCGGCGCGCCGCTCGACGGCGTCCAGGAATGCGGTTAGCTTCGCTTGCCGCTCGCGCACCGGCAGGCGCGGCCAGGGACCTTTGTGAAACGCCTCATGCGCCGCCGCGAGCGCGGCCTCGGCGTGCCGGGCGTCGCCCACCGGCGCCTCGCCGAGCACGCTCTCGTCCGCTGGATTCAGCACAGGTTCGAATTGATCGGCGGAAATCCACTCCCCGTTGATGTAGAAGGACCTCAACCGTTGCAGATCGTACATCTAGAACTCCCATCGAATGCGGTGCGCAAGCTTGTCGCCGTGCGCGCTCAGTCAAACATGCCGGTCGACGGCGTGCGCGCTTCGGCCGTCGGGGCGGGCTTTAGATCCGTGGCCCGAGTCGCGGGCGGTCCCGCGCGATCGTGTGCCGGTCGGCGGAGATAGACACTATCGTCAAATTGCGGGGCGCGCCAGATCCTGCTGATTCCGTCGCGCCGCACCGGCCTCCGCCCTGAAGTCGGCCGCTCGCCGCCGCCTGCACGACTTGACGAGCGCGTCAGTTCATGGAAAGCGGCGGCGTGACGGACGGCGCCCCGGCGACCCGGCCGCGCACGCCTGGGGCCATGCCGGGCGGACACGCGTGGCGTCGGGGAGCAGGCGAGTGGAGGACGAGATGCTGCTGGCGGACAAGGTTGCGGTGATCACCGGTGGTGCGAGCGGGATCGGACGCGCCGCCTCACTGCAGTTTCTGGCCGAGGGAGCTTCGGTCGTGGTGGCGGACCTGAACGCCACGACGGGCCAGGCCTTCCTCGATCTCGCTGGCGAGCGGGGCTTCTCCGATCGCGTGCGCTTCGTCGCGGCTGACGTCAGTCGCGAGGAGGACGTGGCGCGGATAGTCGAAACCGCGGTGACGGAGTTCGGCCGGCTCGACTGCATGTTCAACAACGCCGGCATCCCAGGCGCCCTCGGGCCGCTCGACGAAGTGAAGGTCGAGGACTGGGATTTCACCATGGCGGTTCTGCTGAGGGGCCCCTTCCTCGGCGTGAAGCACGCGGTGCGCCAGTTCAAAAAGCAGGGCGATGGCGGCGTCATCCTCAACACCTCCTCGGGCTCCGCGTCCGGCGGCGGCGCGGGCCCGCGGGTCTATTCCATCGCCAAAGCGGGCGTCGAGCATCTGACGACCGTGGCGTCGGTCGACCTGGCCCCGTATCGCATTCGGATCAATGCAATTGCGCCAGGCGCAATCCTCACCGAGATCAGCGGGCAGAGCGACGCCGAGGCCGCCGAACGGCTGTCGAAAGCGCAACCCTGGCCGGAGCACGGCTTGCCGTCGGACATCGCCGATGCGGCGGTCTTCCTGGCCAGCGATCGCGCGCGTTTCATCACCGGCCAGACACTCCGGGTGGACGGAGGCCTGACCGCCGACAGCGGCATTGAGCGGCGTCTCAGCCGCGGGGAGTCCTGGGGAAGCATTTCGGGCCTTCATCACGGCACGACCGGCCTCAAGTCGGAGCTGCGGCGGCTGAAGCCGAGCTGAGGTCGCGGCCCCGCGGCCCCTCCCGCCCGAGGAGACTGTGTCCGCGGCCCACGGCCCGGAAACCCGGACGGACGGGCGGGCAACCGCCGCCTCCAGGCGTCGCATATCGTGCCTGGCCGCGGCCGCGGAGGCCTGGCGTTGACGCTCCCCCGCGTTTGGCGGGGTCGATGGATCTCCCAACGCCCCGCCGGTCGCCATACTTGACACGAACGTCAAGTGCACACATGTTCGCCGCGGGTTGAGGCAGGAGCATGATCAATGCGAAGCGACGCGGAAAACGGTTCGTCCCACGAGGAGCTCGTGCGCAAGGCCACGGAGCTTTCGAAGCAGTACGATCTCAAAGAGCATGGCTTCTGCGTTTCACCCGGCCCGCTGCTCACGCCGAACGAGCTTGCCCTGGTTCGCGAGCATGCTGAGCGTGTCCTGGCGGGGGTCTACGAGACGGGCGTGGCGCCGCGCACGAATTCCGGCGGTCCTGACGTCGAGAGCCACCCGCCCTACATCGAAGCGCAGATGCCGCAGGACGCCGACGATGTAATCGCCGCGATCATCAAGAGCCCGCGGATCGCCGAATGGGCGGCGAAGATCTCCGGCGCGAAGCGGCTGAAGGTGTGGTCCGCCCAGGTGATGAAGAAGTATCCGACGCAGGACGGAAAGGCCTCGATCGTCGGATGGCATCAGGACCGGCACTATGTCGAAAAGATCATGAAGGGCCAGTCCATCAACGTCTGGATCGCCTTGGACGATGTTCCGGAAGAGCGCGGGCCGGTTCGCTATGTGCCACGCTCAAATCGCTGGGACCGCAAGTACGACACCGGCTTCTTCGACCGCGATCATGACCGACAACGCAGCGAGATCGAAATTCCCGAGGGCGAGACCTGGGACGAAGTGGCTGCGGTGCTCCCGGCCGGCTGGGCCGTCGCCCACCCGACCGCCACGCTGCACGGCAGCAGCGGAAACGTCAGCGACAAGGTCCGGCTGAATTTGCTCGTCGACCTCGGCGTCGACGACTTCGAACTGCTGCCGGACACCTACTTCGCGACCCGCGCGTCGGATGAACGCGCCTCGCCGATCATCTACGAGGCCTGAACCGCCGCGCCGCGCGTCGGGCGCCTCCGTCCCCGGGGCGCCGCAGGCCGGATCCCGGCCGCGCCGGGGGAGGATGGCGGCCCGCCAGCGTCCGCCTTTCGATGTTGAGCAGGGACTGCGGAGGATGGAGATGGGCGATCAGTACGATGGGGCTGGGCCGCTCGCAGGGGTGCGCGTCCTCGACCTCTCGCGCGTGCTCGCCGGGCCGTTAGCCGCCCAGATCCTCGCCGATCTCGGCGCGGACGTGGTGAAGGTCGAGCGCAAGGGCGCCGGGGATCCGTCCCGCGCCATGGGGGCGATAACCGCCCGTGACTCTGCGGGCGCCGCGGTGCAGAGCAGCTTCTTCGACGCGTGCAACCGGAACAAGAGATCGTTGCTGGTCGACTTCGGCGCGGCCGCCGACCGTGCGCTTCTGCGCGATCTGGCGGCGCAGGCCGACGTGCTGATCGAGAACTACATCCCTGGCACTCTGGCGCAATACGAGCTTGATTACGCGTCCCTGAGCGCCTTGAACCCGCGCCTCGTCTACTGCTCCGTGACCGGCTACGGCCAGGATGGGCCGCGTCGCGCCCAACCCGGATTCGACCCGGTTTTCCAGGCGGAGTCGGGGATTATGAGCGTCACCGGCGAGGCGGACGGGCGGCCGCTGAAGAGCGGGGTCTACGTCGTCGATGAGTTCGGCGCCTTCAACGCCGCCGTGGGCGTGCTGGCTGCGCTCTATGAGCGCGCCGCGTCGGGCCGGGGCCAGCAGGTCGACATCGGCTTGTTCGACTGCGGGGTCGCTGCGCTGGCCACCGTCGGGCAGACCTATCTCCAAACCGGGGTCAACCCTGGCCGTCATGGAAACGCGGGCCTCAGCGGCGGACCTTCGGACACGTTCGAGTGCTGCGACGGACCGATCCTGCTGATGGGCGGGATCGGAGACCAGTTCGCCCGGATCTGCCGGATCCTGGGAGTCCCCGATTTGGCTAGCGATCCGAGGTTCGCCACCTCCGCGTCCCGCTACGACAATCGCCGGGCGTTGCGCGAGCGGCTTCAGGCCGAAACCGCCAAGTGGACCCGGGACGATCTGCTCGCCGAGCTCGCCGCCGCGTCGGTCCCGAGCGGTTCGGTGAACACCGTGGCTGACGCGTTCGCCGACACCCAATCCGTCGCTCGCGGGCTAGTCGTCGAGATGGCCGCGGGCGCTTCGCCCAAGAAAACGATTGCGAACCCCGTCAGGCTGTCGAGAACGCCCGCGGCGTACCGGCGGGTTCCGCCGGCCCTTGGCGAAGGGTGCGATGAGGTGCTCCGTGAATGGCTGGGGGCGGGTGAGCCGGAGCCGGAAGCCTAGGCCGGGGACGCCAACGTGGCCGGCTTGGCGGCAGCTTGGCTTGGCGTGGCTTCGGCGGCCGGGTCGATCTTCGGTGTCACAAGCATGCTGTCGCTCTCGTTCCACATCTGACAATCGAGTCATATATTGAGGTGCGTCAACGCATGATCCCGGTGAGTGCGTCGGGCATGTTCAAGGGCAGATCCGGTCGCGGAACCCCTTGGTGCGGGCCAGCGGCGCACCCACGCGTTTGACGATAGTGTCAGCTTGTGCCACGGTGGAGGCTGGGGTTTCGAGCGTCGCGGCGCTGCCGGGTGGCGCCGGGTCGGCAGCCGGGGCAGGGCCAGCTGCGCTCGTCGAGATCTACGTTGGCCGGTCGCTCTGCGCGCCGGCCTCGATGCGTGGCCGTCCGCGAGCGCAAGTGAGCAGGCCTCCTGCAGGGAGAGAGCAATGTATTCTTCGTCCAGTTCGGACAGCGCGGCCCGGCCGCTCGCGAATTTCCTGACGCCTAAGGGCGTAGTGCTGATAGGCGCCAGCGACCGCTCGGCTTTCTCCCGCACGGCCTTCGCCGCGGGCAGCGTGATCGGCTACGACGAGCGCTTCTTCCTTGTTTCGCGAACCGGCGGCGAGGCCCACGGACGACCGACCGCGACCGACATCCGCGACTATTCGGGCGAGGTCGACACCGCCGTCTTCATGATCCCGGCGGACGGCGTCATGGCGAAGGTGGCGGAGGCCGCCGAAGCGGGGGTCCGCTACGCCATCGTGCTCGCCTCCGGGTTCGGCGAACTTGGAAGCGAGGGCAGGGCGAAGCAGGATGCGCTGCTTGCCGAGATGCGGCGGTACGGGATCCGCATGATGGGCCCCAACTGCCTCGGGTTCATCAACTATCTCGACCGCACCGCCGCCTCCACCATGAAGTCGCAGGTTCCGCTGCGCGTGGGGAATCTCGCGATCATCTCGCAAAGCGGCGCCATCGCCAGCGGCATGGCGCGGTTCGCGCATCAGCAGGGCATCGGGCTCAGCCATATCGTCGCCACCGGCAATGAGGCCGACATCGACTTCACCGAGATCGCCGCGGAGATCATCCGCGACGATCGGGTCGGCGGCCTCGCCTTCTTCATCGAGACGGTGCGCAATCCCGATCGCTTCCTCGCCATGGCGGAACTGGCGCAGCAGAATTCCAAGCCGCTGGTGATGATCAAGGTGGGCGCCAGCGCGCTCAGCGCGCAGGCCGCAGTGGCGCACACCGGGGCGCTGGTCGGCGACGACAAGGCCTTCGACGCGGTGTGCCAGCATTTCGGCATCATCCGCGTGCAGTCGCTCGAGGACGCGGTGCTGACCGCAGGACTGGCGGCGCATACCGGTCGTCTGGGCCGGGGCGGCCTCGGCGTGCTGTCGATCTCGGGCGGCGCCTGCGAGATCGTGGCGGACGCGGCCGAAGGCGCGGGCGTCGACCTGGTCACCTTCGCCCCGGAGACCCTTGGCCGGCTTTCCGAGATCCTCCCGGACTTCGGCACCGCACACAACCCGCTGGATGTCACCGGCGGCGTGGTGGCCAACCCGGAGCTGTTTGAGCAGGCGCTGACCATTGTCGGTGAGGATCCGGGCGTCGCCATGGTCGGCGTGGTCCAGCCGCTCCCCGCGAGCGAAGATCATCGGGTCGGCCAGAATCGGCAGTTGCTGCGCGCGCTCGGCCAGGGCTTCAAGAAGATCGGCGTGCCCGGCACCCTGGTCAATCAAGCCGTCACCCCGGTCACCGAGGTCGGCGCAGCCGCCATCGCCGAGGCCGAGCTTCCGCATGTGATCGGCGGGCTCAACACCTTCGTCGCGGCGGCTGGCTGCGTCTTCCGCTGGTCGCGCCACCTCGACGATCCGCCGGCGCCGCTCCGCGCCGCGACGTCCGGGGATGGCGAGCGGCCCTGCTCGGAGGTCGAGGCGCTTCGCTACCTCAACCGCAAGGGTGTGCCGACTATTCCGTTCGAGGTCGTCGAAGGTCCGGACGCGGCGGCGCGGATCCCGCCGCCGTCAAGCGATCGCCTTGTGGTCAAGATCGTTTCCCCGGACATTCCGCATAAGACCGAGGCCGGCGGCGTGCTGCTCAACGTCGCACCGGCGGAGGTGTCGAAGGCCGTCGAGACAGTGATGACCCGCGCTCGGACCTACAAGCCCGACGCGCGGCTGCAGGGCGCGCTTATCGCACCCATGCGTCCGCCCGCGCTCGAGTTCGTCGTTGGCATAGCGCGCGATCCGCAATGGGGCCCGGTGCTGGCGATCGGCCTGGGCGGCATCTGGGTCGAGGTGATGAAGGATGTCCAGCTGCGCCTGGCTGGGGTCGGCGCGCGGGAGATCGCCGCGGCCTTGCGCGCCTTGCGCGCAGCGAAGCTCTTGAGCGGCTACCGGGGTGCAGAAGCGGTCGACGTTGACCGCCTGGCGCAAGTGATCGAAGCCATCGCCGCGGCCGCGCTCGATCTTGGGCCGGATCTCGCCGCGCTGGAGGTCAATCCGTTGCGGGTCGCCGGCGCCGAGATCGAGGCGCTGGACGCTCTGGTCATCTGGCGGGACGGTTGATTGGGCGTCAGCGTCGCCGGGGCGCGGCGGCGGCCAGCGCCGCGACGCGACCGATCTGAACATGCGCCGATCGTAGGCGGGAGGAATGCAATGAGCGAGACCGAAGCCCGGCCAGTGCTGACGCAGGCGCAAGGCCGATGCCTGATCGTCACTCTTAACCGACCTGAGGCCCGCAACGCCGTGAACCAGCAACTGGCGCTCGAGGTCGCGGCCGCGATGGACAGGCTGGACGCAGACGACTCGTTGACCGTGGGCGTAATCACCGGCGCGGGCGGGAATTTCTGTTCCGGCATGGATCTCAAGGCCTTCCTGCGGGGAGAGAAGCCGTCGGCGCCTGGGCGGGGGTTCGCGGGCCTGACGATTGCGCCTCCAGCGAAGCCGCTGATCGCTGCGGTCGATGGCTTCGCCCTGGCCGGCGGTATGGAGATCGCCCTGGCCTGCGACCTGATCGTTGCGGCGAAGACGGCCAGTTTCGGCATTCCCGAAGTCAAGCGCGGTCTGGTGGCTCGCGGCGGCGGGCTGATGCGGTTGCCGCGGCAGGTGCCGTACCGGATCGCCATGGAGCTCGCCCTGACCGGGGCGGTGATCAGCGCCACGCGGGCCGAGGAGTTGGGACTGGTCAACCGTCTGACAGACGGGCCCGCCCTGCCGGCAGCGCTGGCGCTGGCCGAGGAGATCGCCGCCAACGGCCCGCTGGCGGTTCGCGCATCCAAGCAACTGATCCGCCAATCCCGTCTGTGGAGCGAGGAGGAGATGTGGGACCGGCAGGCGACCATCGCCGATCCCGTGTTCGCTTCGGAGGACGCCAGAGAGGGGCCGGCGGCCTTCGCGGAGAAGCGCCCGCCGGTCTGGCGTGGACGCTGAGGTGCGGCGTCCGCCCTTGCGGGCGTCGGCTGACGGCGCGCACGCCACGACGCTGCAATGCAAACTGTAGAATTCCCACGGGTAGCGGCCCTGTCTTGGCGCCGTCTACGTGCTCAAGGAGGTTGCTCTCGCAATTCGCCACGCGGCCTCCAAGCGCGGCTTCTCCCGCCGCCATCGAAAAGGCCCCCGCGCGTCAGCTTCATCTCCAGCCGACTCTTACTCCGCCCGAAGAGCTGACTTCACGAGAGGTCAGGCCAGTGAAAAAGCCGCCGGTCGACGCTGATGCAGACGGCCGGAGCGCCGTGCCGACGAGATTTACCTGGATGATCGGCTTCCAGGAGGCGAGGACCGGCGAAAGCCCGGCGGTGTGCGCCACCGCGCCGAGATCCCCCGCGCGACCGAGCGCCCTCGCCAGGGACGCTACCTCCTCGCGCAGGCCAATGTCGCAACGGGCCGTCAGGGCGATCTCCAGCCCTTCCTCAACGAGGCTGGCGGCGAGGGCGTCCAGCCTTTCCTGCCCTATGTCCATGGGGGCGAGGCGATAGCGGCGCCCCAGAAGACGGGCGCAGGCGCGGCCTATGCCCCCCCGCGGCCCCGGTGATCAGGGCGATCCTGCGACGGGTCTTCGAGGGCTCGCTCATCGCACGCGCTGACCAGGCTCAGAGATCGGCGAACAGCAGGCGACTGTTCTCGATGAAGAACCGCTGTTCGTATCCGGCCGGCAGCTTACCAAGGTGTTTGCGGAACTTGCCGATCGGGTCGCGGCTGCCTTCCAGGTGCGGATAGTCCGTGCTGAACACCCAGACGTCTTCCAGGCCGTACCGATCGATGATGCGCGGAAGGTCTTCGTGCCAGAACGGGGTCACCCGCACGTTGCGCTTCAGGAACTCGCTGGGCTTCATCTCGTAGGTCACGCCGACCTTGGCCATGAAGTCGGTCCAGGAGTCCATCCGCTCCGCCGCTGCGCCCACCCATTCCGCGCTCAGCTCGATGATGCCGAAGCGAAGGCGAGGGAAGCGTTCGAACACCTTGCCCATGATCATGGTCTGGAGGAACACTTCCGGGCCGACGTGAGCGACCAGCATGAAATAGGGGCTGATCGCCTCCTCGCCGCCGCCGCGCTCGGCGGGCGTGCGTCGCAGCGTTTCGGAATCGCCCCAGCCGAATTCGGGGAACATCTCGTCACCCGGATTCCGGCACGAAAGAAGGCCCGAGGCGCCGAGGTGCAGCGTTGCGGGGATGTTGGCTTCTTGCAGACGCGCCCAGAACGGATCCCACATGGAATGTGCGGGCGACACGCCGGCCGGCGGCCGATGGCATGGCAGGGTGACCGCCAAGGCGCCGTTCTTGATCACCCGATCGAGCTCGTCGACGGCCCACTCGACATTCGACATATTGATCTGCGCGACCGCCCGGGCGCGTGCGCCGGCGTTCCGCGTCCAGTCGATCGCGAAGTCGTTGTAGACGCGGCACGCACGCCGCGCTGCGTCGGAGTCGATGCGCATCTCCGCGGATCCGGTGTTCGGGAACGCCAGCTGCGCCTTCACGCCCATCATGTCGAGCGCTTCCTTGCGCTCGTACGGATCATAGGCGCCGAGGGCGCCCAGACCTTTCGTTGACCAGAGTTCCGCGCGATTGTTGGCGCGGCTTGCGGCGTACTCCTCGGACTCGACGTGGCGCTTGTAGAAATCCTGCGCCAGGGCTCCGCCCATCTCGCGAGCGAATTCCGCCAGGGCCTCGGGCTGCATGTAGACATGCCCATCGGCATCCAGCAGCTCGCCATGAAACTTGTCGGTTATGTCAGCGCCCATCACGCCTCTCCATCAGAGCAACGGCTTATTCCGTGCTCTTACTTGACATCTACGTCAAGTCGGAACGCGGAAAAAGACGCGCCCGCCCGTCCGGGGGGGTGGCCCCGTGGCTCCGGACAAGCCCCGGCGATTCATAAGGAAGGGCTGGACAGCGCATGTTCCGGGCGTTTCCCTCCCACTGTGCGTCACGGGTGAACCAGTGGCTGAGGAGGATCGAAGGTTGGACCACGTTTACAAACTGACGGAGATCATCGGGACTTCGGATCGGGGCGCCGACGATGCGATCCGCGCGGCGCTCGACAGGGCTCGCGCAACCCTTCGCAACATCAGCTCATTCCAGGTCGTCGACACCCGCGGGCGTATTTCTCCCGATGGCGTTGCGACGTTCGAAGTGACCGTAAGGATCGGGTTCGAAATCGAACGCGTCCCGGCGGAACCGCCCACCAATCTCGATTTTCCTTGAGCGAGTTTTAGAGCTGAGCGGCCCGCGCGACGCTTAGGCCGGCGCCGCCGGCGGTCACCGGCGGCGCCTTGCGGTCGCGGCGAGGCGCCGTCCAGAAGCGGCGTCAATCGGCGGCGAGGATCGCCACGGCGCCATCGCCGAAGTCACCGTTCCCAGTGACGACGATCGGCCCCGTCGTCTTCAGTTGCGCCTCGCCGGCGCTGCCGCGCAGCTGCTTGACCGCCTCACACAGGTGGTTGATCCCCGCGGTGGAATGGGACTGCGACAGCAGGCCGCCATGGGTGTTTGTCGGCAGCGCCCCGTCCAGTGCGATTCCGCCGCTCTCGACGAACGGCCCGCCTTCGCCAGGCTCACAATACCCAAGCGCCTCCAGCTGCAGGATCACCATGAAGGTGAAGGGATCGTAGAGCATGGCGGCGCTGAGGTCCTTGGGCTTCACTCCGGCCATGGCGAATGCGCGCGGCGCCGCCAAGCCGACCCCCGTGCGGAGCATGTCGCTCCGCGTGACGACAGAGATCGCCGAGTCCGGATGCCCTTCGGAGACGCCGAGAATCCAGGCCGGCTTCTCGCGGGTGTCGCGCGCCGCATCGGCCGCGCTGACGATGTAGGCCGCAGCGCCGTCGGATTCGATGCAGCAGTCGAAAAGCCGGAAGGGGTCGACCAGAGGGCGGGAGGCCTGATGGTCGTCGATCGACATCGGCGACCTCATCAGCGCCTTGTCGTTGAGCAAGGCGTGCGCCCGCGCGGTGACCGCGACCATGCCGAACTGCCGGCTCGTGCTGCCGTAGAGGTGCATATGGCGCTTGGCCATGAGCGCATAGAAGTGCATCGGCACGGTGGCGCCGAACGGCGCCTCGAACTCCCGCGTCGCCTCGAAATTCGGCTGCAGCAGTTGCGGGCGCTGCGAGATGCGCGCGCCGGATGAGCCGTTTCGCCCAGCGACGACGACGACGTGCCGCGCCGCGCCGCTCGCGACCGCCAGGGCGGCCGTGTGCATCGCGGTCATGCCGTTCGCGCCGCCGAAGTGCAGGGTCGCCGAGAACCTGAGCTCGCGGAGCCCGAGGTGTTCACTGACGCCTTCGGCGGTGAAGCCGCTGCCGTGAGGCGAGGGGATGACGCCGTCGATGTCCTGTCGCCTGATCCCTGCGTCAGCAATGGCGTGCTCGATCGCCTGCAGCTGAAGCGCCCGGTCTGACAGTCCGGACGCCTTGGAGTAGTCGGTTTCCCCGACGCCGGTCACGGCCGCCTTGCGATGCAGCGTCATGCGCCTTCTCCGGCTTTGGCCGCGCGGGCGCGGAACTTGGGCAAGGGATAGGGGCCGGACGTCTCGTCCCACACCAGAGATACGCCCATTCCGATGTGGACGGCCTCGGTCTCAACCCCGACCAGGTTCGAGAGCAGTCGCACCCCTTCTTCGAGTTCGATCACGGCGATGACGTAAGGCGTCTCATCCGCGAAGGCGGGGTGGAAGGCCCGGCGGCTCACGACGTAGCTATGCACCTTGCCGTCGCCGCTCATCTGCGGCCAATCGAACTGGTCGCCGCCGTCGCTCGGGCAGCACAGCCTCGGGTAATGGATCAGGAGGCCACACTTGCGGCAGCGCTGGATACGCAATTCCCGCCGACTGCAGGCATCCCAGAAAGGTTGCGAGGCGTCGGTCGGCTGGGGGGCTGGTCTGGGCGGCGTCATCCTTGCCTCTCGCATTCAATCGTTGATGCGGAGCGGCCACGGCGACACGCCCAGGACGGGCCCGGTCCATCTCGCCGATGGAGCGGCCCAGCCGTTCGGCGGCATCGCTCCGGATCGCCCGCGCCGGGACGTCATCCATCAAGCGTTCCGCGTCCCGCCCCGCAGTTCGAGCATTGACCTGACGATGATGTCAAGCCGCACCTGAGCGTGGGCCGGCGGTTGGCGGCGTCCGCGCGCGCGATCCGCGGTGACTATCCCCCACCGCTGCCCGCAATCCGAGCGCCGGCGGGCCCCGCTCCAGGCCGATCGCTCTCCGGCGAAGGCGGCGTCCGCAGCCCTCAATGCTCCGCGCGGCTCCTCGGGGCGCCGCAGAATTCGAGCGGCCGGCGCTTGACATAACTGTCAATTACAAGCACCTGATGGAACGAAAGGCACGAGGCGCGGCGGCCGGCGAGAGATCGGCGACGTGGATCGTCTGGCGCATGCGGGTCCTCGCGGCGCCAGCCGGAGGGGGCGGCTCGCCGCGAGGTGCAATCTCGCGCGGCGCTGATGTCCCAGCCGCGCGTCGGTGTTGAAACTATCTCACCCTAGAGGTTAGAGACATGGAAATTCTTCCGGCCGTCCAGGAGATCATCGGTGAAATCGACTTCGATCCTGACGCGCTTCACGAGAAATACCTCAGTGAACGTGACAAGAGGCTCGAATTCGGCGATCGGACCTACATCAAGATCCGCGACGACTTCTCGCATTACGCCGAGGATCCGCACTCGGACCCGAACTTTACCCGCGAGCCCGTCTTTGACGAGGTGCAGTTCCTGCTGATCGGCGCAGGCTTCGGCTCACTGGTGATGGGCGCGCGCCTGCGCGAAGCGGGCTACCGCTCGCTTAGAATCGTCGATACGGCGGGCGATGTCGGGGGAACCTGGTATTGGAACCGCTACCCGGGCGCGGCTTGCGACACCGAAGGCTATGTCTACGTGCCGCTGCTCGAGGAGACCGGCGCCATGCTTTCGAGCAAGTACGCCTTCCAACCGGAGATCCTCGCCCAGGCCAACCGCATCGCCGACCAGTACGACCTGCGGCAGAATGCGCTGTTCCAGACCGCCATTACGGGGCTGCAGTGGGACGAGGCGGCCAAGCAGTGGCTGGTCAGCACTGATCGCGGTGATCGTTTCAAGGCCAAGTACGTGATCATGGCCAACGGGCCGATCAATCGGCCGAAGCTCCCCGGGATCAAGGGCATCAACGACTTCCGGGGTCACACCTTCCACACCTGCCGCTGGGACTACGGCTACACCGGTGGCGACACCACCGGCGGTCTCGTGGGCTTGAAGGACAAGCGGGTCGGCATAATCGGCACCGGCGCCACGGCCGTGCAGTGCATTCCCCACCTCGGCGAATGGTCGAAGGAACTCTACGTCTTCCAGCGCACGCCGTGCGCAGTGGACCTGCGCTACAACACTCCGACCGATCCGGAGTGGGTCGCCTCGCTCAAGCCGGGTTGGCAGTGGGAGCGGATGACCAACTTCAACTCCGTCCTGGAAGGCTATGAGGACGTCGAGCACGACCTGGTCAACGACGGATGGACCAGGCTCTACCGCATGGCGATGGGTCCCGCTCTGAAGAAGGCGGCGGAGCGAATCGGCCGTCCCCTGACGGGCAAGGAGCGCGGCCAGCTGCTCGAGCTGTACGACTACATCAACATGAACCGGATTCGGGCGCAGATCGCCGACATTGTAAAGGACCCGAAGACGGCCGAGGCGCTGAAGCCCTGGTTCCGCCAGTTCTGCAAGCGCCCGACCTTCCACGAGAGCTACCTGCAGACCTTCAACCGACCGAACGTCCACCTGGTGGACACCGATGGCCGTGGCGTCGAACGGCTGACCAAGAACGGCGTGGTCGCGGCGGGCCAGGAATACAAGGTCGACTGCCTGATTTTCGCCACCGGATTCGAGTCCGAGACGACCTATGTCGACCGCGCCGGCTACGACATCACTGGCCGCAACGGTCGGCGGCTGTCACAGTACTGGGCCGAGGGCCTGCGGACCTTCCATGGCGTCGCCATCGACGGCTATCCCAACTGTTTCATCGTCGGCCGCACCCAGGCTGGCGGCTCATTGAACCTGCTGTTCGGGATCACTCACCAGATCAATCACATCATGTATATGATCAAGGAGACCGAGAAGAAGGACGCCGCCTGTGTCGAACCGACCGCCGGGGCGGTCGAGGCCTTCCTGGCGGATTTCCACGCCAATGCCCGCAATTCGGAGCGATTCTGGTCCGAATGCACGCCCGGCTTCTTCAACAACGAAGGGAATACGAAGAAGAAAATCGGCTATTTCTCGGATACCTACGGCGGGGGCGCCAGGAAATTCTGGGGGATGCTCGAGGCGTGGCGCAACGAAGGCTCGATGGCAGGCATGCGGTTCGACTGACCCGCGTATGGCTCACCGGCCAGCACGACGGCGGGCGCGCGCCAAGCGTGACATGAGCGTCATCTCAAGGCCGCAACGCGGTTCCCCCCGCGCTGCAGCGGCTGGGCCCCGGCGGGACTGCGCTGCGCTTCAGAACGTCGCGCCCGAACTGGCGGTGCGGCAGGCAAAGCGGCGATATGTGAGCGCGAGCGTCCGGCGAGGGGTTCCCAATCGACATCACTGTCAGCTATAGGGTGCGTTGGGCCCCCGCAGGGAATCTTGGCGCGGGGCCGTTCGACAGCAGCTGAGCGTGGATTGATGGGGACAGCCAAGAACGTCAAACCCAAGGCCGACACCCCGGAGGAGCCGGCCAGCGTCAAGGTCGTCGTCGAGAAGCCTCGCTCCGTGCCGCTCCATAGGTCGGCGCAGGCGCCGCTGCAGAAGCGTGCGCTCAAGACCAAGCAGCACCTGATCGACACGGCGATGACGCTCTTCCTCCAGCGTGGCTATTCCGCGACGACGATCGACCATATCGCCGACGCGGCGGGCGTTTCGCGGGCGTCCTTCTACACCTACTTTTCGTCGAAACGAGAGATCATGATCGTGGCCGGCCATGACTGCCGGCACGCGAGTTGGCAGCTTTTCCAAGAGCTAGGCACGCTCGATCCTGAAAATCTCGTGGCGGACATGCGGTCGTGGATTTCGAGCTATTTCAAGTTCCTGGAGAAGAATGGCGGATACCTGCTGATGTGGCAGCAGGCGGCCTTACAGGATCCCGACCTGCGTCAGCCGGGTATGAAGGGGTCGCAAAAGGGCGCCAAGATCATGGCCTCGTCACTGAGAGCGCTCGGCATAGACAAGCCCGAGGACGATTTGGTGCTGCGCAGTATGGCCGTTCTCGCGCTGTTGGACCGGTTCTGGTACCACTGGCGGGTCGTCAAGGCGCCTTTTACTCAGGCACAGGTGTTCGAGATCCTTCCGGCCATGATCGTCGAGGCGATTCGCGCCTAAGGATTGCGCCTTCTAGCCCCTCGAGGGGATCTCGCTGAACGGGATCCCCTTGTCCGGACGATGATCCTGCGGAAGGCCTAGAACCTTCTCTGCGATTGTATTGAGCAGAATCTCGTCGGTGCCTCCAGCGATCCGTCCCGTCGGCGCCGAAAGCCACGACGCCACCCAGTCATGCTTGGCCCGGGCGTCGCGGCGGTGCGGCGCCCCAGGGCCCATTAGGTCGACGGCGAGTTCTGACATCCTTTGGCGCGCCCGCACGGAGACGAGCTTGTGGATCGCGCCCTCGGAGCCTGGCTCGCGCTGGTTCGCCACCTCCAGGAAGGCCTTCGACCGCGCCGTCGCGAGAGCCTGTTGCAGACGATAGGCTTCCGCCACGGCCGAGCGCACCCGGCCGTCGTCCAGCGCGGCGCCGGGCCCAAGCCTCGCCGAGCGGGCCAGATGGAGCAACAGGCCCAGTCCGGGACCATAGCCGGTCTCGTCGGCCCCGGCCGCGTAGCGCTCGATGATCAGGGTATGCATGGCCACCGCGAAGCCGTCGCCGATCTGGCCCAGGCGCTGTGTGTCGGGGATGCGCACCTGATCGAGGAAGACCTCGTTGACGTGGCGGCTCCCGTCGGCGAGCTGAATCGGTCGCACGGTCACGCCAGGGGTGCGCATGTCCAGCCAGAAGAAGGTGAGGCCCTTGTGCTTGGGCAGGCTGGGGTCGTGCCGCGCCACGAGCACGGCGTAATCAGAATACTGCGCCCATGAGGTCCAGAGCTTCTGGCCATCGATAATCCAGTCGTCGCCATCGCGTGTTGCGCGGGTGCGCAGCCCCGCTAGATCAGATCCGGCGCCAGGCTCGGAAAACAGCTGGCACCAGATCTGCTCGCCGCGGAGCGCGGGTTTGACGAACCTCCGGCGGGCGACCTCAGGGGCGTAATGCATCATGATCGGCGCCGGCTGGCCCAGGCTGATCGTGAAGTAGTCGATGGGAAAGTCGAACGGCAGCTCCTCCTGCGCGAAGATCGCTTGATGGAGCGGCGACAGGCCCGATCCGCCCATGTCACGCGGCCAGCTGATGCCGGAATAGCCATGGTCGTGCTTGAGCGCCATCCAGCGCCGTCCGAGCTCCAGGTCCTGCGCCTCGTTGAGACCCGTGCGGGCCGCCGCGCCATAGGCCCCGGCGTGGGCGGCCAGCCATGACCGGGCGGTCGCGCGATAGGTCTCGAGTTCGGCCAAAATCGCCGCGCTCATGAGCTTGTCTCCAGGGCCCCGACGAGGCGGTCCTCCCAAACGAAACGCGATCCGAGGACGGAAGCGAAACTACGCGCCCGTCGCATGTGCAAGTGCATGTCGGACTCCCACGTCGCACCGATGGCGCCCAACACCTGTACGCCCTCACGCGTAGCGAAGTCGTACGCCTGGGTGGCGCTCAGCCGCGCGGCGGCGGCGAGGGCGGTGAATTCCGGCAGCCGATTGTCGAGACGCAGAGCGGCTTCCAGGCAGTTGGCCTTAGCGATCTCGTTGGCGACGTACATTTCGGCGATCTTGTGCTTAATGGCCTGAAACCGGCCGATGGGCTGCCCAAAGGCGCGCCGCGTTGTGGCGTAGTCGCGGGCCATCGCTGTGCAGACTTCGGCGCCGCCCGTCTGTGCGGCCGCCACGACTACGGCCGCGCGATCAAGGACATCCCAAGCAACGCTGTTGGCGCAGGCCGCGTCGAGCGGCCGCCCCTGGGCGCCTTCGAAGACCAGATCCGCCACGCCGAGGCTGTTGTCGAAGGTGTTCACAATTCGCCGCGTGACGCCACCGGCGGAGAGATCCACCAGCACCAGGACGGGACCCCGGGCTCCGGACGCGAGCACGACGGCGACATCAGCGTGGACGCCACCCAGCACGCCCCGCTTGCACCCATAGACGGCCTCGCCTTCGCACCGGACCTGCGGATCTGGCGGAATCGGGTTTGCGTCCTCGGCGAATGCGATGCAGCCGATCTTGTCCCCCGAGGCCAGCCACGGCAGTTGCTCTGACCTGACCGCCTCGGCGCCGGCGAGCAGAAGTGCCTGGGAGGCCATGTAGGAGGTGATGAGGAACGGCGCCCCGCAGGCGACGCGCCCGCTCGCATCGGCGACCATGGCCATCTCGATCAGACCGAGGCCCAGACCGCCGTAGGCCTCGGGGATGGCGAGCGCGGTCCAGCCCATTTCGGAGCAGGACCGCCAGTAGCCGCTGTCGTAGCGGCCTGTGGTCTCGAGCAGCGCCTTGAGCGCCTCGCCCGAATAAGACTGAGCGAGCAGGCGTTGAGCGCCCTCGGCGATCTGGATCTGCTCGTCCGTGGGCAGGAAAGACATGCTCAGCCCTCCTCAGCTCATCGAGACTAGCGGCTCTTGGGCAGGCCGAGGAACACCTCGGCGATCTGGGATCGCTGCACTTCGCTGGTGCCGCCATAGACCGTGGCGACCTGAATCTGCCGGTGGAGATGTTCGACGACCGCCAGGACCGCAGGCTCCCCCAGCAGCGTCTCTGGCGCGGCCAGGTCCATCAGGTCTGCATACACCGTTTGGCTCGCGTCACCGTAGAAGTGCTTCGCCATCGGACCATAGGCCGTGCGGCCTGCGTCGGGGAAGGCGTCGGCGAACCAGGCGCCGCGCATCGAGAGCAGATCGCCGACCTGGGCGACAAGCGCCGCCTTCGCCACGCGTTTGCGCACGTCCTTCTCGTCGAACGGCGAACCGCCGTCCGGACGAGGCGTGCGCGCCCATTCGACGATCGCCGACAAGACGCGCCGGTCCCCGGGGCCGTAGACCCCAGCCTGTTCCAGCGGGAGCACCTTGGCCATGACATCCAGTCCGCCGCCCGGCTCGCCGATGCGGCATTTGTCCGGGACGACGACGTCCGTGTAGAAGGTCGCGTTGCTCCGCTCGTCCATCACTGTGTGGATCGGGTAGACCTCGATTCCGGGGGTGCTCATGGGCACGAAGAAGAGTGTCAGTCCCCTGTGCCTGGCGCTGCCAGGCTCGGTCCGGGTCAGGATCAAGATGTAGTCCGCCAGATTGGCGCCGGTAGTCCACATCTTCTGGCCGTTGATGATCCAGGCCCGGCGCTCCTCGTCCCAAGCTGCCCGCGTCTGCGCCGCGAAGATGTCAGAGCCGGACCCCGGTTCGGAATAGCCCATGCAGCAGACGGCCTGCCCAGAGGCGATCTTCGGTAGCGCTTCATTGCGCATCTCCTCCGAGCCGAAGCGCATGAGGATCTGCCCGACCATCGAGGTGACGGTCTGGGCGTGGGGCGCGACGTCGTGCTTCTGCCATGTGCGAAGCGCGGCGAGATTGCCCACAAAGCCCGCGCCGCGGCCGCCCCAGGCGGTCGGCCAGTCCGCATAGAGCAGGCCCTCGGCGGCGAGGGCCGTACTGATTTCAGGGTTATGGCCATCGTAAGAATCGACCATCTTGGCGCCGCGTTCCGGCGTCATCAGCTTCTGGAACAATCGATCCAGATCGGCGGCGACGCGTTCCGCCTCGGGCCCAAGATCGAAATCTATGCCGATGTCGCCGGTCGGAATCGTCGGCGCGGTCGCGCCGCGGAACGTGCGATCGCTGATCTGTGCAAGTTCATCTCCGGGATCACCGAGCAGCACCGCGCGGGCTTTCGCGCGCCGGAAGTACAACTGCGCGTCATGCTCGCGGGAAAGGCCGTAGCCGCCGAAGGTGTGCAAGGCGCGCCGGGTGGCCTGATCGGCCGCGCTCGCCATCCAGGCGAACGCCATGCTCACAGCTGCCGGCGCGTCGTCGCCCTTGCGAGCCGCCAGCCAGGCCGCCCACCAGGTCAGCAGCCTGCCGCCCTCGATATCGACCGCACGGTCGGCCAGAGGGTGTGCGATGGCCTGGAAGCTGCCGATCGGCCGACCGAAGGCGTGGCGTTCCTTCGCATAGGCGACCGCCAGGTCAAGGCTTGCCGATGCCATGCCGCAGAGCTCCGCCGCGACGAGCAGCTTCCACTCCTCCACCGCGGCCGCGTGCAGCTCGGCGGCCGCTGGGCCGCGCGCCAGTTCGGCGATGAGCTCGGCGCCGGTCGCATTGAACCGGGCGAGCCGGTAGTCGCCATGATCGTACCGCGTGGGCGCGCCGCCGCCCTTAAAGAGGCAGAGCCGATCGCCGACGCGCGCCAGGACGACGTCTGCATCAGCGCCGAAGTGGACAAGCTGGTCCGGCCGTACGGCTGCGTCGAGCAGAGCCAGACTGGCGACCGCAGCGCCGGACGCGATGCGGTCGTGCCAGCTGCGCGCCGACGCGTCGCTGGCGTGACCCAGCAGCCGGCAGACGATCAGCGTTTCGGCCAGCGGCGCGCTCGCCATGACCCGTCCGGCCTCCTCTAGCAGCAGCGCCGCCTCGAACAGGCTGACCTCGCCCATATCGCTCAGCTCGGATCTCATGGCGAGCGCCCCGAGGGAGCCCAGAGTTTCAAGCAGTTCGCGGTCCAATCCAGGTGCGAACCGCTCCCGCGCGCGCGCGCCGCCGCCGAGGTCGGCGAACATCCTGCGGAAGGTGTCGACGAGGAGCTGCTGCTCCTCACTCAGGTTGAGCTTCAAGACTCGCTCCAATTCATCGGCTTGCAACCGCGGCTATCAAGCATCGAGCCGTTCGATGATCATCGCAGGCGCCATCCCACCTGAAGCGCACATCGTGACGAGCCCGCGTCGCTTCTCCGTCCGCTCGAGTTCGTCCAGCAGGGCGCCGATCAGGATGGCGCCGGTCGCCCCGATCGGATGGCCGAGCGCCATCGCCCCGCCGTTGACGTTGACCCGCTCGCGATCCAGATCGAGGTCGCGAATGAATTTCTCCGACACCGTGGCGAAGGCCTCGTTGATCTCCCAAAGGTCGATGTCCTCCTTCGCCAGCCCGGCCTTCGCCAGCACCTTCTTCGCCGCCGGAACCGGCGCGTTGAGCTGCAGGGTCGGGTCGTCGCCGACGTTGGCCATCGCCACGATCCGCGCGCGGGGCCTCAGGCCCTTGCGCCGAGCGTAGTCCGGGCTGGCGAGCAGAACGCTGGCCGCGCCGTCTACGACCCCTGACGAGGTTCCCGCGTGGTGCAGATGGCGAATCCTGAGGTCCGGATAGCGGCGCAGTATGGCTTGGCGGTGGGTCTCGGCGGTGAAGCCGATCGGCGCGTCGGCCATGGCCTCGAACGCGGGCTTCAGCGCCGCCAATCCGGCCAGACTGGTGTCCGGCCGCGGGTTCTCCTCGTGGTCCAGCGCGACGCCCCCGTCGACGTTGAGCACGGGAACCAGGGAGCGTGCGAACCGCCCCTCGCGGATCGCGACCGCGGCCCGCTGCTGGCTAACATAGGCTGCCGCGTCGAGCTGCTCGCGGCTGAATCCCTCGAGGGTGGCGATGGCGTCGGCGGCCACCCCCTGGCTGCACTGCGGGTGCATTTCCTGTAGCGCCAGGTCGCCGGCGGCTATGCCGAGAACCGGCCAGCCGGCGTCGACCTCGTTCTTGTTGAACTGGGTCGACAGCGACATCATCTCGCTGCCGCCGGCGACCAGACAATCCTCGACGCCGGCCATGATCTGCCCCGCGGCTAGGCTGACGGCGGTGATGCCGCCGCCGCAGAACCGGTCAAGGGTCACCCCGCTGACCTGCGTGTCATAGCCGGCCAGGAGCGCGGCCATCCGGCCGAGGTCGCAGGCCTGTTGCCGGCGCTGATGCGTCACCGACCAGATCACGTCGCCGACATCGGCCGTGTCCAGGTTGTTGCGGTCACGCAGGGCCTTGAGAACGGTGGCGGCGAGATGGTGCGGGTGCAGGTGCGCCAGAGCGCCCTTGCCCGCCTTGCCGATGCCGCGAGGCGTGCGTGCAGCATCGATGATGTAGGCTTCAGCCACGCTGGTTCGTCTCCGGATGAAGGATTGGAGCAGTTGACTCAGGTGCGGAAAGCCGGACGAGCGTCCGCCGCATGCAGGCTTCAGCGCGTGAACGAGCCACCGGTCGCCGCCTTCTCTTTGAGGAGCCTGGACGCTCGGAAGGCCTCGCCGTAGGCCACCTCGAGTTCGCTGAGCTTGGCGACGATTTTGGGCAGGCCGATGCTGTCGGCCCAGAACATCGGACCGCCTGTAAAGACCGGCCAATTGTAACCCAAAATACAGGCTACATCGATGTCCGAGGCTCGCAGTGCGATCCCTTCATCCAATATGCGGGCCCCTTCGTTCACCACAGGGTACAGCAGCCGGGCGACGATCTCCTCGTCGGTTAGAGGGCCCTTGTTTTGAACCCCCGCCGACTTGGCGACGTCGGCGATGATGTCGGCGACGACAGGCGAGGGCGAAGGTCTGCGCTGCTCGTCGTAATCATAGAACCCCGCGCCCCTTTTCTGTCCGAGGCGACCAAGTTTCACAAGTTCACCGCGCACAGTCCGGCGGCTCGGATCGGGTTTGGTGACATCGAGGCCGGCGAGGTCCCGCATCTGGAATGGCCCCATCGCGAAGCCGTAGTCGTAGAGCGCCTTGTCCACCGCCTCGGGAGAAACGCCCTCGAGGATGAGGTTCTCGGCCTGTTGATTTCGCGGCGCCATTATACGGTTGGCGATGAAGCCGTGGCAGACCCGCGAGAGAACGGGGACTTTGCGTAGCATCTTGGCGAGCTTCAGCCCGGTGGCGATCACCTCTGTGGAGGTGCGCGCGCCGCGGACCACCTCAAGCAGCCGCATGACGTTCGCCGGCGAGAAGAAATGCAGGCCGATGACCGACTCCGGCCGCCCGGTGGCCGAAGCGATCTCGTCGATGTCGAGGTAGGAGGTGTTGCTGGCGAGGATCGCTCCCGGCTTGGCGATCCGATCGAGCTTGCCGAAGATCTCCTTCTTGACGGCCATGTCTTCGTAGACCGCTTCGATGACGAGATCGGCCTGCGACAGGGCGGCCAGATCGAGCGCGGGCGTGATGCGCGCCAGACGTAGCTCCACATCCTCAGGCTTCAGGCGACCACTCTTGACGGATCGTTCGTAGTTCTTGCGGATCAGCGCCAAACCTCGGTCGAGCGCGTCCTGCTTCGTCTCCACAAGCGTCACCGGCACGCCGGAATCGAGGAAGCTCATGGTAATGCCGCCGCCCATGGTGCCGGCGCCGATGACGCCGACGGAGCCCAGCGCCAAGGGGTCGCGCGAAAGCGGCACGTCAGAGACCTTGGATGTCTGGCGCTCGGCGAAGAAGAAGTATCGTTGGGCCGCAGACTCCGGGGACGCCTTGAGCTCCTGGAACAGTTCGTCCTCACGCTTCATTCCTTGGTCGAACGGCAGTTCGACCGCAGCCTCGATAGCGCGGATGATGTGCTCGGGGGCTTTGAAGCCACGCAGGGCGCGCGCGTTCTTGCGGCGAAACTCTTCGAACAGCGCCGCATCACCCTTATCGGCGGCGATGCGATCTTGCCGGTCACGCACGCTCTGCAGCGGCTGATTGGCGGCCAACAGCCGGCGAGTGAAGGCGATGGCGTCTTCCATCAAGGTCGCTTCGCCGGCGAGCGCGTCGATCATGCCCAGTTCCAGCGCCCGCGGAGCGGGAATCGGGTCGCCGCCGACGATGATCTCGAGCGCGGCCGCGGCTCCGACGATGCGCGGCAGGCGCTGAGTTCCCCCGCCGCCGGGCAGCAGTCCGAGCTTGACTTCCGGAAGGCCGACCTTCGCCGAAGGCGTGGCGATGCGATAGTGGCAGTAGAGCGCGAGCTCATAGCCTCCGCCGAGCGCCGTCCCATGGATCGCGGCGACGACAGGCTTGGATCCCCGCTCGGTCTCTTCGAGCACTTGGGTGAGGTTCGACTCCTCGACGTCCGTGCCGAACTCGCTGATGTCCGCCCCGGCGAAGAATGTGCGTCCGCCGCAGATCAGCACGATCGCCTTCACCGCCTCGTCGCGGCCAAGCTCGGTCAGTCCCTCGGCGATTGCGTTCTGGACGCGAACGCTGAGAGCGTTGACCGGGGGCGAGTCGATTTGCAGGACGCCGATCCCGTCGTCGATCCAGGCGGATTTGAGATCGCTCAAGACTCGTCTCCTCGTCGCTTGCCGATGACCCCCGGCGAGAGCCGCGCCGCGCCTAGCGCGGCAGCTTCATCAGCGTCGCGATGTTGTTGCGTTGAATGGCGGAGCTGCCGCCGTAGATCGGCACGGCCAGCACGTCGCGGACATAGCGCTCCATGCCGAAGCCTTCGGCGTAACCGTAGGCGCCCATCACCGACTGCTGGCAGGCGAGCACGATCTCCTTGGCCGTTTCGGCCACGAACAGTTTGGCCATGCAGGTGTCGACTGCCGACGGCGCTTGCCGGTTGACCTGGGCGGCGGCGTCGTAGGCCATGAGGCGTGCGGCTTTCAGCTTCGTCTGCACGTCGGCGAGCACATGACGGACGGCCTGGTGGGCGCAGATCGGCTTGCCGAACTGGATGCGCTCCTGGCTATATCGCCAGGCCTCGGCGACGGCCGCCTTCGCAATGCCCAGCGCGATGAAGGTAGGGGCAAGCTTCTCGATCTCGAGGCTGGGCCCCGCGAGCATCGACCAGCCGTTATTCCAGCCCGCATCGCCGCCCAGGATCATATCCGCGTCCACCTCGACGCCGTCGAGATGGACGTCGTTGGTGGGAACACCGTGGGTGCCCATGCAACGGGTCGGGATGATGCTGAGGCCCGGCGCGTCCAGCGGCACGATGACGAACGACAGATTGCGGTAACGCTCATCCGGCGCGCCGCTACGCACGAGTGTGAGCATGTAGTCGCCCATGTTCGCGCCCGAGATCCACCGCTTGGCGCCGTTCAGGACGACCGTGTCGCCGCGACGCTCGGCTTTGGTTTTCACCGACGCGAGGTCCGCTCCGACCTCAGGCTCGGAGAGACCGTAGGCGAACAGAGTCTCACCGGCGATCAGCCCTGGAAGGAACCGCCGCTTCTGTTCCTCGGACCCCTTGTAGACCAGGTTCAGGCTGCCGTAGCCCACGCTCATGTTGTAAAGGCTGGCCAGTCCGCTCCAGCGGGCGGCGAACACCTCCATGACGACGCACATGGTGGCGACGTCTATGCCGAGGCCGCCATACTCCTCCGGCACGGTGAGGCCCAGCACGCCGAGCTCGGCCATGCCTTTGAGCACGCTCCGCGGCACCGTATCCTCGGCCTCCCAACGCGCGATGATCTCCGTTGGGCAGCTCTTGTCGAGGAACTTCGTCACGCTATCGCGGAAGATGTCCAGGTCTTCGTTGGCGTCCGGCATTAGACCTCTCGACATCGAGCGTGAACTGCGGTTGGGCTATCGCGCAATTGACATACATGTCAACTGATGACTTCCAAAAACATGATCGGGCTGGTATGCCGTCCGCCTCTCAGGAGAGGACATGTGAGCGACATCCCGCCGAAGCCGGAGCCTGTCCGTTTCCGTTTCCCGGTCGAGTGGGGCAAGTGCCGCGAGTTCTCGTTGGCGCTGCTCGACGCCGACCCGGCGCAGGCTGCCTCAACCGCTGGCGACGCGCCGCCGGAGAGCCTGCTGATGCCGGCGACCATGCCGGTTTGCGCATCCCGCTACAGCCCCGACGGTTTGTCGCCGATCGGCAGGATGATCGAGGCCGGGCAGGTGGATCGCCGTCGCCTGCTGCAAGGAGAACTGGAGTTCGACTTCGTTCGCCCGGTGTATTCGGGAGAGGTTCTGACGGTCACCGAGGAGCTCGCCGACATCTACGACAAGACCACGTCGAAGGGCGTGCTTCGCTTCTTCGAGTTCAGGACATCCTATCACGCCGCGGACGGCGAGCTCGTCTGCACCGTCCGCACGACGAATATCGAACGCAGATCCTCCCAGAATGGCTGAACTCCGCCCGCGAGCCCAGCTTGATATCGGCGAGCTTTCGGTCGGGGATGCTATGCCCGAGCGCAGGGTAGGGCCGATCCGTCAGGAACATCTCGTCCGCTACGCCGGCGCCAGCGGCGATTTCAATCCCTTTCACTTCGATGCGGAGCTGGCCAGGTCACGCGGTTTCAAGGACGTCTTCGCCCAGGGACTATTCACCGCCGGGATTCTCGGCGAGACCCTGCGCGCGTGGGCCGGGCCGGCGATGCTGCGGAAACTGAAATTCCGCTTCAAGGAACCCGTCTGGCTGGGCGATGAGCTGACCTTCAGAGCCGTCGTCACTGAAATTCACGCCGACGATCACGGACGCCGGCGAGCCGAGCTCGAGTGCCGCGTCATCGCCGCGGACGGCCGGGAGGTGTTGAGCGGCTCGGCGACTCTCGGCGAGCCGCCGCGGCCCGATCAACGCACCACGTAGGGCTCCTTGGCCACCGTCGTGCGATCAAGCGCGGCGACGGCGTTGCCGATCTGGGTGTATTTATAGGAACCACGCACGGCAGCCGAATAGGGCAGGTCGAGGGATTCCCACATCGCCCGAACCGCCCCCTGGGTGGCGGTCGAGGGCCGGCTGGCGATCAGCGCGGCGATCTGCTGCGCCCGCGCGGCCAGCCGGTCATTTGCGACGACTTCGCTCACCAGGTTAACGCGAAGCGCCGTCTCAGCCCCAAAGCGCTCGCCGTTGCCCATCAGGATCATGCGCATGATCTCGCCATAGGGCATGCGCCGCGACAGCCCGATCGGTTCACACGCCGGCACCTTGCCGAAGGTGACGTGCGGATCAAAGAATTGAGCGTCTTCGGAGCAGATAATGACGTCGCTCTCGTTGAGGAAATAGAAGGCGCCTCCCGCGCATTGGCCGTGGACGGCGACGATCACCGGCTTCCAGACGAGGTTCGACTTCGGCCCGAGCGCCTCGCCCGGACAGCGCTCGCGGAACGGATCGTTGGGAAAGAGGTCGATTTCGGTGACGATATCCACACCGGTGCAGAAGGCCCGGCCGGGCGCGGCGCGCAAGACCACGGCGCAGACCTCGTCATCCTCCCGCACCATCGACCAGGCCGCCCGCATCTCGTCGAGCATCCGTTGGTTGAAGGCGTTCATCTTCTCGGGGCGGTTCAGGGTGATCGTGGCGACCCGGTCGGCGCCTTTGTCGAAAATTATCGTCTCGAAAGTCATGTCAGCTCTCTCTGCGAGGCCGCCGGGGCGCAGGGCGGCGGAGGTTCAATTTCCCTGAAAGCGGGGCGGGCGACGCTCACGGAACGCCTGGACGCCTTCCTGGTGATCTTGCGTCGTCTGCATCAGCGGCGGCATGGCGAATTCAGCCTCCAGGAAGCTGTCGAAGCTGCTGGTGGCGGCGACTTCGAACTGCCGTTTCGCCATCGCCGTCGCCAGGGTCGGGCCGCTCGCCAGACGCTCCGCCAGGGCCATCGCCTCATCCATGACCTGGCCTGGAGCCACCGCCTTCAGGGCGAGGCCCATCTGGCAAGCCTCGACGCCATCGATGACGCGGCCCGTGTAGCAGAGCTCCTTAGCGCGCATGGTTCCGATCTGCTGCGACAGCAGCCAGGCCGTCCCGGCGTCGGGCGCCAGGGCCGTGCGGTTGAAGACCTGAGCGAAGCGCGCGTTTTCTGCGGCGATGATGAAATCGCAGCAGAGAGCATAGCTCCAGCCCGCGCCCATGCAGACGCCGCGGACGGCGGCGACGGTCGGCTTCTTTAGGCGGTAGATGGCGCGGCTGATGCGCTGCAGCCGGACCGTGCGCACGAACCGCTCGGCCATGCCGAACTCGCCGAATTCGCCGACGTCCATCCCCGAGCAGAAATCGTTCCCTGATCCCGTCAGGACCACGGCGCGGACCGAGGTGTCCTCGTCGAGACCCTCGAACGCCTGGTACAGCAGGACCCGCATCTCCGAGGTGATGGCGTGCTTCTTCTCGGGGCGGTCGAGGGTGACGACCGCCACCTGGCCGCGGTGTTCAATCGTGACGGTCATCAGTGCGGTTCCGGCGCGAATAGAAACATGAACTCTTGCCGCATATGTTGACATAAAGGTCAAGTCCAGAGCTGCATTCCCGGCAGGCGATCCCGCGCGCCCGAGCGATCCGTGGTGGTGAGGAGCGGGGCGTCGAGCGGCGGAGGGGGGCGACGCGTCCCAGCACGGCCCCTCCGCCGCGTTACAGACTGACATTACTGTCAACTATCGAGTTGCCACGCGACGCTCGCATGCGCTATGCCATGGCCCAGAAACTTGCGGCGGCGAGGTGGTGAGAATGGGCTGGCGTCGATGACTGCACCACGGATCGCGATCAAGGAAGGGCTGTTCGCTGGGCCTCTCGAGCGCCTCGACGAGGTGCATCTCGCCGGGAGCCGCTGCGACGCCTGCGGTGAGATGAGCCTGGGCGCGCCGAACGCCTGCTCGAACTGCGGGGCGGACCGGCTCGCCGCGGCGGCGCTCGGCGACCGCGGCACGCTCTACACCTACACAATCGTGCGGCATCGCCCCCCCGGCAATTACCAAGGCCCTGCTGAGTTCAAGCCGTTCGGGCTCGGGCTGGTCGAGATCGACGGCGTTATCCGCGTCATGGCTCCCTTGCTGCCCGACCCGGAGAAGCTGCACATCGGCATGTCGGTGAAGTTCCACCCCTATGTGCTGCGAACCAATGAGGGCGGCCAGGACGTCGTCGCATTCGCCTACGACGCGGCGGGAGAATGACGGTGGCGGACGTTTATATCATCGGCGCGGGCATGCATCCGTTCGGCCGCTTCGAGAAGAGTTACGAGCAGATCGGCGCCGAGGCCGCCGCTGCGGCTCTGAAGCACGCGGGCGTGGCGTGGCGCGACATCCAGTCGGCCTTCATGGCCCGCATGTATCTGCCCGCCACCTCCGGTCCGCGGATCCTGCGCAAGCTGGGCAGCACCGACATCTCGATCATCGACGTGGAGGCGGCTTGCGCCAGCGGCGGCGCGGCGCTTCGCCAGGCGGTGCTCGCCATCAAGTCCGGCGATGTGGATCTGGCCTTGGTCTGCGGCGTAGAGAAGATGCCGCGCGGCTTCATGGATCCCGCGATGATCTACAGCCCGTGGCAGGTGGAGATGGGGATCTCCCAGAACCCGAGCTACTGGGCCATGCGCGCGATGCGGCACATGCATGAGTATGGCACCACCGAAGAGCAGATCGCGAGGGTGGCGTACAAGAACCACAAGAACAGCGTTCACAACCCGTACGCGATGTACCAGAAGGAGTTCAGCATCGAGCAGATCCTGAACTCGACGCTGGTCTGCGACCCTATTCGTCTGCTGGAAATCTGCGCCCCCAACGATGGGGCGGCCGCGGTGGTGGTCGCCTCGGAGAGAAAGATGCGCCAGCTGGGCGCCGACGGCGTTCGGATCGCCGCGATCAGCCACTCGATCTCCCGCTACTCGTCGGATTTCCGCTGTCCGGCCGAGAGCATGAGCGCAACGGTGGACAACCTCGGCCCGACGGCGGTCACCGCCCAGCGCGCTTTCGAAGCCGCGGGGCTCGGAGTCGACGACATCGACTGTTTCGAGGTGCAGGACACCGACGCTTTCTGCGAGATCGAGCTTTACGAGGAGCTAGGTCTCTGCGCGATCGGCGAAGGTGGTCGGCTGATCAACAGCGGCGAGGTGGAGATCGGCGGTCGCCGGCCGGTGAACATGAGCGGCGGCCTGATCAGCAAGGGCGAGCCGGTCGGCGCTTCGCACCTCGGCCAGGTGGTGGAGCTGGTCGAGCAGCTACGCGGGACATGCGGCGTGCGGCAGGTGGAGGGGGCGCGGGTCGCGCTGGCTCATGTGCTCGGCGCCGGCGGCAACTGCGCCATCACCATACTTCAACGCTGATGCGCGGCTCCCCTGGGTTTGCGCCACGCGATGGTGACCACGAGGCAGACGCAGGGCTGCGGCCCCGGGCGCGCCGATCTCCGGCGGGGGCCAGGCGATCCGATTGCGGCGCCCTGCGCCACGCACGTCGTCACGTGATCACCATTCGCATCTTCCAAGGGTGAGGCCATGAACTTCGAGTCCTACCAGAACATCAGGTTCGAGCGGCGCGGTCGCGTGCTCACCGCGGTTTTCAACCGGCCGGACCATCTCAACGCCGCCTCCGGCGAGATGCACCGCGAGCTCGGGCGCATGTTCGTCGACCTGCGGGAGGATCCGGACTCGGATGTGATCGTGCTCACGGGGGCCGGGAAGGCGTTCTCGGCCGGTGGTGATTTCGCGCTGCTGCTCGAGCAGAACGAAAACCCGCACCTGCTGCATGCCGCGGTCCGCGAATCCAAGGAGGCGATCTTCGGGCTGCTGGAGTGCCACAAGCCGATCATCGGTCGGGTCAACGGCGACGCCATCGGGCTCGGCTGCACTCTGGCCTTGCTATGCGACCTGATCATCGCCGCAGACACCGCCCGCTTCGGCGATCCGCACGTCAAGGTGGGCCTCACCGCCGGGGACGGCGGCGCGGTGATCTGGCCGCAACTGATCGGCTTCGCCCGTGCGAAACAGTTCCTGTTCTCCGGCGACCTGATCAAGGCGCCCGACGCCGCGGCGATGGGCCTCATCAATTTCTCGGTTCCGGCGGAGGAGCTCGACAGCAAGGTCGGCGAGTGGGCCGACCGCATGGCGGCGGCGGCGCCGCTGGCGCTGCAGACGACGAAGACGCTCGTGAACATCGAGCTGAAACGGATCGCCCACGCCATGATGGACGCCGGCATGGCCTACGAGGCCATGACCATGACCAGCGCGGATCTGCGTGAGGCGATCGGCGCGGTCCGCGACAAGCGCAAACCCAATTTCGTCGGGCGCTAAATGTCGCGTGAACATGTCGCCGCCCTGTTCGGACCGGCCGCCGAAGCCGATGCGGAGCTGAACGAGGCCCTGCGCGACAGTGTGCGCGCCTTCGCTCGCCGCACTCAGGCCCAGGCCGGCGGCGACGCCGGCGAACGCCGGGCGCGGGAATTGGCGGAGATTGCTCAGGCCGGGTGGTTCGGCTTGATCGCGTCCGAGGCGCATGGCGGGGCGGCGCTTCCGGTAGCCGCCCTTGTGGCGCTTTACGAGGCCCTCGGGCGTTGGGGCGTCACCGCCAACTATGCGACGCTTGGCGTTCTCGGACTGATCGCGCTTGAGCTCTGTGAGGCGCGCCCTGTGGGCGAAGAGCTGATCGCGCAGCTGGTGGACGGTTCGGCCCGCCCGGTGCTGTGCTGGCAGCAGGTAAGCGGCGCGGACGAGCGCGACATCGTCTTCGCCCCGGCCGTGCTCACGGGCGAGGCGGTTTCGGTTTCGCTGCGCAGCGCCTTCGTCGAGTTCGCCGATCTCGCTACCCACTTCCTGTTCCCCGTCGAGCTTCATGGGCGGGCGGGTTTGCTGGTGGTGGGGGCTGGGGCGCCCGGATTGCACCTGGATCCTCGCCCCTCCCTGTCGTGCGGACCGATCGCTACAGTGTCTTTTGAAGGCGCCGTGTCCGAATCCGGATTCCTGCCGCTGGCCGCTCGCGGCGAGCTCACGCAGGCCTTTGTCCTGGCTCGGATCGCCGCCGCCGCGCATTTGACGGGGCTGGTTGAAAACATACTCGAGCTGACGGCCGACTATACGGCGCAGAGGGTTCAGTTCGGCAAGCCGATCGCGGCGAACCAGGCCGTGCAGCACCGACTGGTCGACATGTGGGGCCAGAAGGAACTTGCGCGCGTCGTGGCTGCGCGGGCCGGCGCCGCCTGCTCGGACGGCGTGGCGCAGGCCGAGCTGGCGGCTTGCGCCGCCAAGGCGCGGGCGGCGGCGGCGGCGCAGATGGTCACGACCGGCGCATTCCAGTTGCACGGCGCCATTGGCTACACGGGGGAATACGTCCTTGGGGACTTAGCGAGGGCCTGCCTCGGCCTCGTTCCCTGGCTTGGCGGGCCGACGGCCATGCGACGGCGCTTCGTCGAGCTTGAGCGGCAGGCGAACCAAGGGAGTCACCGATGAAGCAGCCGATCGACGTTTCCGTCGAAGATCACGTCGCGGTCGTCACGCTGAACACGCCGAAGGTCAACGCGCAGACCACCGAGCTGATGGAGGCGCTGACCGCGGCCTTCGACGGCTTCAACGACGCCAAGGAGGTTCGCGCGGTCATTCTGACCGGATCCGGGCACGTCTTCTCGGCCGGCGCCGACCTGAAGAACCGCATCAAGACCGGCGCCGAGCCGGGCGTACGCTGGGGGCACCTGCGCAGGGTGCGCGAGACGTTCTATTCTGTCATGGAATGCCAGAAGCCGGTCATCGCCGCAGTCAACGGATCAGCGCTCGGCGCAGGCCTGGCGCTGGCCGCCTCCTGCGACATCATGCTGGCCAGTGACCGTGCGTCCTTTGGTCTGCCGGAGATCGACGTCGGCCTGATGGGCGGCGCGCGCCACGCCATGGAACTCTTTGGCCGTTCGCTGACCCGGCGGATGGTCCTGACCGGCTACCGCGTCCCAGCGTCTGAGCTCTACCGCCTGGGGATCATTGAGGCCTGCACCTCCCCTGAGGAGTTGATGCCGACAGCCATGGCGATGGCCCGCGACATAGCCAGGAAGAGCGCCTACGCGGTCCGCATGGCGAAGCGGACGTTGAACACGATCGACAACCTGTCCCTGCGCGACGGCTATCGATTCGAACAGAACATGACCGCCGAGGTCTCGCTGCACAAGGATTCCAAGGAGTCGATGACCGCTTTCGTCGAGAAGCGTCCGGCGACCTACGATGACTGAGGGTGCGAGCGCTGTGGATCACGCGGACTATGCGGCGATGACCGATGCGGCGTTCCGGACGATGGTCCGGAGCTGGATCGAGGCCAACTACCCCGCCGACAAGCGGTTCATCGTCAGCCGCGTCGGCATGGACGTCATCGGCGGGTGGGTCCGGGCGCTCGGCGACCGCGGCTGGCTTTGCCCGTCCTGGCCGACGGAATACGGCGGGATGGGCCTGCCGATCCGCAAGCAGATCATCATGATGGAGGAGATGGCGCGTCACGGCTGCGCGCGCTACCCGGACCAAGCGATCAACCATGTCGGGCCGCTGCTGATCCAGTTCGGCACTGAAGCGCAGAAGGCGCGGCATCTGCCGAAGATCGCCAAGGGCCGCGAGATCTGGTGCCAGGGCTATTCCGAGCCGGGGGCCGGTTCAGACCTCGCCGCGCTCCAGTGCAAGGCGGTGTCCGACGGCGACGACTTCATTGTGACCGGCGAGAAGATCTGGACGACGCTGGCGACCTGCGCGGATTGGATCTTCGCCCTGGTGCGCACCGACAATTCCGGCAAGAAGCAGCACGGCATCACCATGCTGCTCGTGGACCTTGCCTCGCCTGGCGTGACGGTGCGTCCGATCGAAAGCTTCACCGGTGAGGTCGAGTTCGCCCAGGTGATCTTCGACAACGTGCGCGTGCCGAAGACCAACGTCGTCGGTCAGGTAGACGAGGGCTGGGCCCTTGCGAAAGCCGTGCTGGGGCACGAGCGCGTGATCGTCGGCGCCCCGATCACGTCGATGATGGGCTTGCGCCAGCTGGAGAGCCTCGCGCAAGCGCTCGGCGCTTTCGCGGACCAGAGCTTCGCCGACCGCTACGCGGAGCTGCGCCTCGATGTGCACGATCTCACGGCGCTATTCGAGTCCTTCGTCAGACGCATCGAGGAGGGTGAGGAGATCGGCCCCGACGTGTCGCTGCTGAAGATCACCGCCACGGAGCTGCAAGCGCGCATCTCCGAGGAGATCCTCAGCCTCGCCGGCGATCAGGCGCGCGTCGCCGAGCCGATCCAGCTGCCGCAGATGACCGTCGATCCGCTGGCGATCTACGCGGCCGCGCGCGTTCCGACCATCTACGGCGGCGCCAACGAGGTGCAGCGCAACCTGATCGCCAAATCCGTGCTCAAGTTGCCGAGTTGACGGCCATGGGCGTCGATGATCGTTCCCTTGGTGAGACAATCGAGAATAACGGCCGCTGGTACGCCGATCGACTCGCCGTGGTCTCGGACGACCGGCAGCTCACCCACGCGCAGTTCGCTGCGCGCTGCCGCAGTCTCGCTTCCGGCCTGGCGCAGCTTGGGCTGCGGCATCAGGACCGGGTTTGCGTTCTCGCCGAGAACTGCGTGGAATATCTGGAGGCCTTCGGCGCCGCGGAGATCGCTGGCCTGATCCTCGCCACGGTCAATTACCGCCTGGCGCCGCCGGAGATGGACTTCATCATCTCGGACGCGGCGCCCCACGTTCTCATCTTTGAGACCCGCTACTCCGATTACGTGGCGACTCTGGTCGGCAGGCGTGGTGGCGTCTCTCATTTCATCGCCATCGGGCCGGATTGCCCCGACTGGGCTGAGCCGTTCGAAGCGGTGGTGGCGCGCGGGGAGGGGGGCGGTCCGCCGTTCCGCGCCACCGGCAAGGACATCGCCTATCTCATCTACACCAGCGGCACCACGGGTCGGCCGAAGGGCTGCATCCTGGGCCATTCGAACCAGATCAGCTCGGCGCACATGACTGCGCTGCACATGCGTCTGGGATGCGGCGATAATACCCTGATTGTGATGCCGCTCTACCATATCGGCGCCAAGAACATCCAATTGGCCCAGCACTGGGTCGGAGGCGCCGTCTATCTGCAGCGCGCGTTTCGCCCGGAGGCCGCGCTTAAGGCGATCGCAGAGCATGACATCAGTGTGGGCCACATGGCGCCCACCATGATCCAGATGCTCCTGGAGCATCCCTCCTTCGATAGCCACGATCTGTCCAGCCTGCGCATGATCCTCTATTCGGCCGCGCCGATGCCCTTGCCGCTGCTGCGGGAGGGCTTGCGCAGGATCGGGCCGGTGTTCGCCCAGATCTATGGCCAGACCGAGGCGCTCGGCACGATCCTGCCGGTCGAGCTGCATCGCCCGGATGGCGATGCCGATGACATGCGGCGGCTGGCCTCCGTCGGGCACCCCTATGCGGGCGTGCGCATGCGCTGCGTCGACGAAAACGACCAGCCGGTGGGCGAGGGGGATTCCGGAGAGATCTGCATCCAGGGCCCTTCGATGATGCGCAGCTACTGGAACCACAGCACCGCCACCGCGGAGGCGCTCCGGGGCGGCTGGCTCCACACCGGCGACATCGGACGCATCGACCAAGAGGGCTATGTCCACCTGCTTGACCGCAAGAAGGACGTCATCATCTCCGGTGGCGAGAACATCTACTCCCGAGAGGTCGAGGCGGCGCTCGCGGAGCATCCCGACGTGGCCGACGTCGCGGTCATCGGCTTGACGGACGAGAAGTGGGGCGAAACCGTCACGGCGGTCATCGTCTCCCGGCGTGCCAACCTCGATCGAGCGGAGATCGAGGCCCACAGCCGCGCCAGGATCGCCGGCTACAAGACGCCGCGACGGATCTATTTCGTGGATGAGCTGCCCCGGCTTCCGAGCGGCAAGGTGAACAAGGTGGAGCTGCGGCGGCGACTGGAAGATGCGACGCCATGAGCGACGACGTTTCACGCATGAGACACGCCTTGGCAATCTCATGCAGCCCCATATGACTGGAGAGACCAGCACATGCGCAAATGGCTTTCGGATCCGCAGACGATCAGTTTCGCCGTCAAGGACGGCGTCGCCCGGATAACGCTGAACCGGCCCGACAAGCGCAACGCCCTGACGCAGCAGTTGCTGGACGAGGTGCAGGCGGCGCTGATTGAGGCTGACGACCTGAAGGAGGTCGGTTGCGTCGTGATCGAGGGCGCGGGCCGGGATTTTTGCGCCGGCTACGACATCAGCTCCGGCGGGGACTACCTGCCGCGGGGCCAGACCTACGGCTTCGACGTCGAGCAATACCGCGGGCAGGCCAGTTATGACGACGATGCATGGCAACTGCGCATGCGCAGCGCGCCGCGCCTGCAGATCTTCGACATGTTCAAGCCGGTCATCGCCAAGGTCCACGGGAACTGTCTGGCCGGCGGCACCGATCTGGCGCTCATGTGCGACATCGTCATCGCCGCCGATGACGCACGCATCGGATACCCCGCCACGCGCGCTCTAGGCTCCCCGGCGAGCAACATGTGGCTCTACCACGTGGGCCCTCAGTGGGCGAAGCGGATGCTGTTCACCGGCGACACCCTCTGCGGCGCCGAGGCGGCCAAGATCGGCCTGGTGATGAAATCGGTGCCGGCCGATGTCCTGGAGGACGAGGTGGACTATCTGGCGGACCGGATAGCCAAGGTCCCGTCAGACCTTCTGGCGGCGCATAAGCGGATCATCAACGCCGGACTGGAGCTGCTCGGCGCCCGGACCCTCCAGCGGTTCGCCAGCGAGAATGACGCGAGGGCGCATCTGTCTTCGGCCTACGCCGAGTTCGCCGCGACGGTGCAAAACGAGGGCGTCAAGGCCGCGCTGCAGCGGCGCGACGGGCCCTTCGGCGACGGGCAGGCGAGCACCGCTCCCGAGGCTCCCAGGGGAGCGCGATGACCCAGATCAAGCTTCAGCGGTCGGGGCCGGTCGCCGTGCTGACGCTCGACAACCCCGCGCGCCGGAACGCCTTCACACCGGAAATGCGCCGCAGCCTGACGGCGGAGCTGAATGCGCTCAGTCACGACGACGAGGTGCGGGCGATCGTCCTGACCGGGGAGGGCGAGCATTTCTGCGCCGGCGCCGACCTGTCGCGCGTCGGCGGTGCGGCGGCTCCGCCGAGCTTCATTCAGGCCGGCGAGAACCTCAAGGACGTACATCATCTTGCACGCGCCATCGTGCTGTCGCCGAAGCCGATCATCACCGCGGTCGAGGGCGACGCATTCGGCGCGGGCCTCTCCATGGTCGCCGGTTCGGATCTCGCGATCGTCGCCCGGACCGCGCGCTTCGGAGCCGCCTTCGCCAAGATCGGCATCGTCCCTGACGTCGGGCTGCTCCATTCCCTGCCCAACCGCATCGGCGTGGCGCGCACGCGTCGTCTTATCTTCACGTCGAGCATGCTCTCGGGCGAGGAGGCGTTCCGCATCGGGTTGGCCGACGAGCTGGCTGAATCCGGCGGCGCGCTCGAACTTGCGCTGCGCCGGGCCGAGGAACTGGCGCAGGCCGCGCCGATCACCATCGCGCTGACGAAGGGCGCCTTGGCGGCCGCGCCGATGAGCTTCGATGACGCTTTGCGCTTTGAACTCATGCACCTGCCGATGGCGCTGGCCTCACAGGACAGCAAGGAAGGGCTGGCGGCGTTCAAGGAGAAGCGCAAACCGAATTTCCAGGGACGCTGAGCTTTACCAAGCCGTGCGCTGACGAGTGCGCAAGGCGCAGATCACACCCGAGCGCGGCCCGCGCCGCGCGCCGTGTCCAGTCGACACCGCTTTCTTAAAGCCTCTGGAGTGCAGCCGCATGCACACATCGCTCCTTCTCGAGATGGCGTCTGACGCGGCGCCGGAACGGATCATCCTGGGCGAGTTGGCCCACGGGGTGACCCTGGTCGAGTTGCACGGCCGGGCGAAAGCCGCAGCGGCCTGGCTGGGCAAGCAATCCGGCGAAACGGTGGTCTATCTCGGCCTCAACAGCCCCTATCTGCCCGTGGCGGTGTTCGCCTCTGGCCTGGTCGGCAAGCCGTTCGCGCCGATCAACTACCGCCTCTCCGACGAGGAGCTGCGCCGCTTGATCACCCGCACCGCGCCGTCGGTGGCGATCGTCGATGACGACATGCTGCCGCGCGTGCAGGGCGTGGCCGGCGTCCAGCTGGTGGCGTCAAGCGAATTCCGCGCAGTCTGCGCGGACGTAGCGCTGCGCGCTGAGGCGCTGCCGTTCGCCGATCCCGACATCGGCGTGCTGCTGTTCACCAGCGGTACCACCGGCGAACCCAAGGCCGCGGTGCTGCGTCACCGCAACCTGACCTCCTACGTCATTTCGACCGTCGAATTCCTCGGATCGGACGACGCCGAGGCGGCCCTGGTCAGCGTGCCGCCCTACCACATCGCTGGCATCTCGGCGATTTTGACCGGTATCTACGGCGGCCGCCGGATCGTCCACATGCCGGCCTTCACCCCGGAAGGTTGGGTGAGCGTCGCAGCCCAGGAGAAGATCTCCCACGCCATGGTGGTGCCGACCATGCTGGGCCGGATCCTCGACGTCATCGAGGAGCGGGGTGAGAAGCTGCCGCACCTGAAGGCGCTCTCCTACGGCGGTGGGCGGATGCCGCAGGTGACCATCGAGCGGGCGCTGCGCTTGCTCCCGCACGTCGACTTCGTAAACGCCTACGGGCTGACCGAAACCAGCTCGACCATCGCCGTGCTGGGTCCGGAGGACCATCGCGTCGCCATCGCCTCCACCGACGAGGCCGTGCGCCGCCGGCTGGGGTCGGTCGGCAAGCCGCTGCCGACGCTGGAACTGGAGATCCGCGGGCCGAGCGGCGAGCTCATGCCGACCGGCCAGTCGGGCGAGATCTACGTCCGCGGCGAGCAGGTCTCCGGCGAATACCTGTCGAAGAAGGTCATCCAGGACGACGGCTGGTTCCCGACCAACGACGGCGGCTGGATGGACGACCAGGGCTACCTCTATGTCGAGGGCCGGCTGGACGACGTCATCGTCCGCGGCGGCGAGAACATGTCACCGGGCGAGATCGAGGACGTGCTGCGCGCCCACCCGAACGTCGGCGACGTGGCGGTGCTGGGCCTCCCCGACAACGAGTGGGGCGAAAAGGTCGCCGCGGTTGTGGTGGTCAAGGACGGCCAGCCGACGCCCGAGGAGTTGGCGGCTTGGGTGAAGGCGCGCTTGCGCTCGTCCAAGACTCCGGAACTCTGGGAGTTCCGCGAGGCGCTGCCCTACAACGACACGGGCAAGCTGCTGCGCCGCCTGCTGAAGGCCGAGCTGGCGCGCGTTCTGCGCGGATAATCGGGACATGACATGAATGTCAAGTCAGGGTAAGTGAACGCTCACCGTCGACCGGTTGGGAGATCGAGATGTCTCGAGACGAAGAGAGGTTTCCGGAGTCGGTCGAGGGCCGCCGGATCATCGTCACTGGGGCGGCGGGGGGCATCGGCGCGGCGGTGACGGCGGGCCTCGCCAACCGAGGCGCGAAACTCGGCGCCATTTTTCACCGGAGGCCGCCGGCTGACGAGCTGCGGAATCTCGCCACATGGAAGGCCTGCGACCTCACGGACAAGCAGGCCGTCCACGATTGCTTCCCAGCCCTTGCCGCCGAGCTCGGCGGCTTGGACGCGCTGATTAACGTAGCAGGCCTGTGGCAGGGCGGTGCGGCAGAGGAGATTGACGAGGCGCACATCGATTTTCTCGTTGGCGCAAATCTGAAGACCGTCATTTTCACCAATCAGGCCGCCTTCGCTCTGATGAAGCCTAAGGGCGGACGGATCGTCAATTTCGGATCCGTCGAGGGCGTAGAAGGCAATGTCGACTCGCCTGTCTATGCATCGGCCAAGGCCGCGGTGCACGGCTGGACACGTTCGGCGGCGCGCAGCTGGGCTCGGTATGGCATCACCGTTAACTGTCTGGCGCCAGCAATGCACACGCCTGTCTACGAACGCATCCGCGCTGGGATGAGCCGCGAAGAACTCGAGTCGCATGACAAGGAAATGGCTCTGCGCATTCCTCTCGGCGGCAAATTGGGCGAGCCGGAGAGGGATTGCACGCCAATGCTGGCCTTCCTCGCGAGTCGGAGTTCCCACTTCATCACGGGGCAACTCCTCGCCGTCGACGGCGGTCTAAGGATGATGGGTGCTTAAAAGGCCGTTGTGCCTGCGCGGACGTGCGATTCTCGTTTGACGATGACGTCGCATTTTCAGTGATGCATCTGAAACGTCACCGCTGGATCGCCAGCTGATCCGGGTCAGGCGATGGCGCTGGCCCGAGAACCTCTGCCTTGGGCTGCCTCGCGGGCCGCATCCAAGATCACGGCTGGGTTTCGCTTCAATTGAAGGTGACGATCACCCGCCCCGGCGGCGCCTGCTTTACCCGAGCCACGGCGTCGCCAAAGTGACTGAGCGGGTAGGCGCTATCGATCGGGGTGTGAATGAAGCCGGCCGCATAGAGTTTGAAGATCTCCGGCATCATCGCTCTTGCCTTTTCAGGCTCGGCTCGCCCGAATTGATTTATGTTGACGCCGACAAGTTGAGCGCCCTTCAGCAGGACAAGATTGGTCGCGACGCTCGGGATGTTGCCGGCAGCAAAGCCGATCACCAGCAATCGTCCATTCCACGCGAGCGAGCGCAGCGCGGCCTCGGTGAAACGGTCGCCCAGCGGGTCGACGACCACGTCAGGACCGCGCCCGTTCGTCGCCGCCCGCAACACCGCGCGCCAGTCATCAGCGCTGCTATCTATCGCAATATCAGCTCCGTTCGCGATTGCAGCCGCCCGCTTCTGCTCTGACGAAGCAGATGCGATCACCTTGGCCCCCAAGGCCTTGCCGATCTGGATCGCCGCCAGTCCAACCGCACCCGCTGCGCCTAGGACGCAAAGCTGCTCCCCTGGCTGGAGACGGCCGCGATGCACCAGCGCGTGATAGGCCGTCGTGTAGCTGGCCGTCAGGACCGATCCCTGCTCCCACGTCATCGAATCCGGCATCGAAACAGCCGCATCGGAAGGAACGACAAGCATCCCGGCCATGGCGCCGCCGAATCCCGCGCCGCACACCCGCTCGCCAATGCGCTTGGGCGAAACACCTTCACCGACAGCATCGATTTGTCCCGCGAAATCGCTTCCCGGAACGAATGGGAGGGGAGGGCGCACCTGATATCGGCCCTCCGCGATCAGGATGTCGGCGAAACTCAGTCCGGCAGCCTTCATTAATACGCGCACCTCGCCGGGCCCCGGTTCAGGCGTCTGTATTGTGACGCAGGTGAGCGTCTCCGCTGTTCCAAACTCAGTCACGAGCACAGCACGGCTAGCCATCGGTATAGGTCTCCAGGAGAACAAATACGCGCGAAGGGCGCGCACGTCATGCCGTGGGCCTACCTCCAACCCAATGACGAACGTGTCAATTACGAGTTCGGTGGGAACGGGAGGGCGACTGCGCGGCTGTGGCCGTGGCCCGTGTTCGTCGGTCACCCGTGGTTCGCCGCCACCCTAAAGCCACGTTCGCTACATCCGGCCTGAAGGTGCAGATCGCCTGAGCCAACGCATGCCGCTGCTCGCCCTGTTCAGCCCAGCCTGGCAACGCCGGCGCAGGTCTGGGCTCTCCAACCAATCGAGCTTGAATAATGTGCGTTCGATCTTCCCCACCTCCTGCAGGGCGATGTCGAGCTGGTTCTGCCGCTCGTAGGCGGCGAGCTTACGCATCATGACCGAGGGCGCGGCGTGTCCGCTCTTGAGCGAGGCGACAAGGCGGAGGATGTCGCCCCAATGCTCGCGCACGACGTCCGTCCGCACCTTGCGGCCCATGATCCGCGAGATCGCCGCCGCTGGCGTCACGCGCAAGGCCTCATAGCGGACGCTGCGAATGACGAACGTCATGCTGCCCTCTATGCAGCTCTAATCCCGCAGGTGCGCCGGCACGCCCTCAAGGATGACGGTCTTGGCTTCAAGGTAGGGAAGCAATCCATCGGCGCCGCCTTCCCGACCGATACCGGACTGCTTGAAGCCCCCGAAGGCTATGCTGAAGTCAGTGCGGAAGACATTGTGCCCCACAGTACCTGACCGAAGTCTACGGGCGGCGGCATAGGCCTTGTCGGGGTCGTTCGTGAAGACGGAGTTGTTCAGGCCATAAACCGTATCATTGGCGATCGAAATTGCGTCGTCCTCGCTTTCGGCCGGAATGACGCTCAAGACGGGGCCGAATATTTCTTCGCGCGCGAGCGTCGACTGGTTGGTCACATTTCCGAACACGGTGGGCTCGATGAAGAAGCCGCGATCCAGATGCTTCGGGCGCCCCCCGCCAGCACCGACCTTCGCACCCTCCTCGACGCCTTTGGCCATGAGCCCCTCAATGCGGTCCCGCTGCCGTCGCATTGCGACCGGTCCCATCTGGCTGTCCGGATCGAAAGGATCGCCGACCCGCACCGAAGCCATGAGGGAGCTCAAGGCTTCGACCATTGCGTCATGCCGTCGACGAGGAACGACAATGCGGGTGAGGGACGAACAGGCTTGTCCCGTCATCCAGCAGGCCGGCCCGACGATATCGCGCGCGGCTATTTCGATGTCGTAGTCGTCCATGATCACCGCCGCGGACTTGCCCCCGAGCTCGAGCGTGCAGCGCGCGATCCGCTCGCCGCAGATCGAGGCGATCCGCTTGCCCGCCGCGCTCGATCCCGTGAAGCTGACCTTGTCGACGTCAGGGTGCCGCACAAGAAGCTCGGAGACGGCGCGTTCGGCGGTCACCACGTTGACGACGCCGGGAGGAAGGCCGACCGCTTCGCAGATCTCCGCCAGGACATATGCGGCGCCGGGAGCCTCAGGCGAGGCCTTCACAACGAGCGTGCAGCCCGCAAGGAGCGCGGGCGCCACCTTGTAGGCGACGATTGTGAAGGGGCCATTCCAGGGGATGATGGCGGCGACGACGCCCACCGGCTCCCGAACAAGCAGCCCGAGCGCGCCCCCACCAGCCGGGTGATGACGCTCTTCAAACGGGAAGGTTTCGGCTAGGCCAGCGTAGTATTCGTAGACGCCGCTGAGCGCAACGGCCGTGCCTTCGGCGAACGATTTCAGAACGCCCATTTCATTCGGCCAGATCGTGGCCACGTCCTCGTCGCGCTTCGCAAGCTCACGCCCGATCGCCCGGATATAGCCGGCCCGCTCGGAGTGGGACATTCTGGGCCAAGGCCCCGCGTCGAACGCGGTGCGAGCGGCGGCCACCGCCCGATTCACGTCCGCCTCCTGAGCTTCGGCCACGCTGACGAACAACTTCTCGGTCGCGGGCGTGATCACATCGATGGCGGAGTCGGACGACGGCTCAACCCATTGACCGCCGATAAAGAAGCGACCCGGGTTCTGGATGATCTCGAATCCGCGCTTGGCTCCCGAAATATTCATCTGAGCGCTCCCCTTATTATGTGACATTGTACCGAGATATCTAAGAAGAAAGCTGCGAAATAATATTACGCTAAACATTCTGGTCTAAAGTACATCCGGTCCCCGACCAATGATGGTCATGTTTGTGCCGGCAGTGTCTGACATTCTAACGCCCCCGAAGACCACCTCATCTAGAAGTCACCCATGAAAAGCCCCATCGGCGGCGTTATCGCCCGGCGGCGCGGACACATTTCGCGCCGGCAGTTTGCCGGCCAACGCGGCTGCGATCTGAAGCGCCAAGAAGCGAGAGAACAATCGGGAGTCGATCAATCCACCACCCATGACCCAGAAGCCCTTCTGGGCGGTCTGCGTCCACATGTTCCTCATCATGTGATGTTGATCGAAGCCCCACACCTTTCCGATGCGCGCGCCCACCTCCGCGCCAAGAATGCGAGAGATATTCTCCTGCATGTTCTTGAAGCCTGTCGCCAGGACCACGAGGTCCGCCGGCCAGACCGTGCCATCCTGCAGCCGGAGCCCGCTTTCGACGAAGCGGTCGATGGCGTCGTAGTTTATCGTCTTGATCGCACCATTAGCAATGAGGCCAGAACAGCCGACATCAATATAGTAACCCCCCTCTCCGCGGAGATACATCATGTGAAAGCCGGTGTCATCGGAACCTTGGAAGGTTTGGAAGCCGGCTGCGTTCAGCCCCTCGACCAGCGTCGCATCGAGAACTTGGCCCTTCTTTGTGAGCCGCTTGTAGGTGTCCTCAAGCACGGCGAAGGGAACTGCCGCTGTCTGCAGATCCACATCCTCCACGGGGAGGCCTTGCGAATAGATCGAGTAGATCTTCGTCGCCGTAGGCTCAAGACTGACGACGCACGATGGGCCTCGCTGGAGAAGGGCGACTTCCGCGCCGTTCAGATGCAGATCCTGGGCGACGTCGTGGCCGCTGTTGCCGGTGCCCACTACGATCGCGCGTTTGCCGGCGAAATTGCTGCCCGACGTGAACTGGCTCGAGTGCTGCACGACGCCGCGATAGTCGCCCTGCCCGGGAAGCTCGGGAACGTTGGGGATCGAGCCACTGATGCCCATGGCCGCCACGAGATGACGGCACCGAAGCGTACGTCTCGCCCCGTCCGCGTCCCTTATGACAACGTCCCAGGTCTCAGCCACGTCGTCGAACCGAGCTTCTGTGACCTCCATGCGCAGCCACAAATTGATCTCGAGGGCGCTGGCGTAGCTCTCAAGCCAGTCGGCCAGCTTGTCCTTCGGCAGCCATACCGGCCAAGTCTCCGGGAAGGGCATGTAGGGCAAGTGGTTGGCGAACACTTGGTTGTGCAGGGTCAGCGAGTGGTAACGCTCCCGCCAGACATCGCCTATCCTTGAGGCCTTCTCGATGATCAGGGCATCGACGTTCATGGCTTTGAACCGGGCCGCGAGGGCGAGGCCGGCGTGCCCGCCCCCGATGATGATCACCTCGGGGTCGCGATCGTCGTAGTTCAGGCTTGCACGCCTGCCGTCGGACCAATTGGCCCGCGTCTGATTGCGAGCATATTCATCGCCGGTCGGGCGACGTTCGCCGATCCGTTCCTCGTATCCGTAGAGCTGTTGCAGCGTCGTTAGAAGAATCCAGACCTTGGGAAGGTCTGCCGCGTCAGGGGTGTATTGAAGTCGTACAAATCCGGTGCAGCAACCGAACACAGTGTCGAAGTCGAAATAGGCTTCGATCAGATCCCGTCCGGCTCGCTTTACGAACCGAGCTCCAGTGCGGGACTTCGCAAGGCGAACGGAGCGTGGTTTGAATTCGTTCAGGCTCGCACTCAAAGCGGACTTGATGCTCCCGCGTCCCTCGACCGTCGGATAATCCCAAGTGAATGCGAGGAGGTCTTTCCAGAATCCGTCTTCCGCGAAGAGGCCTGCGACACCCTCCGCGTCCTGGGATTCGAACGCGGTGGAAAACGTCGAAAGCCAAGATTGAAAGATTTCCTCCGCTCTGAGATCGACGGCGGTCATCAGGCGATATCCCTCACGATGCTACTCCGTCGGCTGTAAACGCGCCCTCTCATTCTGTCAACGTGACGTTGACGAAATTCAGCGACGGGCTGATCCTGCGACGGTCGCGGCTCTCGTTCGCGCGACCGTCGGCTCGATCTGGCCGCCGCCCTTGGGCGGGCTGCGGCCACGGCGGCGACGCACGAATACGTCGCGATTTCTTTTGCGATCGAGCCTTCGGCGCCAAGGCCCGGAGGTTTGTCGTCCTTCAAAGTCACACTTCGCTCGGAGACCGCCTCAAATGCACAAGGACCGTTTCAACGGCCAAGTCGCCATAGTCACCGGCGCCGGCCGCGGCCTTGGCCGCGCCTATGCCATCGACCTCGCGAAGCGAGGCGCCGCGGTCGTGGTCTCCGACATTGCAGGCGGCGGCGCTTCAGGTGAGCCCGACGCGGGGGCAGTGGTGGAAGAGATTACCGCCACGGGCGGTCGAGCCGTCTCCGTCAGCGCCAGCGTGGCGACGCGCGAAGGCGGCCAGACCATCGTGGACGCGGCGCTCGACACCTTCGGGACGGTCGACATCGTCGTGAACAATGCCGGCATCCTGAGGCCGGCGATGTTCGAAGACATGACCGACGAGCAGTTGCATGAGGTGATGGACGTCCACCTTTTCGGCGCCTTCTACGTGACCCAGCCTGCGTGGAAGGTCATGCGGCAGAAGGGATATGGGCGCGTCGTCCTGACGAGTTCCAGTTCGGTGCTGGGGATGCAGGGCAATTCCAACTATGTGACTGCGAAGGCGGGCCTGGTCGGATTGGCGCGATGCCTCGCCCTGGAGGGGGCGCCCCACGACATCCGCGTCAACTGCGTGATGCCGTTTGCGGCCTCGAGCATCCGCCAGGGCAATGAGCATGTAGGAGAAGACGCCCAGCGAAGCGCCGCGGCGCAGAACGCCATGACTCACCGGAGAACGACCGAGTCCGTCTCGCCCCTGGTGCTATATCTGGCGAGCACGGCGTGTTCAGTGACCGGAGAAGCCTTCTCCGCCCTTGCCGGCCGCTACGCCCGCATCTTCCTTGGTTTGACCGATGGCTGGCTGACCGAAGACGCTAACGGCGTCACGGTAGAACAGATCGGCGAGCTCATCGGCCGCATCAGCGACCCAACAACATACGCCATCCCGACCCGGATGATTGACGAACTTGAGTCAGTTCTTGCTCGTATACAGGTGTTGGAAGGGGCCGCCGCCAGTCACCCTCCCGCCGCATAAAACGGGAGCGCCGAGGCTCGCCGGCGAATTCTGCGAAGCCGGGCACGATCGGCAGGCCGACAGCGCCAAGAGCGGTGTTCGAACCGCGCCCGGCGAGAAGCGGGATCCTCAGGTCTTATGGTCCGAGCGCTGTTTCAGCCCGTTCAGGAGGAGGTCGGCCAGTCCGCGACCGATGTCGCGCGGGGGCAGCAAGGCCTTTTTCGACTTGCTATGATGTCTTGCGCTTCCGATGCCGGTGACCTGAATCCAATTCGCCGTCCCGATGACACCGATGGTCAGAATACCTAGCGGAAGATCAGACGTGAACTCCCCATCAGCCACCCCCTGCTCAATAATCGATCTGATCGCCTTGTAATATCTTTCGGCCCAGATTCGATTTTCTTTATCCAGACCGGCGGCGCCCGTCGCAGATTCGTTCAGATACAACTGAATGAACAGCCGAAAGTAGGGATAGTTGGACGAGTAGCTCTCCATGAGCCACGAAAACGCGATGCGAAGCTTCTCGCTTGGGGATTCTGCACCCCTTGCGACCGCCTCGACGGCTTCGACGTTGGCTTGCGACGCTTGCCGGACAACCTCCTCGAACAGCTGTTTCTTCGAAGAGGCGTAGTAGTACAGCGAGGCGCGATCGGTCTGGAGTTCCTCGGCGATGTGGACGAAGGTCGTCGCTTCATAGCCGCGCTCTTGGAACACGCGCGCCGCAGCGTCGATTACGGCCTGGCGCCGCTCTTTGTAGAAATCGCTGCTGTCGGCGGCGGCGGCCGCGCGGCGGCGGCCGAGGCTGGCTGGTTTCGTCACGCGGTGATCCTGCCACGAGTCGCCTGGTTCCGAATGCGTAAATCGACGAGCCTGCCGCAGGCTCGTCGCGCCGCCTCAAGCCTCTCGTCAGAAGTCGACGTTATGGCCTCCCTTGAGCGCGAGGATTTCGCGAGCGTCCGCCGGGGCCGCGATTTCCAATCCTAGACCCTCGATGATCTGGCGGACCGCCATCACCTGTTCTGCATTGGACGCAGCAAGTTTGCCCGCCTTTAGCCAAAGGGAATCTTCAAGTCCCACGCGAACGTTTCCGCCCATGGCCGCCGCCATGGCCGCGACTGGGAGCTGGTTGCGGCCGGCCCCGAGCACCGACCACTGATAGTTGGCGCCGAAGAGCCGGTCCGCCGTGCGCTTCATGTGGGCCACGTCATCTGGATGTCCGCCAATGCCGCCGAGAATGCCGAAGACGCTCTGCACAAAGAACGGCGGCTTTATCAATCCGCGATCGGCAAAGTGCGCGAGCGTGTAAAGGTGCCCGATATCATAGCATTCGACCTCGAACCGGGTCTCGTTCTCTCTGCAAGTGCTCAGGATAGACTCGATGTCGGCAAACGTATTGCGGAACACGCGGTCTCTTGAGCCTTCAAGGTAGGGCTCTTCCCAGTCATACTGGAACGTCTTGAACCTCCCCAGCATCGGATAGAGCCCGAAGTTCATCGAGCCCATGTTCAGGGAGGCGATCTCCGGCTTGAACTGCTTGGCGGGAATGAGCCGCTCGGCGACCGTCATGGTCGTCGATCCCCCGGTGGTGATGTTCAGGACGCAGTCGGACCTTTGCTTGATCCCTTGCAGGATTGGCCGGAAGAGATCGGGATTCTGATCCGGGAAGCCGTCGACCGGGTTGCGTGCATGAAGATGGACGATCGCCGCGCCGGCCTCGGCCGCGGCCACAGCTGCGTCGCTGATCTCCTCGGCCGTGATGGGCAGGTGAGGCGACATCGACGGGGTGTGGATCGAGCCTGTGACCGCACAGGTGATGATGACTTTCCGAGGGCCGGACATAGATATTTTCCCTATATTCAATAAGATTTAGGCAGGCCGAGAACGCGCTCGGCGACGTACGACATGATCATCTCGCGGCTGACCGGAGCAATTCTAGGCAGCATGATCTCTCGGAGATACCGCTCGACGTGATATTCCTTGGCGTATCCGAATCCGCCGTGCGTCCGAACCGCGCGATCACAGGCCTCGAACGCCGCATCGGCCGCCAAGAACTTCGCGGTATTGGCCTGGGCGCCGCACGGTTGCTTCCGGTCGTAGAGCGACGCGGCGTGCCAGACCATCAGGTCGGCCGCTTCCAGCGCCATCCAGCTCGCCGCTAGCGGATGCTGGATGCCCTGGTTCTGGCCGATGTATCGGTCGAAGACCCTGCGCTCGCCGGCATAGTTGACGGCCTTTGCGAGCGCGCGACGTCCGACGCCGACGCATTCGGCGGCCACCAGCACCCGTTCCGGGTTGAGGCTGTCGAGCAACAGGCGGAAGCCGTCGCCCTCTTCGCCGATGCGGTCTTCCTCGGGCACCGGCAGATCATGGTAGAATGTCATATTCGAGTCGACAGCGTTCCTGCCGAGCTTGTCGATCGCGTGTACGTCGATGTACTGGCGGTCGAGATCGGTATAGAAGAGGGTCAATTCGTCTGCTCTCTTCTTGACCTCATCTCTTGAAGTCGTCCGGGTTAAAAGCAATATCTTGTTCGCGTGCTGCGCAGTGGTGGTCCAGACCTTCTGGCCATTGACGATGTATCGGTTTCCGTCTTTCACGGCGCGGGTCGTGATCCGGGTCGTATCCAACCCGGCGTCGGGCTCGGTGACGCCGAACGCCACCTTGTCCTTTCCGGCGATAAGTGGCGGGAGGATGCGTTCTTTCTGCTCCTCGGTCCCGTAGACGACGACTGGGTGCGGTCCGAACAGGTTGATGTGAAAGGTGGAGCAGGCCGAGATCGCCCCGGCGGAGTTCGCGACCGTCTGCACCATCAGCGCGGCCTCGGTGACCCCGAGCCCGGCGCCGCCGTATTTCTCCGGCATCGTGATCCCCAGCCACCCCCCCTCCGCCATCGCGGCGTGGAAGTCGTGCGGAAACTCGTGTTTGTTGTCTTTGTCGAGCCAGTAGTTGTCGTCGAATCTTTCGCACAGCGTCTGTATCGAGCTTCTAATCTGCTCCCGATCCTGGGTCATCTCGAGTCCAGTGGGGGAACTATTGAGATCCATCATAGATTTCCCATCTCCCGACCAGGCAGGGCCCCGGCGCTTGAATGCTCTCGATGACGTCGAGGGCCGCGTTTTGAGGGATCGTGCCGGTCCCGGCGATCATGTACCCGGCGTCTTTGACGCGGGCGTAGGGCAGATGCGGCGTCCCCTTCGCAGGGCGCTCCACAGACCGCATCGGCCTCCCGAAAGGCGCAAGCCAGAGGCGTCCCGCAATCAGACCCCCATCTCCACCATGACCCGATCTCCTGTTGAGACCGCATATTGGCCATAGCGCCCACACCCGGTCAACACGACGTTGACAGAAAGAAGAGGTCACCGTAGCGTCGGTGAGGGTGAAACGTAGGCGTCAAATGACCTTAAGGTTAGAGGCCACTATGGGTACGGATCTGGCGCCGCTAACTCGTGTCGGCCGGACAGGCTATCTCACGATCAATCGCGCAGACGCGAAGAACGCACTCTCCAACGCCGTTCTGGCCGGGCTTCGGGAAGGCGTGGCCAAGGTGAAGGCCGATCCCGATATTAGAGTTCTCGTTCTGCGCGGCGCCGGCGACGAAGCGTTTTGCGCCGGCGGCGATCTTCGGGAGATGGGCTCCAGGCCTCAGAGCGCCTTTGACAGTCACTTGGGTCGAGGAAATCTCGCGTGCCTCTTCCGAGACCTTTGGGATCTTGGGAAGCCGACCGTCGCCCGGGTCGCCGGCTTTGCGCTGGCCGGAGGCTTCGGGTTGGCGGCCGCCTGCGATTTCATCGTAGCCGCCGACAACGCGGTCTTCGGCGTTCCGGAAATCAATGTCGGGCTCTGGCCCTACATGATCACCGTCCCCCTCTTGCATTGGATGACACCGAAACAGGCGCTTGACCTGATGCTGACCGGCCGCCGGATACACGCCGAAGAGGCGCTCAGCCGCGGGATGGTCAGTCGCCTCGTGCCTCTCGCTGAGCTCGATTCCACAGTCGAGTCTCTTTCGGCCACGCTTCAGCGTGCGGCGCCTCAATCCGTGGCCTTGGGTAGAACGGCCTTCTATTCAGTCGCCAACCACGACCTGGACAGCCGCCTGCGGATGCTGGAGGCGATGCTGACGGTCAACCTTGGCGTCGAGGACGCGCGCGAGGGCCTGGCTGCATTCTCGGAGAAAAGGGCCCCGGCATGGCTGACCTGACACAGGCGAGCCGCGAAGTCGGCAATTGGGGCCGTTGGGGAGCGGACGACGAGCGGGGCGCGTTGAACCGGGTCACCCCGGAAGCAGTCCTTCGGGGATTGGCGTCCGTTCGGGACGGCGAGATCTTGTCGCTCGCCCTTCCCCTCGTGCCTGGCGCGGGCCCCATAGCCGCCGGGCGGGCGCCGATGCAACACTTCATGAGCCGAGACGGCGGTGATTATGCCGCCGGCCTGCGCGAGCGGGGCTTCGGGTTCGCCGACGACTATTTCATGATGGCCACTCACGGCACCACCCACATCGACGCCCTCGCGCACGTCTTCCGCGATCGGATGATGTGGAACGGTCACTCGGCGGACAACGTCACGAGCCGGGGCGCGCAGCGGTGCGGGATCGAGAAGGCCGGCCCCATCGTGACCCGCGCCATCTTCGTCGACTTCGGGCCGCCTGAAGGCTCCTGCACCTCCGATGACGACTTGATTTCCCCTGGCGCTCTCGCGGCGGCGGTGGAGCGGAACCGGGTCAAGCCCTTGCCTGGGGATGCGCTTCTCGTCCGCACCGGCTGGCTTGCACGCTTTCGTAGCGGCGACGCGACGGTGAACCGTTGGGCGGGGCTCGATCCGGCGTGCGCCGAGTGGATCGACGATCAAGGCTTCGCCCTGGTCGCTGCGGACAACATCGCGGTCGAAGGCGGCCCGTCGTCCAACCCGCTCGATATGGCCCCGATGCATGTAGAGCTAATGCGAAACCGAGGGGTCTATTTCGCCGAGCTTCTCGATCTGGAAACCCTGGCCGGCCGCGGACGAAGCGACTTCCTGCTTATGATCGCGCCGCTTCCCATCAAGGGCGGCGTCGGCAGCCCGATCAATCCAGTGGCCGTGCTGTGACAGCCGTCGCGATGCTTCCTGAAGCGGGCGCTCGCGTCGCGATATGCGAGGTATGGGCGCGGGACGGCATCCAAGGATGGCCGGAATTCATTCCCACGTCCGAGAAGCTCCGGGTGCTCGACGCGGTCGCAGCCGCCGGAATCACCGAAGTCGACGCGACGTCGTTCGTGTCGACGAAGCTTGTTCCCCAACTGGTGGACGGAAGCGAGGTTCTCGAGAACCTCGACCCAAGACTTCGAACCCGGGTCCTGGCGGTGAACATGTCAGGCGCCGAGCGGGCGATCGCCGTTCATCAGTCCGTTCGCAAGATCGACAGGTGCGGCATCCCGTTCTCCGTCAGCGAACCGCACAATCTTGCAAACCTGCGGCGGAACCACTCTGAGCATAAGACGATCGTGGCGGAGATGATGACGCGCTTGTCGGAAGTCGGCATCGAACCCCTGCTGGGCGTCACCACGGCGTTCGGATGTCCGATCGCCGGCAAGGTCGAACTCTCTCAGACGATGGCCGTCGTCGAGTGGGGCGCAGGCATAGGTGTGGGTTCGATGCTGATCGGCGACACTACCGGTCTGGCGAATCCCACGGCGGTCGCCGACCTCTTCAGAACGATCAAGCGCGCCTACCCTCACATCAACCTGATCGCGCATTTCCATGACAATCGCGGGGCGGGCATCGTCAACGCGCTGACCGCGCTCGGCGCCGGAGCGACGACCATCGACAGTTGTCTCGGCGGCATGGGGGGCGAGCCGCGCGACGTGGAACAGGGCGTCGTCGGAGACCAGGGCAACGTGACGACGGAAGACATCGTCCTCCTGCTCGGCGACATGGGGATCGAAACTGGCATAGACCTGGAACGGCTTTTCGAAGCCGGGCGGCTGGCGGAGCAAACGATCGGTCGTCGCCTGTTCAGCAAGGTCCAGCGGGCCGGCCTGCCGGTGGGGGCGTAGAAGCCATGGGGAAGATCGGCTTCCACACCGATGGCGCCGTCGCCGTCATAACCCTCTGCAACAGCGAGTTTCATAACGCCGTCGACGCCCCGATGCGGGCGGGTCTGGAAAGCGCCTACGAGCGGGTTGATCAGGACGAATCCATCCGGGTCGCGGTGATCACCGGAGAAGGACAGAAGTCGTTCACTTCCGGCGGACATATCGATGGGTATCTTGCCGCCAAGGCTTTCGGCCCTGGCGGCTCCGGCCCCCCGGCCATCCCTCGCCCCTGGCCCGCGCGAAAGCCCTATATTGCCGCGATAAACGGATATGCGCTTGGCGGCGGGTTCGCGTTGGCGCTGGCCTGCGACCTCCGCATCGTCGGCCGCTCCGCCCGGCTTGGTCCATCCGGCTTGAGGCGCGGCTCCGTTCAAGGCGCGACGACCATCCAACGGCTCACCCGGCTGATCGGAGCGAGCCGCGCGCTCCAGATCCTGCTTCTTTCGCGATATCTGACGGGAGACGAGGCCGACAAGTTCGGGCTCGCCGAGGTAGCCGACGACGCCGACGTGATGAGCGTCGCCCTCGACCGCGCCCGGACCATCGCGAGTTTCGACCCCTGGACGGTGGAGCAGACCAAGGCGCTTGTCTACGACGCCCAGCACCTGCCCCTGGGTGAAGCGATCTCGATCGAGAATGCGATCACGGCCGAAGGCTACAGAAGGGAGGCCGCGCTCGAAGGGTTCACCGCCTTCCAGGAACGTCGGGAGCCGCGCTTATGACGCGCGCCGCCGGTTCGCTCCCCCTTCTCGGTCTCAAGGCGGTTGCGCTCGCGTCACTCGGGCCCGGGCCGTATGCGGCGATGCTGCTGGCCGACCTCGGGTGCGAAGTGACAATCGTTGACCGCGCGCAAGGAATGGTGACCTCCGTAGCGGCCGACAAGGATCCTCGGCGTAGAGGACAACGCAGTGTGGCGCTGGACCTCAAGCAGGAGGGGGGGCGGAAGGTCCTGAGAGGCTTGATCGGCGCTTCGGACATTCTCATGGAGGGCATGAGACCGGGCGTCGCCGAAAAGCTCGGGTTCGGCCCCAGCGACTGCCTGGCGATCAACCCGCGTCTCGTCTACTGCCGCATCACAGGATGGGGCCAGGACGGTCCGCTGGCTCGGACCGCCGGCCACGACATCAACTACATAGCCTTGAGCGGCGCCCTGCACGCGATGGGCCGCCCCGAAGAGCCGCCGCCCGTCCCCCTGAATCTGCTCGGAGACTACGCCGGCGGCGGCCTCTACGTCGCGTTTGGCATCCTGGCCGCCTTGCACCAGAGGTCGCAGACGGGACAGGGCCAGGTGATCGATGGAGCGATCATAGACGGCGTGGCGTCGCTGAGCGCAGCGACGATGGCCATGCTCGACACGGGTTGTTGGTTCGGCCGCGGCGAGAACGTGCTGGATGGCGGCGCGCCCTGGTATCGAACCTACCGCACGCGCTGCGGGGGCTATGTGGCTGTCGGGGCGATCGAGCCGGCCTTCTTCTCGGAGCTCCTGGAGCGGCTTGAAATCGATCCGTCCGCGTGGGACCGCGCGGATAAAACCTGCTGGCCGGCGCTGACCGCCCTTCTGGCGGGCCGCTTCGCCGGCGAGGACCGTAACCATTGGGAGCGCGTCTTCGAAGGAAGCGATGCGTGCGTCACGCCCGTACTCAGCTTCGGAGAGGCTCCCAGACATCCTCACCACCTGGCGCGCCAAACCTACATCACACTGGAGGGCGTCACGCAGCCGGCCGCCGGCCCGCGGCTGGACGGCCTCGCCAGGACGCCGAGCTCGAAACCCCCGGGTATCGGTGAGCAATCGCGCGAAGTGTTCGAGAAGTTGGGGCTCAGCGACACCTTATATGGTCTTGACGCGACGGCGGCCACACCGTCACGCAGCTAGCGTACCTGAGCGGCGGAGACCGCAATTACTTGTCCCACCTACGATCCCCCAGGGAGGGAACGATGAGTCGACTGCTAGAGACAGCTCCGCAGGACTTGATGATCGCGAAGCTTCTCGAGGCTCGCGCCGCCGACGCTCCAGACGATATTTTCTTCACCTGGCAGGATTCGAGTACGACACACCGGGAGTTCAACTCCGGCGTCAATCAGATGGCGCGAAACCTCCTCGTTCGCGGAATAGGCCCATCCACCCACGTCGCGGTGCTGATGGATACGTCTCCAGATTACCTCACCTTGTGGTTCGCCCTCGCGAAGGTGGGCGCGGTCGAGGTCCCTCTGAACACGGCCTATCGAGGCGACCTGCTCGTCCACGCCATGCAGACCTCCAGGGCGACCGTCTGCATCCTTGATGATCGTTACCGGCCGCAATTGACTGCCGTTCAGGAGAGCCTCACCTTCCTGAAGGAGGTCGTCATCAGAGAGGGCGGCGAGCCCGCGAACGACCTGGGGGTGACGGTCAGCGATTTCAACGCGCTCAAGGCGCAGGCCGACGCCGGCAACCTTCAGGCGCTGGCCAGCTTCGACTCGATCGGAGGCGTGATCTTCACGTCCGGGACCACGGGCCCGTCCAAAGGCGTGATGCTCTCGCATCACTATCTCACATCGTATGGATACATGTATGCCGAGATAAACGAGCTGACGAACGACGACGTAATCTTCAACTACCTTCCATTCTTCCACCTGGGCGCCAAGTTCCTGACAATCGCCACCCTCGTCTGCCACGGCCGGATGCACCTAGTTCCGAGGCTCAGCATCGGATCCTTCTGGGACGAGGTCAGGGCGCAGGGGGTGACCAATTTCGTCGCGGTCGGCGGGGTCTGCAGCATGCTGCTGGCGCGGCCGCCTGCGGAAAACGATTCCGACTCCTCGATCCGGACGATCTACGCGGTGCCCGATCCCGCCTCCATCCACGATGAACTCGAGCGGCGCTTCGGTTGTCGCCTGACGACCGTCTTCGGGTCTACCGAAGCGGGCCTTCCCATCTGCCGGTCCGCCACCGACGAGTACCGGCCCGGGTCATGTGGGCGGATCAGCCCCTTCTACGAGGTGGTGCTCGTCGACGAGAACGACATTCCCGTAGCGACCGGCGAGACGGGGGAGATCGTCGTGCGACCCAAGAAGCCCTGGCTTATCGGCTCGGGCTACATCGGCATGCCCGAGCGGACCGTGGAGTCCTGGCGGAATCTTTGGCTCCATACCGGAGACCGGGCAAGGAGGGACGAGGATGGCTTCTTCTTCTTCGAAGACCGGATCAGCGATTCGATCAGACGTCGGGGCGAGAACATCTCGTCATACGAGGTTGAGCAGCTCATCGGCAAGCACCCCGCCGTCGCCGAGGTCGCGGCGCTTCCGGCGGTTTCGGAAGTCGGCGAGGATGAAGTCTGGATCCTGGTCATTCTTCGCGAGGGTCACAGTGTGACCCACGAAGAACTACTTCTTCACTGCGAAGCTACAATGCCTTACTTCATGATCCCGCGGTACATTGAGATCGTCACCGAGCTGCCCCGAACTCCGACGGCGAAGGTCGAGAAGTACAAGCTCCGCAAAGCGGGCCCTTCCAGTGCGACCTGGGACAGAGATCGCAACGGATGGGCGCTGAGCCGCCGGGGGCTCGAGCGCCTCAAGGACCAGGCCGCCGGTTGAGTAACGCCAATCCCCTCGATCAACGCTGACGCGCACGCCGCGATCACTCGCCGGGATGAGAACTCCCGAGGCTCGCCTCGGCATTCAGGAGACAAGGTCCATGACCAACTTATCCGTATCTCTAGAGTGCGACTATGTCGTGGTAGGCGGCGGATCCGCTGGCGCGGTGGTCGCCTCACGCCTGTCCGAAAACCCGGCCATAAAGGTTGTCCTGCTCGAAGCCGGTCCGGGCTCGACGAGTTACTGGGGAAGCATCCCTGTCGGATTCGGCAAGATCATCTCCGATGACAGGTACACCTGGAACCACGTGACGGAGCCGGAGCCGTATCTGGATGACCGGCAGGTTCCTCTATTGTCAGGGAAGGTGTTGGGGGGATCCAGTTCTATCAATGGCTTGGTCTATGTTCGGGGGTTCCCCTACGACTACAGCCTCTGGCGCCAGATGGGCGCGGAGGGATGGGGATATGAGGGGGTTCTCCCCTACTTCAAGAAAGCCGAGCGTCAGAGCCGCGGCGCGAACGACTACCATGGCGACTCCGGCCCCCTTGGGGTGGAGGATCCTCGGTGGAGAACGCCGTTGTCGGAAGCCTTCCTCGCCGCGTGCGACTCCGTCGGCCTGGCCCGCAACAACGATTTCGCGGGGGAGAAGCAGGCGGGGGTCGGCTATTACCAGCTCACGTCGTGGAAGGGCCGGCGGTCGTCGACCGCAGACGCTTACATCAAGCCCGTCCAAAGCCGCCGGAACCTTCACATCGTCACGGGAGCTACAGTTAAAAAGATCGTCTTCGAAAACAGGACGGCGGTCGGTGTGTTCTATCATCGCGAGGGCGACACGCTGTTCGTTCGCGTGACGCGCGAGGTCATCCTGAGCGCCGGAGCGCTGAAAACACCCCAGATCTTGGAGCTATCCGGCATCGGTCCTGCGAAACTGCTCCAGGATTTCGGGCTTCCAGTCGTCCACGACCTCAAGAGCGTGGGCGAGAATCTGATGGATCATGTGCAGTCGCGCCGCGTTTACACGACCACAAGTCCGGAAACCTTTAACAAGCGCCTTGGCTCGCCAGTGGCTCAGATGTTCAGCGGCATCCGCTACTACGCGACCCGCGGCGGCGGCCCCCTGGGGAGCGGCCCCGTCTTGGCCGGTGGCTACATCAGCACCAATCCACCCGATAACGAGAACCCGGACTTCACCATCCACCTCCTGCCGTTCCTTCCCGGTCCGAGCGGCTACGACCTAGCGAAGAACTCCGGCTTCATGCTGACCACTTTCCAGAACCGGCCGGACAGTCGCGGCTTCGTTCGGATCAAGTCTCGAAATGAGTACGACTCACCAGCGGTTCAATTCAACTATTTCTCTACGGAAGGCGAGCGTAAGGGGATCATCTCAGCGATGAACCTTATTAAGGACATCGGATCAGCCCCGGCATTGAAGCGACTTGGAGCGGAGGAGATTTTACCTGGTCCGATGGATGTCGATGATGAGGGGCTGTTTCAATACATCAAAGATAGCGCCTCTACGTGTTATCACTTTTCGGGTACAGCCCGGATGGGAACCGATGATCTCAGCGTTGTAGATCCTTCGCTGAGGGTGAGGGGAGTAGACGGCCTGCGCGTCATCGACGCGTCGGTCATGCCTTCAGTTGTTTCGGCGAATACCAATGCCGCGACTATCATGATAGGCGAGAAGGGCGCCGACCTCATCCTCAACGCGTAGGTCACGTGCTCTTCTATTCAAGCGGTCCGGCTGGGACTGACGAACTCGCCGACGTGGCGCGAGGGTGGGGCGTTTAGCGGAAGACTTCCGTCAGAGACCGTCAGAGAGGACCGGGGGCTCCGCGGCGAAGCCGTCCAGGCCGGCGAGAACACCGTCAGCCTGTTGGCCCCGCACGCTGACATCATCGTCAAAGGCGCTCGCCGATCTCGGCAAGGGCGCCGGCGAAGATCAGATCCTGCTTGCGCCACCCGCAGCGGCGCCAATACTTACACCGCGCTCGGCCTGAACAATCACACCGGCGGGCCAGCCCAATTTCCACCACTCAGGTGGACGTGACCTTTCCGCGGCCGCCAGGGCGCCGGCGCCCAACCCGGTTGAAGGCCTCGGGCGGCGACAACCACCGCTCCAACGGAAATTCACGGAACTGCGACGACCTCGCCCACCACTGCTGCGAGGCCTCCATTCCGGTCACCGACCAGGCTGGCGCACCATTCCTCTCGGCTCCGAAGACTGGTCTCGTTGATTTAACCGAGAGACGCCGGTCGTTATTGGCGTCAACGCCACGTAGACCTTACATTACGATGATAATCGTTGACGTCGTTGCGGAGGTCATCCATCATCACGACGTTGACGACGGATCATTTTTGACCCGACGGGATTCGCCGAGCTTTTTGTCTCTTTCAGGGCGGAGCCTCTCGCCGCGGCTGCCTCGAGGCCCAAACGGCCGGGACCGACGGGCGCGGGCTCTAACCCAAGCGAGCTGGCAGGCTTCGGTGGGGTGGCGGCCCGTTAGGCGAACCTGGAATCGGGGCTAACGCGCTCGACGCTCGCGATCCGGAAGCGTGAGTATAGTATCTATATTGATAAATATAACTGTGGTTACTTAAATGGGGGAAGCAAATGGAAATCATCATCCAAACATTGATGTCGCGGCATCTTTTGTGTGATCGCACATCGCATTGCCTGAGGGCAGGCTCCAGCGCGCTGGCGCTGGCATTGGCGACGGCCGCAGCTGTCGGATCGCCTGCGAGCGCCCAGGAGGCTGCGTCGCCGCCATCATCCCCGAGCGCCGGCCCCGCGGGCGCTGCGTCGTCCAGTCAGCTCGGCGAAGTCATCGTGACGGCGCGGCGCCGATCGGAGGCGTTGTCCAAGGTTCCCATTTCGGTGGCCGCCCTGGACGCGGGTGCTATCCAGAAACATACCGTCACTCAGGAGCAAGATCTTCAGCGGATTGTTCCGGGTCTGACCGTTAAAACAACCGGCTCCCAGAATCAGCTGAACTACACTATCCGCGGGCAGACTCTGGATGCGTTCTCGGGCTCGAGCCCCGGCGTGCTCGCCTACGTCAACGATGTGCAGATCTCCTCCCAGACGGCCAACGCCCTGTACGATCTGGCCTCGATCCAGGTCCTCAAGGGTCCGCAGGGAACGCTGTTCGGACGCAACGCGACGGGCGGCGCGGTTCTGTATGGCACGACGCAACCTGGCGATACGTACAGCGGCAGGTTGCTTGTCCGCCTTGGCGACTACCGCCTTCGCCACTTCGAAGCGGCCGTCGATCTTCCGCTGGTGCATGATGTGCTCGCCGTGCGTGTAGCGCTCTTCGACGAACAGCAAGATGGCTACGTCAAAAACATCCAGGGCGGTTCTACCCTTGGCGACAAAGACGTAAAAAGCGGACGCTTAACCGTCAAATGGACTCCGACGGAGAACTTTAGCGATGTAACCGTGTTCCAGTATGGGAACTATGGCGGAACGAACCTGCCGGGCCAGATACAATCCTTTAATCCACTAGGATCGACCTACCGGGGAACGCCTCTTAACGCCACGGGCGCCGCCATCTATGGCGACGCCGCCTTGGCTGGAGCCATCAGGCAGCAGCAGGCGCTTGGCCCGTATAGAACCGCCCTGGTGGGCGGCGGTCAACCTTTCCGCTCAAACACGCGATACCTTGAGAATACTGCGGTATATCAGGTCTCGCCTGATCTTCAGTTCAAGAACATTGCCTCGACAAGCAATTCGCATACTCGAACAAACGAGATCCTTTCCGGTAGTCCATACTCCATTCTCGACCTTGTCACCCCAGGGTTCGCTGGCACCTATTTCGGCATATCGCAGTGGTCGGAAGAGGCTCAGGCTTTGGGACACGCTCTTGACGGGAAGTTGGAATATATTGTGGGGGCGTATGCAGCCTCTGAGATAGACAACAGCTTCGTCCCGGTGACGGTCGGGCTCGGAATGACGCCCCCCATAGCTGCCTTCAGCTGGGATTACAGAAATAAGGATAGGACTCAGGCCCTCTATACCCAAGGCACCTATGATCTATCGTCGATACTGTCGGGACTGAAATTCACCGCAGGGGTACGATATACGTGGGAACAGCTTGCGTTGACGCAAAAATCGCTTTCTCCCAGCCCGAATTACCCCAGGCAGTCGACGAAAGAGTCCAAACCCAGCTGGCAAGTGGGCCTCCAGTATCAGGTTCTGCCCTCCACTCTGCTCTATGCGGTAAACCGCGGCAGCTGGCGGTCTGGCAACTTCAACGGGACGGCGGCGCCGACAAACAATGCGAACCAGTTTGGCCCAGAGACCACCTATGATTTCGAGGTTGGCGCCAAGTTCAGTGGCCGGGTGGCGGGAAAGCCCGCACGGCTTAACGTGGCCCTCTATGATCAGATCGTGAAGAACGTTCAACGGGACGTGTATTTTAATGTCGGCGGCGTGCCGCAGTCTGCAACGGACAATGTACCGCAAGCCGAGATCAAGGGAGTTGAGGCAGACGGATCCTACCGTCTGACCGATTGGCTGACCTTGGCCGGCAACGTCGCCTACACCGAAGCGAAGTATACGAAGCCGACTCTCACCCTGTTCGGAGACCAAATCACCTTCCAGGACTACCAGGACACTCCGAAATGGGCCGGATCTGTCTCGGCGGATATCGATCTCCCGACTCCAGCCAATTGGGGCGACATGACGCTTCACGCCGATGCCTATGCCCAGACGAAGACCTACTATTCCAGCCTCGCCTACTCGCTTATTCCAGGTACCGACCTGCCATCCTATTACCTAGTTAATCTGCGGTACGACTGGCGCCATGTGTTCGGCAGCCAGGCTTCGCTGGGCGCTTTTGCAAAGAATGTAACCGGAGAGAAGTACTACCTCGGCGGCTATGCGCTGGGCGCTGCTATTGGCTTCAACACTCACATACCCGCGGCGCCCCGGATGTTTGGCGTTGAGCTAGGATATGAGTTCTAACTTGGACGCGTGGCGCCGCCGCTCGCGGCGGCGCTGACCATTCGCTGAGAAGCGGCCGCCAGTCGGGCAGGGTCGTTGACTGAGGTGTGACTGCGCGTGTCGGCGGCTCCTTCCGGTGGCGCGCGCCATGCCTGCTTCCGCCCGTTGGGGCGGCGCCCCGCGCCTCGCGTGGGCCTGTGCAAATAGTCAGTGAGAACAGGAGCCTCAATAATGACGCTCGGGGCCAGTTACCTTGAGGAAATCTCAGAGGCGGAGCTAGCAGAGGTCGCCGCCGCAAGCGCCCGCAGCCATGTAATCGTGGAGGCCGGACATTGGGCCCGCTTCGAGCAATCGGACAAGGTCTCGGCAATCATCGAAAGCTCTTGGGCCCGACATGAGCCGGGTTGGACAACAAACATAATGGTCTGAGATGTTCGATCTAAAGGGTAAGACTGCAGTAGTGACCGGCGCGTCTGGAGGGTTGGGAGCGCATTTCGCCGGTCTCCTTGCGCGAGCAGGGGCCCATGTCATCATTGGCGCGAGGCGACTTGATAGCCTTACCGCGGTGGCGTCCGAGATCAAGCTGGTTGGAGGTCGATGCGATGCCGTCGAGCTCGATGTAAGCGTCGCCCAAAGCATTGCGGCGATTAGGCCGATACTTGAAGCCGCCGATATATTGGTGAACAATGCCGGGATCGCGCGAGAGGCGCCGCTCCTTCAGCTGTCCCAAGACGACTGGGACGCGGTGATGGACGTAAATGCGCGCGGCATGTTCCTGATGACCCAGGCCGTTTCCGAAGGCATGCGATCACGGGGTGGCGGCTCGATCGTCAATATAGCTTCGATTCTGGGCCTCCGACAGAGCGCGGGCGTGGCCTCCTACGCGGTGTCGAAGGCCGCGGCGATTCAACTTACCCGGATCTCGGCGCTCGAGTTGGCGCGCTTCGGCATAAGGGTGAATGCCTTGGCTCCCGGCTATTTTCGAACCGAGATAAATGCGGAGTTTTGGGACAGCCAATCAGGACTGGCGATGATCAAGCGCGTTCCGCAACGGCGTTTGGGTGATTTCGGCGAATTGGACGGCCCACTTCTGCTGCTCGCCTCGGATGCATCGGCTTACATGACCGGAGCGGTCATCACTGTCGATGGTGGACATCATATAAATTCGCTTTGAGGGATACCAAGCCATGAGCGAGCGCGCTTTCCTGATCGCATCCAAGGTTGAGGCGTTCGTGCGCGACGTCGTGATACCCTATGAGAAGGATCCACGCGTGGCGGTGCACGGCCACGGCCCGCCGGAGGACCTTGTCCAAGAGATGCGGGAGAAGGCGCGGGCCGCCAGCGTGCTGACGCCCCATATTCTCGCCGATGGCAGACATCTCACCCAGCGCGAAACGGCGGCGGTGCTGACCAAGTCCGGCTTATCGCCGCTGGGACCGCTCGCTTGCAACACCCAAGCGCCGGACGAAGGCAACATGTATCTGCTGGGCCACGTCGGAAATGAGGAACAGAAGGCGCGCTTTTTGAGCCCTCTGGTGGCCGGCGAGGCGCGATCCGCCTTCTTCATGACGGAGCCCGCAGACGATGGCGGAGCCGGTTCGGACCCGTCAATGATGAAGACGGAATGCTATCTTGACGGTGATCATTGGGTGATCAACGGCCGCAAGGCTTTCATCACGGGTGCGGCGGGTGCAAAGGTCGGGATCATCATGGCGAAGTCGAAGGACGGCGCCTGTATGTTCCTCGTTGATTTGCCAAGTACCGCCATTCGTATTGAGCGGGTGCTCGATACGATCGACAGCTCCATGCCCGGCGGACACTCGATCGTGACAATCGACGATCTCCGCGTTCCGTCCGATCAGATGCTCGGCATGAGCGGAGACGGCTTCAAATATGCGCAGGTCCGTCTCTCGCCCGCACGGCTTTCACATTGTATGCGCTGGCTGGGCGCGGGCATCCGGGCACAAGAAATCGCGTCCGCCTACGCGTGCAGACGCTACGCGTTTGGGAAGCCGCTGATTGATCACGAAGGCGTAGGCTTCATGCTCGCCGAAAACCTGATCGACCTAAAGCAGTGCGAGCTCATCATCGACTGGGCGGCCGGCGTACTCGATAGTGGCTCACTCGGCACGGTTGAGACGTCAATGGCGAAGGTCGCAGTGTCGGAAGCCCTGATGCGAGTGGCGGACAAATGTGTTCAGGTCATGGGGGGGGCGGGAGTCAGCGGGGATACCGTGGTCGAGCAGATTTTCCGCGAAGTCCGCGCGTTCCGAATCTACGACGGGCCCACCGAAGTCCATAAGTGGAGTCTCGCGAAGAAGGTCAAGCGCGATCAATCGAGGGCGCAAGCATGAGCTCAGCCGGCGCCCCAAACGTGGGAACGAGCCCCATCCGTTCGGGATATGGCTTCGATGAAGGCGCCCTGGCCCAGTGGCTGGAAGCGAATGTGCCTGACTATCGGGGCCCCTTGACCGTCGAGCAGTTCAACGGTGGGCAGTCTAATCCTACCTACAAGCTGATCACGCCAGCCCGGTCGTATGTGCTGCGCCGCAAGCCGCCTGGCGCGCTGCTGAAGGGAGCGCATGCGATTGAACGCGAGGTAAGAGTGCTGACCGCGCTGGAGGCCGTCGGGTTCCCCGTCGCGCATGTCTACGGCTTATGCCGCGATGATCGTGTGATCGGCACCTGGTTTTATGTGATGGATATGGTGGAAGGCCGCATCTTCTGGGAGGCGACCATTCCAGACGTGGCTAGCAAGGACCGTCCGCTTTACTTCGATGCGATGAACGCGACGCTCGCCGCCTTGCACAAGCTCGACCCTGAGACAGTCGGCCTAGGGGACTATGGAAAGCCGGGAAATTATTTCGCACGACAGATAGGACGCTGGTCGCGGCAATATCTGAACGACGCGAGCGCCGGGCCAGATCCAAATATGGATCGGCTCGTTGAATGGCTGCCCACACATATCCCAAAGGAACAGGATCGATCCTCGATCGTCCATGGCGACTTTCGGATCGACAATATGATTTTTCACCCGAGTGAACCGCGCATTATAGCTGTGCTCGATTGGGAGTTATCGACGCTTGGCCACCCATTTTCGGATTTTGCTTATCATGCCATGATGTACCGGATGCCGCCGCATATCGTCGCCGGTCTTGGCGGAATCGATCCGGTCTCGTTGAACATACCTTCCGAGGCGGAATATTTCGCCGCCTATTGCCGCCGAATGGAACTAACGGAGATGCCGGGCTACGACTTCTATGTCGCCTTCAACTTTTTCCGGCTTGCGGCCATCTTTCACGGGATCAAAGGTCGCGTGATCCGCGGAAATGCGGCCTCTGCACAGGCGGCCGAGCGGGCCGCATTGTTCGAGGAGCTGGCCGCGATCGCCTGGGCGCAGGCGAGCAAAGTCTAACGACAGCATCGTTCTTCGACATCCAGGGTCCTTGGGGCCATGTTCCGTACGGTCCCGTCGCCAGGGCGCCATGCCGACGCCGAGGCGAGGTCCGCCCCATACGCCGCCAACTGTCTGGCATGGCCTGCTTCCGGCCACCTCAGTTTGAGGTCACGGTTTGTTCTCGCTTAGCGTTGTTTAGCGGGGACGCCGCCTTGCTCCGGGACCGGAGCCCAGGGCCTGGGCTCGGAGCAGGAATGCTCGGCCGGACGGTGGCCCGGACGCGTCCGCGGTCGCTCGAGGCGTACATAGGCGCGCGGTGATCGCAGTTCGATATCGACCTTCGGAAATCACCTCCTCGGCGATCGCCTCGCCGACCGTGAGTTTAAAGAAAGGCCCAAGGCGCAATTTGACGCCGTGGGCGCCGAAGCCCGCGGCTCACCAATCCAGTCGCAGCGCCAGCTTGCCGAAGTGCGCCTTGACCAGGGTGTTGGCGTCGACCGCCGCCATCTCGATCAGCGAGCCCGGCAACGAGACCCCGCGCATGATCTGTTGTTGCAGGGCATCGCCCGGGCCCGCGATCCAGGTGGCCTTGGGATGCACCGGGACCCGGTCGCCAGGAACGAGGTTGCCGACCTCAGCGCCGACGGCGATCACTTCGCCGGCCCCGTCGGCGATCGGCACGATGGGATACTCGACCCCGTGGAACAGGCCCTGGGCGCCGGCGAGTTGGGGCGTCTGAGGCGCGGCGCGACGAAACGGACTGCCGCGATGAATGCGTCTTGGGGCAAGCTTCCCCCTCGTGACGACCGCGCCCGGGATGCTGCGCCTTCGGCCGCTCCACGTGGCCGCCGAGACAGCGCCGACGCCGTCCCATCGCGTTCAGCTTGGCCGCTGCTAGCCGCATTGGAGGCAGAGGCGAGAGTAACAAGGCTGTCGAGCAAGGGCCGTCCTAGCGGCTCATCGGATGATCCCGGCTATGTCGCAGGGGATATCGAGGGGAAGCCCGAAGGATGAGAACAGGCGCGGCGCGACGGGCTTGGCGAAGAGGGTGATCTCGCCGATCGCCTCGCCGTCCAGCGCAAGTACATGCAGCGAGTGCGCCCTCCACGGCTCGCCTGGGCGCGTTCGGGAATAGGCCGCAAAGGCGGGCTGGCCGTTGGCGCCGGTCGGCAGGACCCGAAAGTCGTGATAGCCGGGCCACGCCCATTCGAAGAAGGCGCGGATGGCCGCACGCCCCTGGTACCACTCCGCCCGCGGCGGCATGGTGTAGGTCGCGTCCGACTTGAGGAGGGCGGCCAGCGCGCCGACGTCGAGCCGCTCCCAGGCGTCGAGGTAGCGGCGGAGCAGGGCGGACTGGGCCACATCGGCGGCCGAGGCGGGCGGCGCGGGCCCGCCGTGTCGCCGCGCCAAGGTGGCGCGCGCCCGTTGCAAGGCGCTGTTGACCGCGGCGGTCGAGCCGCCGAGCAGGGTGGCGGTCTCCGCCGCCGACCAGCCCATCACATCGCAGAGCAGCAGGACGGCGCGCTGGCGGGCCGGAAGCTCTTGGATGAGTGCGATGAACGCGAGTTGCACGGCCTGGCGCGCGCCCAGGCGCGCCTCGGGCCCTGGGGCGGGGTCGGCGAGGCCGTCGACATCGGTGTCCGGATAGGGCTCCAGCCATGCGATGTCGCGGGGGTGTTCGGGGTCCGGCATGTCGGCTGTCGCTGGGCCGAGCTGGTGAGGCAGCAGACGCGCCTGGCGGCGACGGCGCGCCAGCGCGTTGAGGCAGGCGTTGGTGGCGATCTGGTAGAGCCAGGCGCGGAACGCGCCGCGTCCTTCGAACTGGCCGAAGTGGCGCCAAGCCCGCAGATAGGTCTCCTGCACGAGGTCTTCGGCCTCGTGCAGGGATCCCAGCATCCGGTAGCAGTGAAGCTTCACCTCACGCCGCAGCGGGGCGGCCAGGCGTTCAAAGGCGGCCGCCGTCTCCGACGCGGATGCCTCGGCGAGGGGGTCAAGGGCTGTCATCTTCACCGTTCGCAGTGTTCAGGACGCGACGTCGATCCGATCAGGCCGGCGCCGCCTGGAGGCCGTTGCCGGAAACGATATAGACGCGGCTGCCCTCCGGCGCCTTGCCGCTGACGAGATCGATCACGCCCTCAGCGGCGTCCGCAGCGCTGGGCGGGGCCGCCATGCTCTTCAGGAAGTCGGCTTCGGAGACGCCAAGGTAGCGCGCGTAGCCGGAGACGGCATGCCTGCCGAGGTCGGTGTCCGGCATGATCCGGGGTGCGAGTGTCAGGATATTCAGGCCCAGGCCCAGCCGATCGGATTCCTTTTGCGCGTAGTTGGCCATGAATATCTGGGCGCGCTTGGCGGGCGCGTACCCGCCCGAATTCGGCGACCCTGCGAGGCCTGCGCCGCTGGACAGCACGATGACCGTAGAACCCGGTGCAAGCGGCCGGGCAAGGGCGGCCTTCAGGAAGTTGAACGCGATCCTGGCGTCGTTCTCCCAGTTGGAGGCGAAGGCCTCCCAGCTCAGCTCGTGCAGGGCTCCGGTCGGCGGGAAGACGCCGCCGCCGATCACCAGGATTTCGGGAAGGCCCCGGTCGAAGACCCTGTCCGCGGCGTCTTCGTCGCGCGCGTCAAGCGCGAGGATTTCCACCCCAGGGACCTCTTCGGCCAGCGCGCGCAGCTGTTCGAGGCTCCGGGCCACCGCCCGCACGCGCGCCCCGGCCTTGGCAGCCTTTTCCACGATGCCTCGCCCGACGCCGCGACTGGCGCCGACCACCACCATATTCTTGCCGGTCAATGATGGCATGTCCTTCTCCCTCAAGCGGGCGGGCCGATGTGGCCGCTCCGAAAGGTGGGACCCCGTCGGCCTCGTGAACTCATCGGTCGGGTTTGCGGAAACCGCGAATTTTTCGGGAGGACCATTCCGCGGACTGACCCGCGATGAATTGGGGCGGCGCGTGAGGTCCCAGGGACGAGTGGCGTCTTCGGCCATTCGTTCAAGACAGGTCAGCAAACATGAACCTCAAGGACAAGGTCGCCGTGATCTACGGCGCAGGCGGAGCGGTTGGCGGGGCGGTCGCCCGCGCGTTCGCCGCGGCGGGCGCTAGGCTCTACCTCACCGGTCATACGGCCGGGCCGCTCGACACGATCAAGGCGCAGGTCGTTGCCGCCGGCGGTTTCGCGGAACCTGCCGAGGTCGACGCCCTCGACGAGGGTGAGATCGAGCGACACCTCGACACCGTGGTCGCCCGGGAAGCGGGCGTCGACATCGCCTTCAATGCGGTCGGAATCCGCAACACGACCCTGCAGGGCGTCGCCCTGACCGACCTGTCGGTCGATCAATTCGTCTTGCCGGTGGAAACCTATGTGAGGTCGTACTTCCTCACCTCCCGGCTCGCGGCGCGGCGGATGGTTCCCAGGGGCCGTGGTGTGATCATGACGGTGACCTCGACGCCCGCGCGGACCGGCATCCCGCTCATGGGCGGGGTTGGGCCGGCCATGGCGGCGGTCGAGGCGCTCACCCGCAACCTGTCGGCGGAGCTTGCGCCCCACGGTGTGCGTGTCGTGGGCCTGCGGCCGACGGGGATGCCGGATAGCGGCACCATCAAGGAGGTGTTCGGGCTGCACGCCAAGGCCTGGAACATGCCCTGGGAGGCCTTCGCCGACCTCATCGCCGCCCGATCGCATCCGCGGCGGCTTTCCAGTTTGGAGGAGATGGCGAACGTCGCGGTGTTCGCCGCGTCGGACAGCGCGAGCGGGCTGACCGGCACCACCCTCAACCTCGCCATGGGCGCCTTGGACGACTAGGCGCAGGAGCCTGCGTCGCCGAGGCGATCGGCGGCGCAGGCCATCAGGCTGTCCGGTTCGCCCGGCCGCCGGGGACCCAGCGGCGGGCGCAGGCCGCGCCGTGGCCGCACCGGCTGCGACCGGCTAGTCTGACCTGCCAATGAGGGTCTGGCCCCGCGACGCGGATTTCACCGCGAATGCGGCGCGGTAGGCGGACGGCGAGATATTCAGGCGGCGGCGGAAATGATGTCGCAGGCTCGCCGCGTCGCCGAAGCCGCAGAGTCGGGCGAGCTCATCCATTGGCAGGTCCGCGCCCTCGAGGAGCTCGCGCGCGCGATCCACTCGCGCGCCGAGCAGCCAGCTCGCGGGGGCCTCCCCGACGGACTCCAGGAAGCGCCGATGCAGGGTGCGCGGGCTGAGCGCGGCGCGGCGGGCCATCTCGGCGATGGTGATCGGCTCGTCCAGCCGGGCCCTGAGATCCTGCAGAAGGTCCGAGAGCCGGGCGTTCTCGCGGGTCGGCACCGGGCGTTCCACATATTGCGCCTGCCCTCCGTTGCGATGGGCTGGCAGGACAAGCCGGCGCGCGACCTGGTTGGCCACCTCAGGGCCGAAGTCGCGCCGCACCACGTGCAGCGACAGGTCGAGCCCCGCAGCGCTTCCAGCCGAGGTCAGGATCTGCCCGAGGTCGACGTAGAGGACCTCGGCGTCGAAGGCGATGTCGGGATGCTTGGCGCGCAGCGCGGCGGCGTAGCGCCAATGCGTCGTGACGCGTTGGCCAGCCAGCAGGCCGGTCGCCGCCAGCACGAACACGCCCGAGCAGATCGACATCAGCCGCGCCCCGCGAGCGTGGGCGGCGCGCAGAGCGGCGACGAGGTCGGGAGGCGGGGCCACATCGACGCCCTTCCACCCGGGCACGATGATGAGGTCGGCCTCGGCCAGCCGCTCGAGGCCGGCGTCGGCCCGCACCGCCAGTCCGCCCAGCGCGCGCAGCGGCCCGGGCTCCACCGCGCAGCTCTCGAACCGATACCAGGTCGGTCCAAGCTCAGGCCGGGGCAGGCCGAAGACTTCCGCGGCCACGCCATATTCGAATGTGCAGAGCCCATCGTAGACGAGCGCGGCGACCCTTGGGCCGGTGAGTGGGTGATCTGGCATGATATCGACGCACATAGGCAGATCGGCTACTTCCGCACAAGCCGACCGCGGACGAAAACCTTCACCTCACTGGCCTGAAGGATCCTGCCTATGTCGTTCGTCACCGACACCCCCGCCGCCCCTCCGCACGCCGCGCTGGCGCACTTCGAAGCCGAGTTCAGCTTCGAGACGGACTGTTCGGACGTCCACCAGGCGATGACCTCGGGGGAGCGTGATTTCGTGTTGCTCGATGTGCGCAGCCACGACCTCTACGACGCCGGACACGTGCCCGGGGCCATCAGCCTGCCCCACCGCAAGATCATCGAAAGCAAGCTCGCGGGATATGCGCCTGACACGCTCTTCGTGGTCTATTGCGCAGGTCCGCACTGCAACGGCGCGAGCCGGGCGGCTATCCGGCTGGCGCGGCTTGGGCGTCCGGTGAAGCTGATGGCGGGCGGCGTGGCGGGTTGGTTGGACGAGGGCTTCAGCCTTGAGCGCGCCACGGTCGACACCTGAAGCGCGGGCTGGCGCGGCCGCCGCCGGGGACCTGGCTGGGGTACGTCCTGCGGGTCCGCAGGATGTCGCCGAGCTCGTCCGGCTGTGCGCCGCGCATGCTTGCTATGAGCGGGCCGGCATCCGGACCGAAGGCCTTGCAGACCGACTGCGCCGGGCGCTCTTCGAGCCGTCGTCGCGCCTCCAGGCCTGGGTGCTCGAGCGGCGCGGCGGCGGCCTGGCGGGATACGTCACCGCCGCGCGCGAATTCTCGACCTGGCGCGGCGCCGAGCACTTGCACCTCGATTGTCTGTATCTCGATCCAGATGCGCGCGGCGGCGGGCATGGGCGGCGCCTCATGGGCCAGGTGGTGGCGGCGGCGCGCGCCGCAGGCGTCGAAGACAACCTTGACCAGCCCCTCACCATAGGGTCCCTGGCGCGCGAGGGCGGCGCCAGCAGCTCGCATCTGCGGCATTGGTTCAAGGTCGCGACCGGCGAGACCCTTCATCGCTACGTCATGCGTCGCCGGGTCGAGCGGGCGCGTTCCCTGCTGATGCAGGGCCGGATGAGGCTCAGCGAGGTCGCGCTTGCATCCGGGTTCTCCGATCCCTCCCACATGGCGCGATGGATGCGTCGGGAGCTCGACATGACGCCCCGCGAGCTGCTGCGACCTCGAACGACGGCCTGACGCAGGCCCTCAAGGCTGCGATCGCCGTACCAGCGGCACCTTGTCAGGGCGGCACGATGCGACGCAGCCATTCCCAACCGGCGTTTGTCGCCGAGCTGGCTCGCCCGTCAGTTCGCGCTGGCCTCGGCAGGGGCGCCGGCCGCCATATCCATCCACACCGCTTCCCAGACGTGGCCGTCGGGGTCGGCGATGTGACGGTTGAACATGAAGCCAAGGTCCTGTGCGGGGTCGACGTCGGCCGTTCCGCCGTGCGCGCCAGCGGCGGTCGCCATCGCGTCGACCGCGGCGGGGCTATCGCAGGTGAGGGCGAGCATGACCTCACTCGCCGTCGCCGGCGGAATGGGGCGGTTGGTGAAGGTGCGCCACTTGGCGTGGGTCAGCAGCATCACGAAGGTGGTGTCTGACAGGACCATGCAGGCCGCGGTCTCGTCGCTGAACTGTGGGTTCTTGCTCAGCCCGAGCGCCTCATAGAATGCCGTCGACCGGGTCAGATCGGTGACCGGCAGATTCACGAAAAGCATCTTCGACATAGCTGTCCCTCAGCTGGAGCAGGCGCCTTTCTCGGAAGCGGCATGCTACGTTAGTGTCTTATTGTCATGCTTGTAGATGCATAGTGTCTCGATATCAAGAGACTTTACGTCGAGGGATAATTTACCTTGGACCGCGCAGAAGCCGCCGCAAACCAATGGGCTCGTGAACGACCCGATCTTCCCATGCTGCCGGTTGAAACCGTCGGGCGACTGCTGGACGCCGCCGCGCGCGTAACCCGCGAGCACATGAACCCCTTGCTCGCCGAGGCCGGCTTGAACGTGGGCGAGTTCGATGTCCTCACGCCGCTCAGGCGTGCTGGCGAGCCCTACATGCTCTCCCCGACCCAGCTCTATGAGGCGGCTCTGATCTCCTCCGGCGGCATGACGGACCGGTTGGACCGATTGGAGCGCGCCGGACTGGTGGAGCGCCGGCCCGATCCCCGCGATCGCCGCGGTCGACAGATCGCGCTGACCGCGGCGGGCAAACGAGTGATCGATGACATGATCGGCCGCATGGTGGCGATGGAGACGAAGATGCTGTCGGTCCTCACCGAGGCCGAACAGAAACGCCTCAACGCGCTTCTCAAGAAGCTGCTCGCCGGAATCTAACCACGCCCTTTCGCTCCCATCTGGGGGCGGGCACTCGGAGGCCGCGGCTCGGGCTCCACGTCGCGCCAGAGGCGAAGGCGTGAGGCGTGAAGGGGTAGGCCACGCGATCGACCCAAGCGGGCATCGGCTTCAACGTCATGGCGTTCCTCTGATCTGTCCGGCTGGGCGCCTCATGCCAATGAGCCATTTTAGCTACACGACATGTATAGCCATATGTCGGGCGACAAGGATCCCTCAGGCAATTTGACGAGGTCGGACGGGCGCGGCCGGCGCTGGGCCACGAAGGCGCAGATCAGGGGCCGGCGCTGATGCGCGTGATGGCGTCGGCGCAGGCCATCTTGATGAGCGCGCAGGTGTCTGCGGGCGAACGGCCCTCCGACAGAAGCCGGAACACCGGATAGCTCATCAGTGTGAAGACGAGGTCGACGGTGTCCCTTCGTTGCTGGGCGGCGGCCTTCGGCGACAGGCGCTCGACAAGGGTCGCGATCTGCCCCCGCCGTCGCTCGTTGCGCGCGGTGAGCGCCTGGGCGAATTCGGCGTCGGTGGCCATCGCGTCATGCAATCGGCCGACGGCCAGATCTCCGCTCCAGAAGTCGCAGAACACTTCCACGAGGCGCTCAAGGCCTTGCCGCGGCTGCGGGTCCATCATGGCCTCGCCAATGCGGTCTAGCCGGCCGTGCTCGGCGAGGTGGTCGAACGTCGCCTCGAGCAGGCCCCGCCGCGACCCGAACTGGTTGTAGACCGTGAGCCGCGTGACGCCGGCGGCCTTTGCGACCGTGTCCACCGAAAACGCTGAGAGGGGTTCCGTCCGCAGGAACTCGGCGGCCGCCTCAATCACCTGCCGGCGCTTCGCCTCGGCGGCCGCGGTGCGGACGGGGCTGACATAGGATCGCGGGACCATCTAGACCTTCGAGATTTACATATACATGTTGTAAACACAACCCTGCCGCCCAGAGGTCCTATCATGCCCTGGCGCCTCACCGCTGTCCTGGCCACCCACATGCTCACTGCGGCGTTCTGGGCCGGGCCAGCCTTCGCATAGCGCGGCCTGGCGCCAGCTGATCGCAATCCCCGTCCCAGCCTAAGAGCTGGCATTTCGTATTGACTATACTGATCGTATATCTAATATAAGCCACCTGAACGGCCAGCTTCGGCTGGCCACATCCACCGACTCTGGCGGCCCATGCGTCCGGATCGGCGTCCTCCCCGGCGCGCGGTCAAGGTGTGGCCGTATCCGCCTGCCGATGCCGGCGCGACGCTGAACGGCGCAATGGCGTCGGCAGGGGACGTGGCGTCTTGGACCTGCCGCGCTTCGCACCTGGAGATGGACGATGGCATCCTCGAGATCGACCCCGGACGATGACTTCGACGTCGTTGTGCTGGGCGCCGGCTATGGCGGGCTCATGGCCGCGTTACGGCTCAGCCGGCGGTCGCTCGGCCTGCGCGTCGCGCTGATCAATGCAGACCCTGCGTTCGTGGAACGGGTGAGAGTGCAGGAGAGCATGGTCGCCCCTGTGAAGCCGCGGATCGCTTCGCTTTCGAAATACCTGGCGCGAACACCGGTCGAGTTCATCTGTGGCCGCGTGACTTCGCTCGACCCGGAGCGCCGGCGGGTCCAGGTCGTCGCGGACGGAACGCGGCGCGAGCTCGGGTACTCGCAGGCCATTTATGCGCTGGGTTCCCATGTGGACGTGGCCACTGTCCCCGGCGCTGCGGACCACACATTCCGCCTCGATCCGGGCGAGGCGCCGCGATCCGCTGCGGCGCTCAGGCAGGTGCTGGTCGAAGCCGCCGCCCGCCCAACCCGGGTCCTTGCGGTCGGGGGTGGCGCGCTCTCCATCGAGGCGGCGGGCGAGGTCAAGTCGGCGTGGCCACGCATGGACGTGACTCTGGTCAGCGCTTCACGGGCCGGCGATTTCACCAGCGCCAAGGTCGAGGCCGTCCTGCGGCAGGACCTATCGCGGTTGGGCGTCGTCGTGGTCGACAACGAACGCATTGCCGAAGTGGGGCCCGCGAGCGTCGTCACCGCCACGGGACGAAGCCTCCCCTTCGATGTCTGCATTTGGGCGGGGGGCATGCGCGCCCCGCCCATCGCCCGGGACGCTGGTCTCGAGGTCGACGCCGAGGACCGAATTGTGGTCGGCCCGGATCTGCGCTCGGTGTCCCACCCGTCCATCCTGGCCGTGGGCGACAGCAGCCACCCCATTGCGCCGACAACGGGCGCGCCCTATCGCCCGTCGGCGCTGACTGCGGCTGTCTCCGGCGTCTATGCGGCTGAGCAGGCCATCGCCTTCCGGGCCGGCAAGCCGATTGCGCCGTTCAGCTTCTCGACCTTCGCCCAGGCCATTGCGGTAGGGCGGTATGCGGCGCTGTTTCCGCTCGACCCGAACGATCGTCCGATCCTGTTCGTACTGGGCGGCCGGACCGGTCGGCGACTGCGCGATATCCTCGTCTGGCTGGTGCTGCACTTCATCACCTTCGAGCGAGTCCTTCCCGGGGTTCAGTCGTGGCCAGGCCGCCGACGGGTGTCGCAACGCCAGGCGGACGAGGTCCTGGCCCGCGTCCGAGGCCCGCAGTTGGCGACGGCCCGCGGCCCTAGCGGATCGGAGCGCGCCGCCGCATCGCGACCGACCTGAAGGACGCCAGGCAAGGCCGCCCAGTTCGTTGGCGGCGCCTATGGTTTGAGCGCGGCGCGCCGTGAGCCACACCGCCGTAAGCGGTGCGGTTGCGGGTCCTATCGGCGGCTGGGCGTAAGGCGCGCCTGATCGCGCGCTGTTCGCTCTGGGTCTGGGGCGGACGACGAACCCATCCCCGAGCTTGGCCTCGGCTGCGCCAGCCGTGTCCAGGCCGATGCTGCGACCAGCCCGGCGACCAGGAACGACGCTAGGCGCCGTCCGATGTCGGACGCAACGAGCACTGTCCCCGCGCCGTGGGCGAGGTGATAGCCCGCGACCCCTGCGGGGATTGCGAAGACAGCGGCCAGGCCGGCGCGCAGGATCGGCGCTTGGAGGGTCGCCATGGCGAGGTGGCCGGCCACGAGGACGGCGAAGGCGACAAGCGCGCCGAACGCGCTCGCCGCGGGCCAGCCGGCGCCTTAGGCGTGAGCCGTTGAGGCCATCGCCGCGCCGGCCAGCAGCGCGCGGTCAGTCCTCGTCCGACACGGCCAGGGGCGGCTGGAGGGCCGACACGAGATCGTCGTGCTCACGTCTGCGGCTGGACCTTGCGCACCAGGCTCTGGGCAAAGGCGATCACATGGGGGCTGCCAATCTGCGAGCACCGCATCTCGGCGATGTCATAGCCTTTGATCGACCTAAGGACTTGCGCCTTGGTTCGCCCGATCGACTTGAGGGACTCGCATTGCAGTACCCGAGGCCCAAAATGGTACAACATGACCCTCAAGGGCCAAAACGATTGAATGAGCAAACGAAGAAGTGACTGAAAAACTACGACAAAATACGCCACAGCTCGCTTCTCGTCTCTCCGTGGCGCCCATGATGGACTGGACGGATCGGCATTGCCGGATGCTGCACCGGCAGCTGTCGTCGCGGGCGCTGCTCTATACCGAGATGCTGACCACCGGGGCGATCCTGCACGGCGACCGCGACCGGCTGCTGGCCTTCGACGAGCGCGAGCATCCGGTGGCGCTGCAGCTGGGCGGCTCGGAGCCGGCCGAGCTCGCAGCCGCGGCGCGGATCGGCGAGCAGGCGGGCTACGACGAGATCAACCTCAACGTCGGCTGTCCGTCGGACCGGGTGCAGTCGGGGCGGTTCGGCGCCTGCCTGATGCGCGAGCCGGAGCTGGTGGCCGAGGGCATGGCCGCCATCCTGGCCGCCGTGAAGGTTCCGGCCACCGTCAAATGCCGCATCGGCGTCGACGACCAGGACCCGGAGCAGAGCCTCTTCATCCTGGTCGACCTCTGCGCCCGGGCGGGCGTGCGGCGGTTCATCGTCCATGCGCGCATGGCCTGGCTGAAGGGCCTGTCGCCGAAGCAGAACCGCGACGTGCCGCCGCTCGACTATCCGCTGGTCTGGCGGCTCAAGCGCGAGCGGCCGGGCCTGGTCATCGACCTCAACGGCGGGATCGCCGACCTCGACGCCGCCGCGGCCCAGCTGGCCCACGTCGACGGGGTGATGCTGGGGCGCGCCGCCTATCACACGCCGGGCCTGCTGGGCGAGGTCGATGCGCGGATCTTCGGCGCGGCTGCGACGGTCGGCGCGGCCGAGGCGGTCGAGCGCTACCGGCCCTACATGGCCCGCGAGCTCGCGCGCGGAACCCACCTGGCGGCGATGACCCGGCACATGCTGGGGCTGTTCCACGGCCAGCCGGGCGCGCGCGCCTGGCGGCGGATCCTGACGGTGGACGGCGTCAAGCCGGGGGCCGGGCTAGAGGTGGTCGACCGGGCCCTGGCGGCCGTGTCGGGGGCGCAGGCGTCAGGGGCGCAGGAAGAGCGCCTGGCGCGTGGCCTGGAAGCTGGAGAGGCGGCCTAGGTAGCTCATGCCGAGCAGGGAGGCGTCGAGCCCTTTTTCGATCACCAGGGCGTCGACGTCGGTCAGCCGGGCGCCGGCGACGCTGACCGAGGCCAGCTTGACGGAAGCGGCGCGGGCGCGGCCGCCGGCGGTGACCACCGTATAGCCGTAGCGCAGGCCCTGCAGGTCGATGCCGAGCCGCTGGGCGTCTTCCGGCGTCAGCGCGACGGCGGTGGCGCCGGTGTCGACCAGGAAGCGCACGCGCCCGCCGTTGACCTCGCCCTCGGCCCAGAAGTGGCCGTCGCCCGCCTTCATCACCGCGCCGCCTTGGAGCACGGGCGTCGGCGCGACCGCCGAGCGCACCGGGGCGGTCTCGGCGGTGGCGGCGCGCAGCGCCCCCGGATGCTGGTCGGCCAGCAGCACGACGGCCTCGGCGGAGCCCACCGCCGAAGCGGCCGCGACCACGGCGACCATCGCGAACCGAAGGATGTCGGGCACCAGGGTCTCCACCCGTATCGGGCCGTCTGGGCCCTTATGCGAGAAGCCTAACGGCGGGGTTCTTTGCAAGCGGTGAACGGACGGGGTTACGCCCAACTCGCCGAGGCGCTGCTGCGGGAGGCCCTGGCCGGCCGCGCCTGAGGCCGCGCGACGCTCAGGCCGGGCCCAGCTTCTCCGGCGCGATGAGGCTGCGCCGCCCCGGCGCCGCGGCCATCAGGCGGCCTCGCTCGGCGTCCGTCAGCCGGCTCCAGCCGGCGATCTCGTCCAGCGTGCGAAAGCAGCCCAGGCAAAGCCCGCTCTCGCCGTCGATGGCGCAGACCTGGATGCAGGGGGTCTTGATCGGGCGGGGCGGAGGCATCCGCCTGCATGCCTCCGCCGAGCGGAAATTACAATATGTTCAGGGTCCAGGGGGGCGATGACCAATGTGTCAGAGATTTAATGCGCACGGCGCATTGTTACTGCCATTTCATTTGAGTGTAACTGGCCGGCTTGGCAAGTTCATCTCCAGATGAACACTGGGATTGGAGAGCAATCATGAACGTCGCCGCCGTCACCCTCGCATCTCTCGCCCTGGCCTCGTCGGCCAGCCTCGCCGTCGCCGCGCAGACCACCGACGTCGACTATCTGCGAGCCAGCCGCTGTCGCGGACTCGCCGCGGGCCTGGGCGCGGACGCGTCGGCCATCAACGCCTTTCTGAAGAGCGCGGCCGCCGGCCGCTCGCCGGCCGTCCTCAACCGCGCCGACGAGGAGTTCGCCCGCGCCAGGCGCCAGGGGCGCAACGAGGAAGGCAAGGCCCGGCTGCAGGCGGAGCTGTCCGGCCCCTGCGCCGCCTACGTCGCGGCGAGCCAGGCCAACCTGCGCTGATCCAGCCCGTCTGATCGACCCCCGACCTGACGCGCCGGCGCTCCCCCGCCGGCACGTCTTTTTCTTGTCACGTCGGCCGTCGGAACCCACCTTCGCCGTAGGCTTTCCGTTTAGGGGCCGGGCGGCGCCGGACGGGTGCGAGGATTAGATAGCGTATGACGGTGTTTCGACCCGGCGGCACCTGTTGGCGGACGGCGCCGGCGGGTCGAGCGGCCTTTCTGATCGATAACGAGGCCTGTTTCACCGCCGTATTCGACGCGCTGCAGAAGGCGCGCCGCTCGATCCTGCTGCTCGGCTGGGGGTTCGACCCGCGCACCCGGCTGTTTCCCGACGGCTATGACGGTCCGGACGACCCGGACGAGGTGGGGCGGATCCTGGTGGAGCTGGCCCGCGCGCGGCCGGAGCTGGACGTGCGCCTGCTGATCTGGCGCTCGGCCCTGCCGATCGCCGCCAGCCAGGAGTTCTTCCCGCACAAGGCGCGAAAATATTTTCGCAACACGCCGGTGCATTTCCGGCTGGACGACGCCGTTCCGTTCGGCGCCTGTCATCATCAAAAGCTGCTGGTGATCGACGATCGCCTGGCCTTCTGCGGCGGCGGGGACATCTCGGTCGACCGCTGGGACTCGCCGGCCCACCGCGACGGCGACATGCGCCGCATCATGCCCAAGCAGGCGTGCCACGACCCGCGCCACGAGGTGACCCTGATGGTCGACGGCGAGGCGGCCGGGGCGCTTGGCGATCTGGCGCGCGAGCGCTGGCGACGCGCCACCGGCAGGATCCTGCCGCCGCCCCCCGACGCCGGCGGCGATCCCTGGCCCGACCACGTGCCCGCCCAGCTGCGCGACGTCGAGGTGGCGATCGCCCGCACCGAGCCGGAATGGAAGCGCCGCAGCCTGGTCGACGAGATCCGTCAGCTGACCCTGGCCTCGATCGCCGAGGCGCGGGAGACCATCTACCTGGAAAACCAGTATTTCACCTCGCCGCTGATCACCGAGGCGCTGGCGGCGCGGCTGGCCGAGCCGGACGGGCCGCAGGTGGTGCTGATCTCGACGGGGCGGGCGCCCAGCTGGTTCGACCAGCTGACCATGGACCGGGCCCGCGGGGCGATGATCTGGCGCCTGCGGGCTGCGGACGTCTTCGGCCGCTTCCGCGCCTACTGGCCGTCCACGCCGAAGGGCGACACCATCATCGTCCATTCGAAGGTGACGGTGATTGACGACCGCATCGCCCGGGTCGGCTCGGCCAATCTCAACAACCGCTCCGGCGGCTTCGACACCGAGCTGGAGCTGGGGTTGGAAGCTGAAGATGCGTCGGGGCGGCGGCAGGTCGCCGCCTTCCGCGATCGGCTGGTCGGCCACTTCATGGCCCAGACCGGCGACGCCGTGGCCAAGGCGCGGGCCGAGCACGGCGGCCTGGTCGGCGCCATCGAGGCGCTGAACCGCGACGGGCGGCTAAACCCCATCGAGCCGCCCGAGACGACGGTGCTCGGCGAATTCGTCACCAAATACCACCTGGGCGACCCGCAGGACACGCGCGACGCCTGGCGGCCGAGCCGCCGGCGCGAACGCCTGTACCAGGAGGCGCATGCGCTGAGAGACGCGATGCTGGGCGCGGCCCCCGCTAGCCCTCTACCTCGAAGTCCATGACCAGGGGCAGATGGTCCGACGCAATCCGTGTCAGGGGGTCGTACGGGGCGAAGACGTCCCGCACCACGATCTCCGGGCTGACGAAGACATGGTCGATGCGCAACACCGGCAGTTGCGACGGGAAGGTCGAGGTCGGCTGCCGGGTCGGCGCCAGCCGCCGCGCCGGCTCCAGCCTGGCGGTGAGGGTTCGGTAGACCACCGAGGTCCCGGTCGCGTTGAAGTCGCCCAGGAGGATCTTCGGGCCGGCGCAGCGCGGATGCTCCAGCCAGGCGGGCCCGGCCAGGAAGGCGGCCTGCTGCTGCTGTTCGCGCGGGACCAGACCCAGGTGGGTGTTGATGACCTGTACGGCCTTGCCGGCGATCTCCACCTCCAGCCACAGGGCGCCGCGCGGCTCCAGCTGCGGCAGACGTGAATAGCCGGGCAGGGGGCCGTTCTGGATCAGCTTCTCCGGATAGGCGGTCAGGATGGCGTCGCCGTAGAGCTCTTTCTCGACGCGCATGGCCGCGTGGAAGTGGCAGGCCATGTCCAGCTGCTCGGCGATTTCGCTCGCCTGGTCGACGTTGTTGGTGCGGGCGCGGCCGACATCGAGCTCCTGCAGGGCGACGATGTCCGGCTCCAGCCGGGCCAGCACCTCGGCGACGCGCGCCACGTCCAGCTGCCGGTCGTTGCCGACGCAGCGATGCACATTATAGGTCACGATGCGAGGCATGCGGCGCAGAGCTGTGCCGGGCCGAGGCGCCGAACGCAAGCGTCACCGCAGCAGGGGCGGGCTTGCCCGTCGCCAGGCTGGGCGGGAGGCTCTAAGACGGGGGCATGGAGCTGATCCCCGCCCCTTCGCCGAACTTCGACGCGCGCACCTCGCCGCCGGACATGATCATCCTGCACTACACCGGCATGCGGACCGGCCGGGAAGCCCTCGACCGGCTGCGCGAGCCCGCGGCCAAGGTCTCGGCCCACTATCTGGTGGAGGAGGACGGCCGGGTCTTCAGCCTGGTCGCCGAGGAACGACGCGCCTGGCATGCCGGCGTGTCCTTCTGGAAGGGCCGCAGGAATCTCAACGGCGTCTCGATCGGCGTCGAGATCGTCAATCCCGGCCACGAGTTCGGCTATCGCGATTTTCCGACGCCGCAGATCGAGGCGGTGATCGAGCTGGTGGACGAGATCCGCACCCGTTGGAGCATCGAGGACAGCCAGATCGTCGGCCATTCCGACGTGGCCCCCGACCGCAAGCAGGATCCCGGCGAACTCTTCCCCTGGAAGCAGCTGGCCGAAGCCGGCCACGGCTATTGGACGGAAGTTCCCGGCGCCCCAGGCGCGCCGCTGGGCGAGGGCGAGAGCGGGCCGGGGGTTTTCGCCCTGCAGGCGGGGCTGACGCGCCTGGGCTTCGACTGCGCGCCGTCCGGCGACTACGAGCCGCGCACCGCCGCCGTCGTGCGCGCCTTCCAGCGGCACTGGCGCCCCGAGCAGGTGGACGGGATCGCCGACGGCGAGACCCGCGCACGGCTGATCGCGCTGCTGCGGCTGGGGGCCTGAACCGATGTCCGCCGACGCCGCCGAGATGATCGCCGCCCTTGGCCTGGCCCGCCATCCGGAAGGCGGCTGGTACCGGGAGACCTGGCGCGCCGGGGCCATGCTGGCCGGCGGCCGGGCCGCCGCCTCCTCGATCCTCTTCCTGCTCGAGGCGGGCCAGCGCTCGCACTGGCACCGGGTCGACGCCGGCGAACTCTGGTTGTTCCAGGCCGGCGCGCCGCTCACGCTCGCCGTGGCCCCGTCGGACGCCGCTGCGTGCTCGGTGCTCCTGGGCCCGGATCCGCTGGCCGGCCACACCCTGCAGCAGCTGGTCCCGCCGAGCGCCTGGCAGTCGGCGGAGGGGCCGCAAAGCGGCTGGAGCCTGGTCGCCTGCCTCGTGGCGCCCGGGTTCGAGTTCGCCGGCTTCGAACTGGCCCCGCCCGGCTGGACTCCCGACGGCACTTGACCGCTGCGGCCCGAACCCTCACCTTCCGCGCGGATCAGACGGCCGGGCGGTCGCGGGCGCGTGCAAACGCGTTCGAGGAAAGTCCGGGCTCCACGACGACATGGCGGCGGGTAACGCCCGCCGGGGGTGACCCCAGGGATAGCGCCACAGAAAGCAAACCGCCGGCGCTCGCGCCGGTAAGGGTGAAAGGGTGCGGTAAGAGCGCACCGCGTCGGCGGCAACGTCGACGGCACGGCAAGCCCCGCCAGGAGCAAGACCGAATAGGGATTCCGCGCCCGGCCAGAGAGCGATCTTTGGGGCGGGCAGGGCCGTCGCCGGCCCGAGGAGTCCGGGTAGGTCGCGAGAACCGGCCCGCGAGGGTCGGTCCAGAGGAATGACCGCCGCGTCCGGCGCCTCGTGCGTCGGGCGGCACAGAACCCGGCTTACAGGCCGTCTGATCCGCAGTCTGGAGCCCTTCCCGCAAGCAATCGGGGAGGATCGGCCGGTTGGCCAGACCTCCAGACTCCGGTCGCATGCGGCCGAGCTTCGGCTTCGTCGCTCAGCCCTCACCGGCGCCGTCCGGGCCGACAACGCGCTGCAGCAGCTTCGCTGCGGGCTCATCGAGGGCGACTTCCGCCAGCAGCCATTCGCGGAAGGCGGCGATCTTTCGGGTGCGGCGGCGATCCTTCGGGTAGAGCAGCCAATAGCCGGCGTCTGCGCCGATATAGACATCCAGCGGCTGGCTGAGCCGACCGGCGGCGATGTCCTCGGCGAATAGAATGGGCGAGCCCAGGGCTGCGCCGCCGATGGCCATCGCCGCCGACACTTCCAAGCCTTGTGTGTCCGCCGCGATCCGCGGCGCCGGCGGGCTCGCATCCACGGTCTCGACGCCCGCGGCGCCGAACCACGCCGCCCACTCCGCCTCGGCGCCCACCCGGCGGACCGTAAGCAGGTCCTGGGGACATGGGTCTGGCCCCAGTTGCGCCATCGCCTCCGGCGTCAACAACGCCGTCTGGGCGGAGGTGAAGAGAAAAGTAGACTCGAGGCTTGGCCAATGCCTTCGCGGTCCCCCGCGGATCGCAAGGTCGGCCTCGCCGCCAATCAGGTCGCGCACCGCCACGTCGCTGTCGAGCCGCACGGCGATCTGCGGGTGCGCGAGCTGGAACCTGCCGAGCCGGCCCGCCAGCCAGCGCGCCGCCAGGCTCTGCGTCGTGGTGACGACGAGCACCGTGTCCTCCGTCTCGGTGATCTCGACCAGGGCGGTTCGCAGCCCGGTCAGGGCGTCGCTGGCGGCCTTGGCCAGGCGCTCGCCGGCCGGGGTCAACGTCACCGCCCGGGGCGCCCGAACGAAGAGCGCAACCTGAAGACGGGTCTCCAACGCCTTGACCTGCCAACTTACGGCGGCCTGGGTGATGCCGAGTTCGCTTGCGGCGCGGGTGAAGCTGCCCAGGCGGGCGGTCGCCTCGAACACCCGGATGGCGCCGAGCGGAATGGCGGCGAGAGGATCACGCATAAGCTGACCTTGTTCATACAGCAGAAGAACCGATTTGTCCCCGGCCGCCCCTAGCGGCACGCTCAAGCAGATCGATGCGGATGCAGGTGAGCCAGATGGACCCGGAAGCACAAGGCCGGCTTATGAGCGAATGCCCCTATGGCTGGCTTGCGGGCGTGGTGGCTCTGTGGCGCTTCGGCCGCAAGAGCTTGTCGCCGGAAAAAACCTTCGGATCGCCGCGCCGCCCTTCGTCGAGAGGCGAGAACGGCTGCGTCCCGGCCGCCAGCCACAGGTGTGGCCCGTGATCACCTCGGCGCGTCTTCGCTGCCCGCCTGTCCCGCGGGCGATCTAAGCTCAGCTTCCGCGTCCGCCGTCACACCGACGTCGGCTCGCCTGGGCCCATGGTCGGCGCAGGGCGCCGCACGAAGCGCTGTTTGATCGCCCGCGCCCCGTCGAGCGCCGCGGCGAGGGCGAGGGTGGCCTGGCTGACCTCGGCGATCGGTTCCTGCAGCTTGGAGTAATGCGCCGGCAGCCGCTCGCGATGGCTCGACCCCTCGTAGATGCTGTAGCGAAAGCCGAGGTCCACCTCGCTGTTCACCCGGCGATGCGGATGCCGGTCCAGCAGCGGGTGGATCGCCAGCGTATAGGCGATCGGGCCGGTCATGCGCAGCACGCCCCGCTGGCCCGTGCCATGCAGGCCGGGATTGTAGCGATCGAGGTTGCGCAGCACTCGCAGGATCACCGCGCGCAGGAAGGGGTGCCCGGGGGCGGCGATGATGTGCCACTGTTGGAACTCGCCGCCGGGAACGCGCTTCAACTCGCGATGGCCGCCGAAACCCTCGAACGGCTGGCCGGGACCATTGCGCCATTGCGCCAGGATATAGCTGTCGTCCGGCCGTAGAACGCTGTCGAGCGGTCGCAACGGCCGGCTCTTTACGTCGAGGTACACGCCGCCGAACCTGTAGAGCAGCAGGTAGCGGAAGAGGTCCGCCCGCGCGGCGCCATAGCTCGGATGGATGCGCCGCAGGTAGTCGCAGACTTCGGGCCCGTGGCAGGCCTGCGTGACGTCCAGAATGTCTTGGTCGTCGTAGAACCTATGCTCCCAGCCCGGGTTCTGCCGCCGGATCCGTTCCATATTCTCGGCGATCTCCGGCGGCGGCGGCCAGGCGCAGGTCTGGTGGATGATCCGCGGGATGCCGCGCCCTTCGGCCAGCGGCGCGATCAGGCCTTCCGCTCGCGGCCGAGCCGATGGCCGGCCTTGGTTCGACACCCGCATGGACATGATCCCCGATAGGTCGAGGCCAAGAACTCTGACGCTGCCGTATGGTTCGCTGCGCCGCAAAATGAACACAATCAAATGCGGCCGAGCGAGCGTCTTTCCGGCGAACGGAAGACGCTCGGAGCGAGCTGCGCCGATCTGACGCGGCTGTGCCGTCGGCGGCCGCGAAAGAAGCTTGGCGACCAAACATCGGAAGCATCGCGGCGCTGTTCAGGGACGGTTTTACGAGGCGCCGAACTGGGACCGGCTGACACCGGAGCTTCAGATCTTTAAACTGTTCTCAGTATGTTCTGTGGATAAGCAGATTTCGTTAACCATAGATCCTTAGATCGCCCTGCGACCGGCCGACTTTGAGGCTTCAGAGTCATTGTATCCCATTTCGTCCCATGTTAACCCATTATCCATCGTCAGCTGCAGCGGGGCAGGGCTGAGGCGGCGAGGTGGGGCGGTCGGGCTTTCCGACCGCAAACAGGGGCAGGCCTAGGCGGGATGTTTCTCTCGACCTTCGAGAAACAGCTGGACGCCAAGCGGCGCATCGTCGTGCCGCAGGAATTCCGCGCGCTCGCGGCGGGCCCCTTCGACGGCGTCTTTTGCTTTCCCTCCATCGAGGCCGACTGCATCGAAGGCGGCGGCAAGGCTCTGTTCGACCGCTACATGGGGGTGATCGAGGAGTTGGAGTTCGGCGATCCCCTGCGCTCGGCCCTGGAGACCTCGGTGCTCGGCGGCATGGCCAGGCTGTCCTTCGACACCGCCGGCCGCATCACCCTGCCGGAAAGCCTCTGCGAGATGTTCGGCCTCACCGACTGGGTGGCGGTCGTGGGCCTCGGCGACCGGTTTCAGATCTGGCCGCGCGATGCCTTCCAGGCGCACCGCGCCGCCCAGCGCGAGACCGCCCGCGAAGGTCTCGCGCAACTGCGCGCCCAGCAGCGCGCCGCCCGGCTGGGAGGCGCGGCATGAATCCGCCGCCCCTCGAGCTGAGCCCGTTCGCCGCGAGAAGCTTCGGCGAGGCGCGTTGCCGGCGCTACCTCTTCGATCGCCCTGACGCGCTCGATCCCCCGCCGCCCGTCGACGCGCCGGCGTCCAGCGGCGGCGCCCCCAAGCCGCCGCCGGCGGGTTGGGAAGACGGCCAGGAGCGCGCCTCATGACCGTTCCCCACAAGCCGGTGCTGATCGACGAAGTGGTCGCCGCCCTGCAGCCGGCCGCCGGCGACACGGTGGTCGACGGCACCTTCGGGGCCGGCGGCTATAGCCGCGCCTTCCTGGCGGCGGGCGCCAGCGTCATCGCCTTCGACCGCGACCCGACGGCGGCGCGCTTCGCCGAGGGGTTGCCGGCCGATCGCTTCCGCCTGGTGCAGGCGCGCTTCTCCGAGATGGCCGAGACGGCGGGTGAGGGCGCTGTCGAGGGCGTGGCGCTCGACCTCGGGGTTTCCTCCATGCAGCTGGACGAAGCCGAACGCGGCTTTTCCTTCATGCGCGACGGTCCGCTGGACATGCGTATGGGCGAGGAGGGCCAGACCGCCGCCGACCTGGTCAACACCGCCGAGCCCACCGAGCTCGCCCGCATCCTCTATGTCTATGGCGAAGAGCGGCAGAGCCGCCGCGTCGCCGCCGCCATCGCGCGCCGGCGAGCCGAGCAGCCGTTCACCCGCACCCTGGAACTGGCCGACTTCATCGAACGCGCGCTGGGCGGGCGCCGCGGCGCGAAGGTGCATCCGGCGACCCGGTCCTTCCAGGCGCTGCGCATCGCGGTCAACGAGGAGCTTTCCGAGCTCGAGGCCGGCCTCGAAGCCGCCGAACGCAGCTTGAAGCCCGGCGGGCGCCTGTGCGTCGTCACGTTCCATTCGCTGGAAGACAGAATCGTGAAGACGTTTCTGGCGGTGCGAGCGGGTAGAACGCCGGCGGGCTCGCGCCACGCCCCGCCGCTCGCGGCGGGCGCGCCGCCGAGCTTCCAACTGCTGTTCAACGGCGCCCAGGCGCCGTCGCAAGCGGAGGTCGACGCCAATCCGCGTGCGCGTTCAGCGAAGCTTCGGGCGGCGGTCCGCACCACCGCGCCCGTTTGGAAGGAGGCTGCATGAGCCTGCTCGATCGGAGGGTCCGCGGCTTTCGCCTGGTCGACCTGGTCGCCGCAGCCCTGCTGGTGGCGCTGTTCCTCGGCGTCTACCTGGCCAAGACCATGGCCGGCCGGGAGCGCACGGAGATCGCCAGGGTCGAGCGGCAGATCGATGAGGAAAAGACCCGGATCCGCCTGTTGCAGGCCGAGGTCGCCCATCTGGAAGAGCCGGCCCGCCTGGAGCACCTCTCCGTCGCCTACCTCGGCCTGGGTCCCGTGCCGATCAAGCACGACGTCGATCCGGCCGGCCTGGCCGACATCGCCCGCACCGCCACGATCACCGGCAAGGCGCCTGGCGAGGGCCTCCCCGCGCCGGCGCGCCAGCCGCTCAGCTTCGACCCGACCCGGCCGCCGCCGCCAGTCGCCGCGCCGGAGCCTGTCGCGCGATGAGCCTGGGCCTGCAGTCCTTCGGCGCCGACACCGTCTCGCGCTGGCTCGCGCGGACCATGTGGCGGCTGGAGCACGCCTTCGAACGAGCGCGCGCCTCGGACAAGCCGCAGGACGACGCGCGGATCCGCATCTTTTTCGTCGGCGCCCTCTTCGCAGCGGGCTTCCTGACGTTGGCGATCGGCGCCACCCGCGCGGCCCTGTTCGCCGACGCCGCGCCGGCGGACGGCGCGGCCCCGCCGATCGGGGCGGCGCGCGGCGATCTTGTCGACCGCAACGGCGAGCTCTTGGCCGCCGACCTGCTGCACTATGGCCTCTACCTCGATCCGCGGGAGATCTGGGACGCCGCCGAGACCCGCCGGGCGCTGCGCGCAGCCCTGCCGGACCTGGCGGCGGACCGGCTCGAGAGGGCGCTGAACTCGGGCCGGCGGAGCTTCCTGCTCGGCGGCCTGACGCCGGACGCGCGCGCCAAGGTCAACGATCTCGGCCTGCCCGGCGTCAGCTTCGAGCCGGAGGAGAAGCGGGTCTATCCGCTGGGCTACACCGCCGCGCACCTGATCGGCTTCGTCGACGGCGGCGGCGAAGGCCTGGCGGGCGCCGAGCAGGCGCTCAACAACGACATCCACGACGCCGCCCAGGCCGGCGGCGCCCTGCCGCTGTCCATCGACCTGCGCATCCAGGCCGCCGCCGAGGACGAGCTCTACAAATCCGTCGCCCAGTTCCATCCGAAGGGCGCCGTCGCCCTGGTGGTCAACATCCACACCGGCGAACTGCTGGCGCTGGCCAACTATCCGACCTTCGATCCGAACAAGGCCGGCGAGACGTCGCTGGACGCCCGCCTCGATCGCGCCGCGGCCGCCCTCTACGAGATGGGCTCGACCTTCAAGGGCTTCACCGTCGCCGCGGGCCTTGACAGCGGCGTGGCCACGCCGATGTCCACCTTCGACGCCCGCCAGCCGTTCCAGCTCGGCTATCGCACCATCCACGACTACCACGCGACGCATAAGGTGCTGACCCTGGTCGAGGTCTTCCAGCACTCCTCCAACATCGGCACGGCCCGGCTGGCCGAGGCGATCGGGGTCAAGCGGCTGGAGCACTACTTCAAGGCTTTTGGTCTGACCGAGCCGGCCAAGGTCGAGCTGGCCGAGACCGCCCGCCCGCTGACGCCGCGCGTCTGGGACGAGGACACCGTCGCCTCGACCTCCTTCGGGCACGGGATGAACGTCAGCCCCCTGGCGGTGGCGCGCGCCTATTCGGGAATCCTCAACGGCGGCAAGCTGTTGCCGCTGACCATCCGCAAGCTGCCGCCCGGGGCGCGTCCCGAGGGGCGCCAGATCGTCTCGCCGCACACCGCCGAGACCCTGTTGCAGATCATGCGCGCCAACGTCACCGGCGGCTCAGGCAAGTCGGCCAACGTCCCGGGCTTGAATGTCGGCGGCAAGACCGGCACCGGCGACAAGTACGATCCGGTCGCGCGGCGCTATTCGACCACGAAGCAGGTTTCGTCCTTCGCCGCCGTGTTTCCCACCGACGGGCCGCTGGACGCGCCGCGCTACTTCGTGCTGGTGCTGATGGACGAGCCGCATCCGGACCAGACCGGCGCCGATCCCACCGGCGGCATCGTCGCTGCGCCCGCCGCCGGCCGCATCATCGAGCGCATCGCCCCCTTCGTCGGCGTCCAGCGCAGGATGGACACCGCGCCCTTCACCGAGATCACCGCCGAGCCCACCGACGCGGGGGAAGAGCATTGAGCCTGCGCCTTTCAGACCTGGTGAAGCGCGACCTGGCGGTCGACCCGGAGATCAACGGCGTCACCGCCGACAGCCGCAAGGTCCGCCCGGGCTTCCTGTTCGCCGCCTTGCCGGGCTCGAAGGTCGACGGCGCCGCCTTCGCCGCCAAGGCCGTGCAGGACGGCGCGGCCGCTGTGATCGCCGCCCGTGACCTCGCCCTGGCGGCGCCGACCATCGCCTCGCCGGATCCGCGCCGCGCCTACGCCCTGGCGGCGGCGGCCTTCTACGGCGCCCAACCGGCGACGGTGGTCGCGGTGACCGGCACCAACGGCAAGACCTCGGTGGCCAACTTCTGTCGCCAGATCTTCGCCGGCGCGGGCTTCAGGGCCGGCAGCATGGGCACCCTCGGCGTGCGCCTGAGCGGTCCGGGCGGCTTCGAGGAGCAGGTGACCCCGCCGGGCCTGACCACTCCCGACGCCGCCGATGTCGCCGAGCTGATGGCGCGCGCGGCCGGTCGTGGCGTCACCCATTTCGCCATGGAGGCCTCCTCCCATGGGATCGACCAGCGCCGGCTGGACGGGGTCAGGCTGACCGCGGCGGGTTTCCTGAACCTGACCCAGGACCACCTGGATTATCACGGCACGATGGGGAGCTACAGGGCCGCCAAGCTGCGGCTGTTCGAGACGCTGCTGCCGCGCGGCGGCTGGGCGGTCCTGAATGCGGATTCAGAAGCCTACAGCGCCTTCGCCGCCGCTGCGGTCAGCGCCGGCCAGAGCGTCGCCAGCGTCGGCGAGGCCGGGCAGGCGATCCGCCTGGTCGAGCGCCGGCTGCTGCCGGAAGGCCAGCGCCTGGCGCTCGAACTCGACGGCCGCGCCTATCAGGTCGTCCTGCCGCTGGCGGGCGGCTTCCAGGCGTCCAACGCCCTGGTCGCGGCGGGCCTCTGCCTCGCCGCGGGTCTCGACCTCGAGGCGACGTTGGCGGGGCTCGAACGGCTGGAGGGCGCGCCTGGCCGGCTGCAGCGGGTCGGCGCCGGCCCGCGCGGCGGCGAAGCCTATGTCGACTATGCGCATACGCCGGATGGGCTGGAGACGGTGCTGAAGGCCCTGCGGCCGCACGTTCGCGGCCGGCTGATCGTCGTCTTCGGCGCGGGCGGCGACCGCGACCGCGGCAAGCGGCCGATAATGGGCGCCATCGCCGCGGAACTGGCCGACGTCGCCATCGTCACCGACGACAACCCGCGTTCGGAGGATCCCGCGGCGATCCGCGCCGAGGTCCTGGCCGGCGCCCGCGGCGCCCGCGAGATCGGCGACCGCCGCGAGGCGATCCGCGCCGCCGCCGCGATGCTCGGCGACGGCGACATCCTGGTTGTCGCCGGCAAGGGCCATGAGCAGGGCCAGATCGTCGCCGGCGTCACCCATCCGTTCGACGACGTGGCGGAGACCGCGCAGGCGCTGGAGCCGACCGATGGCTGAGCCGCTCTGGACCTCGGAAGAGATCGTCGCGGCGACCGGCGGGGCCGCCGCGGGCGGCGGCTTCCGCGCCACTGGCGTCTCCATCGACACCCGCACGCTGGAGCCAGGGGACCTCTTCGTCGCCCTGGCCGGGGTGCGCGACGGCCATGAGTTCGTCGACCAGGCGCTGGCCAAGGGCGCGGCCGGCGCCCTGGTGACCCGTGAGGTCGGCTGCCCCGCCGTGGTGGTCGGCGACGCCCTGCAGGCGCTGGAGCGGCTGGGGCAGGCCGCCCGCGAGCGCGCGCCCCAGGCCCGCCGCGGCGCGGTCACCGGCTCGGTCGGCAAGACCAGCGTCACCCAGGCGGTGACGGCCGGACTGATGCTGGCGGGCCGCGCGCACGCGTCGGTGAAGTCCTACAACAACCACATCGGCGTGCCGTTGACGCTGGCGCGGATGCCGCGCGGGACCGAGCGGGCGGTGTTCGAGGTCGGCATGAACCACGCCGACGAGATCCGGCCGCTGGCCCGCATGGTCCGCCCGCAGGCGGTGGTGGTGACGACCGTCGGGCCGGTCCACACCGAAAACTTCCCCGATGGCGAAGCCGGCGTCGCCCGCGCCAAGGCCGAGATCTTCGAGGGTCTCGAGCCCGGCGGGATCGCGATCCTCAACGCCGACAACCGCTGGTTCGAGCTCCTGAAGGGCGAGGCGCAGAAGGCCGGCGCGGTGGTGCGCGCCTTCGGAACCGGCGAGGGCTGCGACGCGCGGCTGATCGATTTTCAGGCCGCCGGCGGCTACGCCATGGTGCAGGCGCGCCTGCACGGCCGCAGCCTCGACTTCCCGATCCTGCAGACCGGCCAGCACTGGGGCCTGAATTCGATGGCCGTGCTGCTGATGCTGGAGGCGCTCGACGTCGAGCTCAGCGACGGCCTGGCGGCGCTGGGTTCGTTCGAGCCGCTGGCCGGCCGCGGGGCGGAGACCACCGTCCGCGTCAAGGGCGGCGCCTTCACCCTGATCGACGAGAGCTACAACGCCAACCCGGTCTCCATGGCCTCGGCGATCGCCACCCTGGGGGCGCGCAAGACCGCCGGGCGACGGATTGTCGCGCTGACCGACATGCTGGAGCTGGGGACCGAGGCCGCCAGCTTCCACGCCGCCCTCGCAGAGCCGTTGGCGGCGGCGGCGATCGACCTGGTCTTCTGCGCCGGCCCGCTGATGAAATCCCTCTGGGACGCCCTTCCTCCGACTCGACGGGGCGGCTACGCCGAAAGTGCGGCCGAACTCGCGCCGCACGTCGTCCGGGCCGCAGAGCCTGGCGACGTGGTGATGGTGAAGGGGTCCAACGGCTCGAAGGCCGGCGCTGTCGCAGCAGCGCTCGGCGCGCTCGACTCTGCGGACCAGGAGACGGGCTGATGTTCTTCTGGCTCTACGAGCAGCTGGCGGCAGGCGGGCACGTGCCCGTGCTGAACATCCTTCGCTACATCACCTTCCGCGGCGGCATGGCGCTGTTCACGGCGCAGCTGGTCGTCATGCTGATGGGGTCGCGCTTCATCCGCTGGATGCGCGCCAAGCAGGGCAAGGGCCAGCCGATCCGCAAGGAAGGCATCGAGCGCCACATTATCGAGAAGGCCGGCACGCCGACCATGGGCGGGGTGATGATCCTCGCCGGCCTGGTCGTCGGCACGCTGCTGTGGGCCGACCTGCGAAACGTCTACATCTGGGCGGTGCTGCTGGTCACCACCGGCTATGGCGTGCTGGGCTTCCTCGACGACTACGCCAAGGTGACCAAGCAGACCACCGCGGGCCTCTCGGGCCTGTCGCGGCTGGCGATCGAAGCCGGCCTGGCCATGGCGGCGATCCTGCTGGTGCTGCTGTTCGCCGCCAAGCCGTCGCCGGACGGCCACCTCTTGACCTCGGTGGTGTTCCCGGTGGTCAAGCAGGCGGCGATCAACCTCGGCTGGTTCTATCTGGCCTTCGGGTCCTTCGTGATCGTCGGCGCCGCCAATGCGGTGAACTTCACCGACGGCCTCGACGGGCTGGCGACGGTGCCGGTGATGATCGCCTCGGCGGCTTTCGGCTTCATCGCCTACCTGGTCGGCAACTACGTCTTCGCCAACTACCTGCAGCTCCACTTCGTGCCGGGCGTCGGCGAGATCGCGGTCTTCTGCAGCGCCCTGATCGGCGCCGGCATGGGCTTCCTCTGGTACAACGCCCCGCCGGCGAGGATCTTCATGGGCGACACGGGGTCGCTCGCTCTGGGCGGCGCCATCGGCTCGATCGCCGTGGCGACGCGCCACGAGATCGTGCTGGGCGTCATCGGCGGCTTGTTCGTCGCCGAGACCCTGTCGGTGATCATCCAGGTGGCCTGGTTCAAGCGCACTGGCCGGCGGGTGTTCCTGATGGCCCCGATTCACCACCACTTCGAAAAGCTCGGCTGGTCGGAGTCGACCGTCGTGATCCGCTTCTGGATCGTCTCGCTGGTGCTGGCCCTGCTGGGGCTGGCGACGCTGAAATTGCGATAGGGAGGCAGGCAGGCACCTTATGATCCCGGTCCGCGGCTTCGAAGGCAGGACGGTCGCCGTATTCGGCCTGGCCCGCACGGGTCTCGCGGCCGCGCGCGCGCTGCAGGCCGGCGGCGCCCTGGTGGCGCTGTGGGACGAGAAGCCCGCCGCCCGCAAGGCGGCCGAGGCGGCCGGCTTCGCCCTGACCGACCTGACCACCGCCGACTGGTCGCAGTTCGCCGCCCTGATGCTGTCGCCGGGCGTGCCGCTGACCCATCCGGCGCCGCACTGGACAGTGGAGCGCGCCCATGCCGCGGGCGTCGAGATCCTCGGCGACATCGAGCTCTTCGCCCGTACGGTCAACGCCGCGCCGGAGCACAAGCGGCCGAAGATCGTCGCGGTGACCGGCACCAATGGCAAGTCGACCACCACCGCCCTGATCGGCCACATCTGCGCCCAGGCCGGGCGCGACACCCGCATCGGCGGCAACATCGGCGTCGGCGTCCTCGGGCTCGAGGACATGCATGGGGGCGCGGTCTATGTCCTCGAACTGTCCTCCTACCAGCTGGACCTGACCTCCAGCCTCAAGCCCGACGTCGCGATCATCCTCAACATCTCGCCGGACCACCTCGACCGCCACGGCGGCATGGAGGGCTATGTCGCCGCCAAGCGGCGCATCCTGGCCAACCAAGGCAAGGGCGACACCGCGGTGATCGGCGTCGACGATCCCTGGGGCGCGCGGATCTGCACCGAGATCACCGCCGCCAACCGCCGCACCATCGTGCCGGTCTCCGCCTCCAAGGCGATGGGCCGCGGCGTCTATGCGCTGGACGGCCTGCTCTACGACGCCACCGGCGAGCGCGCGGCCGAGGTCGCCGACCTCAAGCGCGCCCGCTCGCTGCCCGGCCGCCACAACTGGCAGAACGCCGCCGCCGCCTACGCCGCCGCCAAGGGCCTCGGCATCGCCGCGGACGAGGCGGCCGAGCACCTGATGAGCTTCCCGGGCCTGGCGCACCGAATGGAGACGGTGGCGACGCTCGGCAAGGTCCGCTTCGTCAACGACTCCAAGGCCACCAACACCGACGCCGCCCGCCAGGCGATGTCGAGCTATCCGAAGTTCCACTGGATCGCCGGCGGCCAGCCGAAGACCGGCGGCATCGAGGCGCTGCAGGACCTGTTTCCGCGCATCGAGAAGGCCTATCTGATCGGCGAGGCCGCGCCTGCCTTCGCCCAGACGCTGGATGGCAAGGCCCAGGTGGTCGCGTGCGGCACCATCGAGGCGGCCGTCGAACAGGCGTTCGCCGAGGCCCAGGCCACCGGCCGCGACGCCGTGGTCCTGCTCTCGCCGGCCTGCGCCTCCTTCGACCAGTTCGCCGACTTCGAAGCCCGCGGCGAAGCCTTCCGCGCCGCCGTGCAACGGCTGGCGGGCGAGGCCGAAGCGAAGGGCGCGGCGTGAGGCTGTCGCGCTGTCGTTCTCTCCCCTCTCAGGGGGGAGTACCGGCGAAGCCGGGGAGGGGGGCTCGCGCCGCAAGCCCCCTCCACCGCTTCGCGGTTCCCCTCCCCCAGGGGGGGAGGAGATTTTCGCCATGACCCCGTCACAGGCGCACGCCTTCGCCCGCTCCGACCGCTCGGCGCTGGGGATGTGGTGGTGGACGGTGGACCGCTGGATGCTGGGGGTGGCGGCGCTGCTGATCGCCATCGGCGTCGGACTGTCGTTCGCCTCCAGCCCGGCCGCGGCGATGCGGATGAACATCGGCGACCCCTTTCACTTCGCGGTGCGCCAGTGCGTGTTCGGCGTCGGGGCGGCGGTGGTCCTGCTCAGCGTCTCGATGCTGGAGGTGAAGACCATCCGGCGATCGGCCTTCTTCATCTGGCTGGCCGCGATCCTGATCATGGTCGCCCTGCCGCTGTTCGGTCACAACGCCAAGGGCGCGACCCGCTGGCTGGAATTCGGCGGCTTCACCCTGCAGCCCTCGGAGTTCATGAAGCCGGCGCTGGTGATCCTGATCGCCTGGATGTTTTCCGAGGGCCAGAAGGGGGAGGGGGTTCCCGGCGTCTCGATCGCCTTCGGCCTCTACTTCATCTCCATCGCCCTTTTGTTGATCCAGCCTGACGTCGGTCAGACCGTGCTGATCACCATCGCCTTCGGCGCCGCCTTCTGGATGGCCGGGGTGCCGATCTCCTGGGTGATGCTGTTGGGCGGGACGGCGATCACCGGACTCTGCTCGACCTATTTCCTGTTCCCCCACGTGGCCAGCCGCGTGCACCGCTTCCTGTCGCCGGACAAGGCGGACACCCACCAGGTCGACCGCGCCGCCGAGGCGATCCGCGCCGGCGGCCTGCTCGGCCGCGGGCCGGGCGAGGGGGTGATGAAGCGTCACGTCCCCGACCTGCACACCGACTTCATCTATTCGGTCGGGGCGGAAGAGTACGGCCTGGTGTTCTCGCTGCTGCTGATCGCGCTTTTCGCCCTGCTGGTCATCCGCGGCCTCTATCGCGCCATGAAGCTCAACGACCCCTTCGAGCAGGTGGCGGCGGCGGGCCTGTTCGTCCTCGTCGGCCAGCAGGCCTTCATCAATGTCGCGGTGAACCTCAACATGATCCCGACCAAGGGCATGACCCTGCCCTTCATCTCGTACGGGGGGTCCTCGATGCTGGCCATGGGCCTGACGCTCGGCATGGCCCTGGCGCTGACGCGACGGCGGCCGGGGGCCTACACGCCGGGCGAGGGCCTGGCCAAATCCGCTGCGTTCGCCTAAGGCCCGGCCCCCCATGCGCAAAGTCGCCGTCGTCGCCGCCGGGGGAACCGGCGGACATCTCTTCCCGGCCCAGGCTCTGGCCGAGGCGCTGATCGCGCGCGGCTGGACCATCATCCTGGCCTCGGACGAGCGGGTCGCGGGCCTGGCCCAGGACTTCCCCGCCGAGCGTCGCATCGGCCTGTCGGCGGCCACCTACAAGCCCGGCGATCCCGTCGGCATGGCGCGGGCCGGCCTCGCCGTGCTGCGCGGCGCGGCCCAGGCCCGCAAGGTCTATCGCCAGTTCGGGCCGCGGGTGGTGGTGGGCTTCGGCGGCTATCCGTCCGCCCCGGCCCTGGTCGGGGCGATCCTCGACCGCCGCCCGACGGTGATCCACGAGCAGAACGCGGTGATGGGGCGGGCCAACCGGATGCTGGCGCCGCACGTCAAGACCGTCGCCTGCGCCTTTCCGACCCTGCAGAAGGCCCCGCCGAAGGTCGCCGCCCGCGCCATCGTCGTCGGCAACCCGGTGCGCCCGCCGATCCGCGCGCTTGCCGAGGAGCCCTATGCGCCGCCCGAGCCCGGCGGCCCGGTGCGCCTGCTGGTCACCGGGGGCAGCCAGGGCGCGCGCCTGCTCTCCGAATTGGTGCCCGAGGCGATCAAGCTCCTGCCCGAGCCGCTGCGCCAGCGGCTGGTGGTCGCCCAGCAGACCCGGCCGGAGTCGATGAACGTCGCTCGCCGCGCCTATGGCGACGCCAATGTCGAGGCCGAGATCGCCCCCTTCTTCCGCGACATGGCGACCCGCCTGAAGGCTGCGCACCTGGTCATCGGCCGATCCGGCGCCGGCACCGTCTGCGAGTTCGCCGTCGCCGGGCGGCCCTCGATCCTGGTGCCGCTCGCCATCGCCATCGACGACGACCAGGGCCAGAACGCGCGCCTGCTCTCCGAAGCCGGCGCCGCCGAGGTCGCCCGCGAGCACCAGCTCACCGTCGACAGCCTGTCGACGGCGCTGGAGAAGCTGCTGACCAATCCCTCGCGGCTGGCGCGCATGGCCGCCGCAGCCCGCTCGGTCGCCATCCCCGACGCCGCCGAACGCCTCGCCGACGTCGTCGAGCAAACCGCCCGCTGAGCCTCTTCCCCGCCACGGCAGCGTTTTGCGGCCGGGCGGCTCGATTATGCGCGGTTGCGTCGACGCAAAACCCAGGGTTTCACACGCAAAGGCTGTGACAATGGGGCGCGTGTCCCTGCGGTAGATGTCACATCGTAGCCAGGCCTTGGGAATGCTTTATTCCGGCCGACGGGGCTGTTGTCGTCCTCCTGTGGGAGGTCCCTGAGCGTAAGTCCAAACTGTGCGGCCTGAAGTGAAGCGCGGATCTCCGCTCTTCGCGGGAACGCGCGCGTCTCGAAGTATGCATAGACTTAGTGAATTACATAGAAGTGTATTCTACAATACAGTAAATCGTGTGTCGAAATAGCGCGCATATAGTATAGGATGTCGCATCTAAATCAGTAATTGAATGTGAGATGTTGTTCCCAACGAAAGGGATCACCATGTCATATATAACCGCAAACGGAGTTGTTCTGGCGCAGTCCGGAGCAACGAACAATTGGCCGGTGGGCACGTCGGCCGCGCAAACCCAAAACGGAACGAGCTATAATGATCTCTTCCAGGGATCTGGTGGAGACCTGCTGGTCGGCGGTCAGGGCGACGACACCTATAATCTCTGGGACACCAGGGAGACGGTCTCTGAACTGGCGGGCCAGGGCGTCGACACCATCGTCAATTACGCCTGGAGCGCGGTGACCCTGCCCAGCAATGTCGAGAACCTGTTCCTGCAGAGCGACGGGGCGACGGCGGGCACCGGCAACAGCCTGGGCAACATCATCGTGGCCGGCAATGTCGCCGCGACGCTGAACGGCATGGGCGGCGATGACGTCCTCGTCGGCGGCGCAGGCGCTGACCTCTTCAAGGTGGCGGCCGGCAACGGCTCGGACGCGATCCTCAACTTCAAGCCCAGCAGCGACGTCATCCAGCTGCAAGGCTACGGGATCACCAGCTTCAGCCAGTTGACCTCGATGGCCACCCAGGTCGGCGCCGACGTGCGCTTCAGCTTCGGCAACGGCGAGGCCCTGGTGGTGCGCGATGTGACGCTTTCGCAGTTGAGTGGGTACGACTTCGGCATGCCGCCGGCCTCTGTGGTGGACCCCGGCTTCACCCAACTGGTCGGGGCGGCGAAGTGCGGCACCGCCGCAGGCTGGTACGTGTACAACAACAACTGGGGGTCGACCGGCCTGACCTACGGCACCCAGTACACCATGGACAGCGCCTACAATCCGGCGGACCTCAGCAACCATACCAGCTTCAACTGGTCCTATCCGGTGACCACCCAGTACCTGCCGCCGATCCTGGCCTATCCGGAGATCGGGTTCGGGCCGTCGCCGACCAGCGGCGGACTGAAGGCGACGGACATGACCGACGTCTTCCCGGTGAAGGTCGGCGAGCTCACCAGCTTCACCGCCGACTATGACGTCGCCTTGAAGGGCAACGCGGACGGCTGCGACGTCTCCTTCGACATGTGGCTGACCAGCACCCCGGGCGGCGACACCTCGAAAATCACCAACGAGGTGATGGTCTGGCTGCACAAGGGCGACGTGACCCCCTATGGCTCGCTGGTCGGCACCTTCACCATGGAAGGCGTGTCCGCGAGCGTCTACGTCTCACATGGCGCCTGGACCTACACCGCAGTCATCTTCGACACCGATCACATGGTCGGCCAACTCGACGTCGCTGGCCTGCTTCACCACCTGCAGGACATGGGGATCGTTTCCTCGGACGAGTATTTCGCGTCCCTCGAGCTGGGCGCCGAAGTGGTCTCGGGCGCCGGCAACCTCACGGTCAACAATCTCGATCTGAACGTCGCGACGCAAGCCGCGGACGGCACCAGCAAGGTGATGTCCGTCAACGGGGCGGGGGCGACCTCGACGCTCTACTCCGCGACCGGCGTCATCCTCAACGAGACCCTGGTCGGGGCGAGCGGCGCCGACACGCTTCAGGGCCACGGCGGCGCCGACAGCCTGATCGGCGGCCTCGGCAAGGATCTGCTGATCGGCGGCGCGGGTTCAGACACCGCCGACTACAGCGACAAGACGGGCGCGCTGGGCATCACGCTCAACGCCTCGGGCGGCGACACGACCGTCAATGTCGCCGGCGTCGCCGAAGACACCCTGCGCGGCATCGAAAACCTCACGGGGGGCACGGGCAGCGACACGCTGATCGGCGATGCGCAGGACAACCTGTTCATCGGCGGCTCCGGTGCGGACAGTTTCATGGGCGGCCTCGGCCATGACACCCTCGACGGCGGCGTCGGGCTCGACACGGCGGACTACACGGACAAGACCCAGTCTGTCAGCGTCACCCTGAACGGAGCGAGCAACGCCACCGTCTATGTGGGCGGCGTCGCCGAGGACACCATCCTCAACATCGAACGGATCAAGGGCGGTTCGGCCGCCGACATCCTGACGGGCGACGCCAACGGCAACAACCTCACCGGCAACGCCGGCGCGGATCTGCTGAGCGGCGCCGACGGCGCCGACAGCCTCTCCGGCGGCAGCGAGGCCGACACGCTCGACGGCGGCGCGGGCGCCGACACCCTGGTGGGCGGGTCCGGCGCCGATCTCATCACCGGCGGGGCGGGGGTCGACATCTTCCGCTACGGCCTCGCCTCGGAGAGCAGCGCGACCTACACCGACCGGATCACCGACTTCACCAGCGGCGATGTTCTCGACCTGTCGGGCGTCGACGCGAACACCCTGGTGACCGGCGATCAGGCGTTCACGGTCGTCTCCGCCTTCAGCCACGTCGCCGGCCAACTGATGCTGGCGGCCAGCGGCGCCGACACCATCGTCAGCGGAGACGTCAACGGCGATGCCGTCGCCGACATGGTGATCCGCTTCACCGGGTCGGTGTCGACCACCGGCTGGCTGCTGTAGTCGGACGCGTTGCGTACCAAGGGGGCTGGCTGCCGCGCCAGCCCCTTTTTCGAGTGGCCCGCCTTGTCGCCAAAGCCGCCGTGCCGACTGCCCAAGGCCAAGCGCGAGGCGAACGCCTGAACCGCCATCAAGGTGCTGGTCCGGCTGCACAAGCGCGCGGTGGGTCCTTCCCGGCTGCGCCGGGAAGTGAGGGGGGTGCGCGCCGCCCTCTGGGGCGGATCCACGGTCGCAAGCGCAAAGTGCAACTTGCGATTGTTAATTCTTCGATCCGCAACAATAGGGAAACTAGAAAGGGGAGAAATTAGTTAGATTACGATGTGCCCAAACATCAAAATATAATTAATGCGGCGTCACCAAGTTATTAAATCGAGAATTGAAGACGCCAATTGTTTGGTAGTCCCTGACGGAGGGGCACATGACCACTTATCTCAGCGCAAATGGCGCGATACTTTCGACGTCAAATGCTACAAACGGTTGGCCAAGGGGAACGTCCGCGGCCGAAACCCAAAACGGTTCGATCTATAATGATCTCTTCCAGGGATCTGGTGGAGACCTGCTGGTCGGCGGCCAGGGCGACGACACCTATAATCTTTGGGACGCCAAGGAGACGGTCTCCGAACTGGCGGGCCAGGGCGTCGACACCATCGTCAACTACAGCTGGTGCGCGGTCACCCTGCCCAGCAACGTCGAGAACCTGTTCCTGCAGTGCGACGGGGCGACGGCGGGCACCGGCAACAGCCTGGCCAACATCATCGGCGCCGGCAGCGTCGGGGCGACCCTGAACGGCATGGGCGGCGACGACGTGCTGATCGGCGGCGCCGGGGCCGACATCTTCAAGGTGGCGGCCGGCAACGGCTCGGACGCGATCGTCAACTTCACCCCGAGCAGCGACATCATCCAGCTGCAAGGCTACGGGATCACCTCGTTCGACCAGCTGAAGGGCCTGGGCGCGCAGGTCGGCTCCGACGTGCGCTTCAGTTTCGGCAACGGCGAGGCGCTGGTCCTGCGCAACGTCTCGCTGTCCGATCTCAGCGCCTATGACTTCGGCCTGAAGCCCACCCCGGCCCCGCTGGACCCCGGCTATGTGGCGCAGTCCGGTTCGGGCAAGTGCTACAGCGGCGGCGGCTGGTACGTCCTCAACAACACCTGGGGCTCCACCGGGCTGACCGGCTACACCATCGACAGCGCCTACAACCCGGCGGACCTGACCAACCACACCACCTTCAACTGGTCCTATCCGGCGACCACCCAGTACGCCGCGCCGATCCTCGCCTACCCGGAGGTCGGCTTCGGCCCGTCGCCGCAGAGCGGCGGGATCAAGGTGACCGATGTCGGCGACGTCTTCCCGGTGAAGGTCGGCGAGCTGACCAGCTTCACCGCCGACTACAACGTGGCGCTGCAGGGCAACAAGGACGGCTGCGACGTCTCCTTCGACATGTGGCTGACCAGCACCCCGGGCGGCGGCGCCTCGACGATCACCAATGAGGTGATGGTCTGGCTGCACAAGGGCGACGTGACGCCCTACGGCAGCCTGGTCGGCACGACCACCATCGATGGGGTGTCGGCCCACATCTACGTCTCGCACGGCCAGTGGACCTATACGGCGGTGATCCTCGACACCGACCACATGAGCGGCCAACTCGACGTCGCCGATCTGCTGCACAAGCTGCAGGGGATGGGGATCGTCTCCTCGGACGAATACTTCGCCTCTCTCGAGCTCGGCGCCGAGGTGGTGTCTGGCGGCGGATCGCTGAGCGTCAACAACCTCGACCTGAACGTCACCACCGCCGCCGCCGACGGGACCAGCAAGATCATGTCGGTCACCGGCGCGGGCTCGGCCTCGACGCTCTACGGCGCCGACGGCGGCGTGCTCGGCGAGACCCTGGCCGGGGGCGGCGGCGCCGACAGCTTCATCGGCACGACCGGCAACGACGTCCTGGTCGGCGGGCTCGGCAACGACGTGCTCGACGGCGGCGCCGGCGGCGTGGACACTGCCGAATACGCCGAGAAGACCTCGGCCCTGACCATCACCCTGGCCGACAGCGGCGACAGCATCGCCTACGTCAAGGGCGTCGCCGAAGACACCCTGCGCAATATCCAGAACCTTACCGGCGGCTCGGCCGCCGACGCATTGACCGGCAATGCGAAGGACAACCTGCTCATCGGCGGGGCCGGCGACGACGTCCTGATCGGCGGCGGCGGCTACGACACCCTGGACGGCGGCGCCGGCAACGACACCGCCGACTACTCGGCCAAGACGCTGTCGGTGACGGCGACCTTAAACGGGGCCAGCGACGTCACCGTCTACGTCGGCGGGGTGGCCGAGGACACGCTGCGGAACATCGAGCGGCTCAAGGGCGGCTCGGCGGCCGACACCCTCACGGGCGACGCCAACGGGAACTATCTCTACGGCAACAACGGCAACGACATCCTGGTCTCAGGCGACGGCAACGACGGCCTCTGGGGCGGCTCCGGCGCCGACACCCATGACGGCGGGGCCGGTGCGGACACCCTGTGCGGCGGGGCCGGCGCCGACCTGCTCACCGGCGGCGCCGGAGCCGACGTCTTTCGCTATGCCGCGACTTCGGAGAGCACGTCCACGACCATGGACCGCATCACCGATTTCACGGGCGGCGAGGACATCCTCGACCTCGCCGGCATCGACGCCAACACCCTGGTGACCGGCGACCAGGCGTTCACCGTCGTCACGGCCTACAGCAATGTCGCGGGCCAGCTGATCCTCACCGCCAGCGGCGCGGACACCATCGTCAGCGGCGATGTGAACGGCGACGGAATCAGTGACTTCGCGGTCCGCCTCACCGGAACCGTGTCCTCTACCACCGGCTGGCTCCTCTAGACGCCGCGGGCCGGGACTGCGCCGGGCAGTTCCCCGGCGCAGTCCCGGGTGCTAGCAGATAGACATGAACCAACGCCCCGTGCCCTTCGACATCGGCCCCGTGCACTTCATCGGCATCGGCGGCATCGGCATGAGCGGAATCGCCGAGATCATGCTGCGCATCGGCTATGCGGTGCAGGGCTCCGACGCCAAGGCCAGCGCCAACACCGAGCGGCTGGAGAAGCTGGGCGCCAGGGTGTTTATCGGCCATGACGCCTCCCATGTCGAAGGCGCCTACGCCATCGTCTATTCGACGGCAGTGAAGGCGGACAATCCCGAGATGGTCGCCGCCCGCGACCGGCGGCTGCCGCTGGTCCGTCGCGCCGAGATGCTGGCCGAGCTGATGCGGCTGCAGTTCTCGGTGGCGGTGGGCGGCACCCACGGCAAGACCACCACCACCTCGATGATCGCCTGCCTGCTCGACGCCGGCGGGCTCGACCCGACGGTGGTCAACGGCGGCATCATCAACGCCTACGGCACCAACGCCAAGGTCGGCGCCGGCGACTGGATCGTCGTCGAAGCCGACGAGAGCGACGGCACCTTCCTGAAGCTGCGCTCCACCGTCGCCGTGGTCACCAACATCGATCCCGAGCACCTCGACCATTACGGCGACTTCGAAGCCGTCAAGCGCGCCTTCCGCGACTTCGTCGAGAACATCCCCTTCTATGGCTTCGCGGCGATCTGCACCGACCATCCCGAGGTCCAGGCCATGGCCGCGCGCGTGGAGAACCGCCGGCTGATCGCCTATGGCGTCAATCCGCAGGCCGAGGTCCGCGCCGAGAAGATCACCATGGGGCCGGACGGCTCGCGGTTCGACGTGGTCGTCCGGCCGCTCGAGGGCGAGGCGATCCGCTACGACGACCTGCACCTGCCGATGGCCGGCCACCACAATGTCATGAACGCGCTCGCCGCCATCGCAGTGGCCCGCGAGCTTGGCGTCTCGGCCGACGACCTGCGCAAGGGGCTGACCGGCTTCGGCGGGGTGAGGCGGCGATTCACCACCACGGGGGTCGCCGACGACGTGCGGGTGATCGACGACTACGGCCACCATCCGGTGGAGATCGCCTCGGTGCTGACCGCCGCCCGCGCGGTCACCGACGGTCGGGTGATCGCGGTCGTGCAGCCGCACCGCTATTCGCGCCTGCGCGACCTGTTCGACGAGTTCTGCCACTGCTTCAACGACGCCGACACGGTGATCGTCGCCGACGTCTACGCCGCCGGCGAGGCGCCGCTGGCGGGGGTCGACCGCAACGCCCTGGTCGAAGGGCTGCGCCGTTACGGCCACCGCCGCGTGCTGCCGCTCGACGGGCCGCGGGAGCTTGCCGGCCTGGTCAAGCGCGAGGCCAATCCGGGCGACGTCGTGGTGCTGCTGGGCGCCGGCGACATCACCGCATGGGCCTACGCCCTGCCGGGCGAGCTTGCGGCGCTCGCGGCGTCTGCTCCGTGAGCTGAGGCGCGTCGCTCAGGCTTCGGGCCCGTCCGGCCAAGCAACGATTGATTGCGGTGACCCGGTCGCGGTCGCCGCAGGCGAGCCTGCGGCGATCTGCGCCTGCGGTGACGCGAATACCTCCTTTGATCGGTTCTCTGGGGCGTTTTGTCTCCCCTCGAGGCGAAGCTTTCGGCAAGATTTCGTCACAAATTTGCCAAATTTGCGAGGCGGGCGACAATATATTCCGGCGTCATTAGAGGATCGCGACCAAATGGCACGGGAATCTATCCGGACTTGGACTCGTATCAATTGCTAATTGGCGCCATTATTCCCTCGTCAGGGGATTATAATGGCCTACACAACCGCAAATGGCGTTTCACTTAGTGTTTCCGGAGCTGTAAATAGTTGGATATCCGGAACTTCCGGCGCCGAAACCCAGCTGGGAACATCGGGCAACGATGAGTTCCACGCCATTGGCGGCGATTACCTGCTCGGCGGCGCGGGGGACGATACCTATTATCTCTGGGACACGTCCGAGACCGTGGTCGAGAGCGCCGGCAAGGGCGTCGACACCGTGATGTACGAGTCGACCGGCGCGCCGGTCCTCGCGGCCAATGTCGAAAACCTGTTCGTCATGAGCTCCTACGTCACCGGCGCGACAGGCAACGCCCTCTCCAATGTCATCGTCGCGGGAATTCACGGCGCGACGCTGAACGGTCTCGGCGGCGACGATGTCCTGGTCGGGGGCGCCGGCGCGGATGTCTTCAAGGTGGTCGCCGGCGCCGGCTCCGACGCCATCGTCAACTTCACGCGCAGTGACGATGTCGTCCAGCTGCAGGGCTATGGCGTCACCAGCTTCAGCGGCCTGATGGCGCTGGGCGCCCAGTCCGGCTCAGACGTCAAGTTCAGCTTCGCCAACGGCGAGATCCTGGTCCTGCGCGGGACCACCCTGTCGTCGCTCAGCGCCTACGACTTCGGCCTGGCGCCGAGCGCGCCCACGGTTCCATCCGGCTATCTGCAGATGCCCGGCGCCTATTCGGAGGCGAACGGCTACGGCTGGTATGTGTTCAATAATACCTGGGGATCGGATGCGCTGACCTATGGCGCGGACTATACCATCAGCAGCATCTACAGCCCGGCGAACCTGACGCAGAATACCCAGTTCAGCTGGTCGTATCCGCTGACCACGGCCTATTCCCCCGCCATCCTGGCCTATCCGGAGGTGGTCTTCGGTCCGTCGCCGCTGAGCGGCGGGATCAAGACGACGGACATCGGCGACGTCTTCCCGCTGAAGGTGAGCTCGATCTCGGACTTTACGATCGACTACGACCTGTCCTACGTCGGCAACAAGGGCGGCTACGACGTCGCCTTCGACATGTGGCTGACCAACACCCCCGGCGGCGGCGCCTCGACGATCACCAACGAGGTGATGGTCTGGCTGCACAAGGGCGACATCGCCCCCTTTGGCGATCTCGTCGGGACCTACAGCTACGCCGGCGACACGGCGAAGATCTACGTCAACCACGGCGACTGGACCTATACGGCCGTGGTGTTCGACGACGACCAGACGGCCGGAACCGTCGACATGGCCGATATTCTGGCCAAGCTCAAAGGCCTGGGGATCGTCTCGTCCAGCGAGTATTTCGCCTCGGTGGAGCTCGGCGCGGAAGTGGTTTCCGGCGCCGGCTCCCTGACCGTCAAGAACCTCGACCTGGCGGTGACCACCACGACGGCGAGCGGCGCGACCGACGCCAGGGCGGTGACCGGGGCGGGCCTGATCCACGAGACCCTCACCGGGACTTCCGCCGCCGACTCGCTGGCGGGCGGCGCAGGCGCGGACCTCTTCATCGGCGGCGGCGGCGCCGACACGCTCGACGGCGGCGCGGGGATCGACACCGTCGACTACAGCGGCCGGACCGGCGGCCTGCTGCTGACGCTGAACGGCTCGACCGACGCGACCGCGCAGGTCGGAGGCCTCAGCGAGGACGTGGTGCGCCGGATCGAGAACGTCATCGGCACGTCGCATTCGGACACGATCGCCGGCGACAGCCTGGCCAATTCGCTTACCGGCGGCGCGGGCGACGACTCCCTGGTCGGCGGCGGCGGCCTCGACACCCTCGACGGCGGCGGCGGGGTCGACACCGCGAGCTATGGAAGCCTGACCCAGGCCGTCGCCGTCACCCTGCACGGCTCGGCCGATGCGACCGTCTACGTCGCCGGCGTGGCGCAGGACACCCTGCGCAACATCGAGGTCGTGCGGGGCGGCGGCGGCGACGACGTCTTCCTGGGCGACAACGCCAACGACCGCTTCTACGGCGCGGTCGGCGACGATTCCCTGGTCGGCGGCCAGGGCAATGACGGCCTCTACGGTGACGCCGGCGCCGATACACTGAGCGGCGGGCCGGGTCAGGACACCCTGATGGGGGGCGCCGGCGCCGACGTGCTCACCGGCGGCGACGGGGCCGACACCTTCAAGTTCGCCTACGCCAGCGACAGCAAACCCGACGCCATGGACCTCATCAAGGACCTCACCAGCGTCGACGTCATCGACCTGTCGGCGATCGACGCCAACACCAGCCTGAGCGGCGGTCAGGCGTTCAGCATCGTCTCGGCGTTCAGCCGGGCGGCCGGCCAGCTCCTGCTGACCACCAGCGGCGGCTACACGGTGGTCAGCGGCGACGTGAACGGCGACGGCCTGGCCGACTTCGCCTTCCGCGTCACCGGAAGCATCTCCACGACCTCGAATTGGGTGCTGTGAGCCGCTGGCGCCGGTTTGCCGCCGGCCCGGCGAATGCTACCACCGCGCCATGCATCGATGCTTCGCGCCGCCCGCCGCCCGCCCCGCGCCCGGCGTTCCCGCATGAGCTGGCGCGACCAGCTGCCGCCGGTTCGCGGCCGCCTGCTGTTTGACGAGCCGCTCGGCCCCTTCACCTGGTTCCGCGTCGGCGGGCCGGCGGAGGTAGTCTTCCTGCCACAGGACGAGGACGACCTCGCCGACTTCCTCAAGGCGCTGGATCCAGCCGTGCCGGTGACCGCGCTGGGCGTCGGCTCCAACACCCTGGTCCGTGACGGCGGGGTCGAGGGCGTGGTCGTGCGCCTGGGCAAGGGGTTCTCTGCGGCGGAGCCGCGCGGCGGCGCGCGCATCTACGCCGGCGCCGCCGTGCTCGACGCGGTGCTGGCGCGCGAGGCCGCGAAGGCCGGGATCGCCGGGCTGGAGTTCTACCGCGGGGTGCCGGGCGCCGTCGGCGGCGCGCTGACCATGAACGCCGGCTGCTATGGGGCCGAGACCAAGGACGTCCTGGTCGACGCCTACGCCGTCACCCGCGCGGGCGAGCGGATCACCCTCTCCAACGCCGACCTGGGCTACAGCTACCGCAGGTCGGCGCGCGCGGCGGCCGAGCCGCTGATCTTCACCGGCGCCCTCTTCGAGGGAACGCCCGACGCGCCCGAGGCGATCGAGGCGCGGATGGCCGAGATCACCGCTCGCCGCGAGCAGAGCCAGCCGATCCGCGAAAAAACCGGCGGCTCGACCTTCAAGAACCCGCCGGGCCAGTCCTCCTGGCAGCTGGTCGACCAGGCCGGCTGGCGCGGCAGGCTGTACGGCGGGGCGATGTTCTCGCCGCTGCACGCGAACTTCCTGATCAACACCGGCGAGGCCACCGCCGCCGACCTCGAAGGCCTCGGCGAGGCGGTCCGCGCCGACGTCAAGGCGAGGTTCGGCGTCGAGCTCGACTGGGAGATCAAGCGGATCGGCAGGCCGGGGTAGGGGACCTTCCGGCCCCAGTCCGGGCGCGGTCCATTAAGTTTCCATTCAGAGACAATTAAGGGTTCGCGGCCGCCGGCGGGCGGTCTACTTATCCGCGTAACTGTCACGTGCGCGACCTGCGGTGGGTCGCAGCGGGGCGACGGGGGCGAGGATGACGGTCTACCAGTTCGCGAGCGTCGCGGGGACATCGATCCCGTTCAATGTGAGCACGGACCGCCTGGATTTCGCCGCGAGCTATCACGCGGCGGACATGAGGCTGTCGGAAACTGTGCGCACGGTGACGATCGGCGGCCAAACGGTCACGCTGTCGGGCGCTTTCGGCCCGTTCACCTCCGCCAATTTCAATTTCGCCGATGGCAGCCTGGCGGAGTTCGGAACCGAGGGGTCGGATTCGCTCACGGGTTCGGCCTTCAATGACTACATCGACATCCATGCTGTGGATTCAGGGAGGGACTCGGTCGCGGCAGGCGCCGGCGACGACCGCATTCTCGCTGCTGTCATAGCAGACACGAGGATCGACGGCGGCCCGGGCGTGGATGACCTGTTCTTGTACAGGTGGTCCCCCGATACCGGGGAGCCTGGAATCTACGTGTCGCTACAGGCCAGCACTGTCATCAGCGTCGAACGGATCCACTTCGATCAAACCGGAACCCTGAAAATCGCGGCGGAAACCGCTTCGTCGGCGGACCTGCTCACGCTCGACGCCAGCCAGGCGCCGCTAACGTCATATGTAACCGATGTACTCGCCCTGACGGTCGTCGATGCTTCGCTTGCCACCATTGGGGTGAACATCATCGGCGGCGGCGAGACCTTTCGCGGGATCGGCGGCTCGGGCGACGATACCCTCGCGAGCGGCGCCCATCCGAGCACGCTCCAAGGCGCAGCGGGGAACGACCTTCTGATAGGCGGGGTCTCCTGGGATGTCGCGGTCGTGCATGGCGTCAGCACGGGTTACAGCTTGGCCAGTGTCAGCAGCGGCTTCATCCTGACCGATATCGACCCATCTGATGGGAACGACGGCGCCGACACCCTGTCGGGCATCAACGCGATCCAGTATTCCAACCTCAGAGCATCACTGTTCTCGGCCGGCCCGGACACCATAGTGGGTACGACGCTGCAGGACTCTCTCCTTGGCGGCGACGGCGCCGATAGTCTGTCTGGGCTCGAGGGCGCCGACACGATCGACGGCGGCGCCGGCGCGGACACGATGAGCGGCGGCACCGGCGGCGGCTACTATTACGTCGACAACGCGGGTGATCTGGTCACCGGCGAGATCTACGGCTCGATCGACACCGTCGAGAGCACCCTCGACTATACGCTGCCGGACAATGTCGAGCGCCTCATCCTCGTCGGCAGCGCCCTGACGGGAATAGGCAACACCCTCGCCAACGAACTCATCGGCGATGTGGGCGACAACACCCTTTCCGGGCTGAGCGGTATGGACACCCTCTCCGGCGGCGGCGGGCATGACCTGCTCATTGGGGGGCAGGGGAATGACGCCTACATCATTGACGCGGGTGACACGGTCGTCGAGACGGTCGGCAGCGGCGGCATCGATCTCGTTCAGAGCTCGGCGGACTACAACCTTCCCGACGGGGTCGAAAACCTGACCCTGACGGGCGCCGCCCATATCGGCGCGGGCAACGCCACGGCCAATCTGATGCAGGCGGCCGTGGCCTCCCAACTGAGCAGCTACGGCGGCGGCGACACCCTGCTCGGCAGTTCCGGCGCCGACACCCTGTCGGGCGGGGAGGGAAACGACCTCTACGCGGTCAACAACACCGGTGACGTCGTGATCGAAGACGCGAGCGCCGGGATCGACACCATCCAATCCTCCGTCAATTTCAGCCTGGCGAGCACCGGGGTGGAGAACCTGACGCTGACCCTCACCAGTGCGGCTGTGGGCGAGGGCAACGATCTGGCCAACCGAATTACCGGCAGCAGCGGGGGCGATACGCTCACGGGCCTGCACGGCAACGACAGCCTGTACGGCATGGCGGGAGCCGACAGCCTCTCCGGCGGTGCGGGCAATGACTCTCTCGATGGCGGGGCGGGGGGCGACACCCTCGACGGCGGCGCCGGGAACGACACCTATGTCGTCTTCGATGTGACAGATCGCGTGGTCGAGGCCGCCGACGGCGGCACGGACCTCGTCATCAGTTCGGTGAACATCGATCTCACTGGCAGCTCTATCGAGAACTTAACGCTATTGGGATACGCCCACCTCGGCACGGGCAACCCGTTCGACAACATCATCCTGGGCAACGACAGCTACAACTCGCTCTCAGGCGCAGCGGGGAACGACACCCTGTCCGGTGGTCTCGGCAATGACAGCCTCTCGGGCGGCGACGGGAACGACAGTCTGTCGGGTGGCTCGGGCAAGGACACCCTCACCGGCGGGGCGGCGGCCGACATCCTGGACGGCGGGGCGAGCGCGGACCGTTTCATCTTTGCGGCGGGCGACGGCCACGACCTGATCGTCGGCTTCAACACCGCCCAGGGCGACCGTGTGCAGGTCGCCGCAGGCGCGACCTACACCGTGAGCGACAGCGGCGGAGCGGCCTTGCTTGATCTCGGCGGCGGGGACGTGCTGACGGTTCAGGGCGCGACGGCAGCCACCGTCGGGAGCTGGCTGGTGGCGGTGTGAGCGGCGATCCGCGCCCTTGACCCTCGCGCTCGCCTGGGCCACCGCGGAAGACTGCATCTGCTGTCGAGAGTCGCCCATGGCCGCCCCCCTTGCCGGACATCACGTCGCCGTCCTCCTGGGCGGGCTTTCTTCCGAGCGGGAGGTGAGCCTGGTCTCCGGGCGCGAGTGCGCCGACGCCCTGGAGCGGCTGGGCGCGAAGGTGTCGCGGATCGACGCCGGCCGCGACCTCGCCCAGGTGCTGGCGAAGCTGAAGCCGGACGTCTGCTTCAACGCCCTGCACGGGGCCTGGGGCGAGGACGGTTGCGTCCAGGGAGTGTTGGAAACCCTGGGCATCCCTTACACCCACTGCGGCGTGCTGGCCTCGGCGCTGGCGATGGACAAGGCCAAGGCCAAGGCGGTGCTGGCGGCGGCCGGCGTCGTCGTGCCCGGCGGCGGCCTGTTCGACCGCTTCGCGGTGGCGCGCGACCACGTCCTGCCGCCGCCCTATGTGGTCAAGCCGAACGCCGAGGGTTCCTCGGTCGGCGTCTTCCTGGTCATGGAAGGCGCCAACCGTCCGCCGCAGGAGCTGGTCGCGCCGGCCTGGACCTTCGGCGAGGAGGTGATGGTCGAGCCCTATATCTGCGGCAAGGAGCTGGCCGCCGGGGTCATGGACGGCAAGGGCATGATGGTTACCGAAATCTTGCCGGCGAGCGGCTTCTACGACTACCAAGCCAAGTACGCCGAAGGCGGTTCCGTGCATGTCTGCCCGGCCGATCTCCCGCCACAAGTCACGGAAAGAGCTCTGAAACTTGCCGAGATGGCGCACGCCGCCCTGGGTTGTCGAGGCGTTACCCGTTCTGACCTTCGTTATGACGATATTAATGACGTTCTGGTTCTTCTGGAGGTCAACACCCAACCCGGCATGACCCCGACTTCGCTCGTCCCCGAGCAGGCGGCGAAGCAGGGCGTGGGATTCGACGACCTGGTGCTTTGGATCACGGAGGACGCTTATGCCCGCGGCGGTGCGGGGGGGATCGCGAACACAGGCGAATCCTCGGGCCAAGGCGCCCGCGAGTCCGAGAGGTAAGCGTCCGCCTTCTCCGAAGCCGGCGCAGCCTCCCGGGCGGGGCGGCGCGCCGGGTCCGGGTCTCTCCCCCAAGACGGTCCTGGTCGCCGCCGCCGGCGTGGTCGCCCTGGCGCTGGGCGTGACGCTGGCCACCGGCCATCGCGGCGAACGCCTGGTCCAGGGGCTCGAGCACCGCGCCGACCTGCGGCTGGCCGCCGCCGGCTTCCGGCTGAAGTCGGTGCATGTCGAGGGCGCCTCGCCGATCGCCACCGCCGACATCGTCAAGGCCGCCGGCGTCTATGCGAACCAGCCGTTGATCGGCCTCGACCTGCAGGACGTGCGCCAGAAGGTCGAGAGCGTCGGCTGGGTGAAGCAGGTTCGCATCGTGCGGCTGTTGCCCGACACCCTGGTGGTGGCCGTCCAGGAGCGCCGCCAGCTCGCCGTCTGGCAGTGCGAGGGCAAGACTTCGGTCATCGACGACCACGGCCAGGTGATCCCCGAGGCCGATCCCGTCCGCTTCGCCAGCCTGCCGCTGGTGGTCGGCGAGGGCGCCGACGCGGCCGCCCCGGCCGTCCTGCCGTTGCTGGCGCAGCGGCCGCGGCTGCTGCGGCTGACCGACGCCCTGGTGCGGGTCGACGACCGCCGCTGGGACGTGCGGCTGAAGGACGGTTCGCTGATCCAGCTGCCGTCGACCGGCGAGGAACAGGCGCTGATGCAGCTCGAGCAGCTCGACCAGCGCTCGCACATCCTTGCGCTGGGCTTCGACCGCATCGACCTGCGCAACCCCGAAATGGTGGCCGTCCGGCCACGCCAAGCTGAGACGCCCGGCCGCCCTGCGGCGGCCGGCGCGTAGGCAAGAAAGCCTGAGTTGATGCTGAAGACCGCAAGCCGTGGCGAAGACAAGAAGGACGGGCTGAAGGCGGCGCTGGTGCGAACGCCGGTGGTCGCCGCCGTCGACCTCGGCGCGGCCAAGGTCACCTGTTTCATCATGAAGCCGGACGGGGTGCGCCGCGGGGATCGGACGCTGACCACCGCGGGCGTCGGTTACGTGCAGTCGCGCGGGGTGCGCGGCGGGGCCATCGTCAACCTCGACGAAGCCTCCGAAGCCATCGCCCAGGCGGTCGAGCGGGCCGAGAATGTCGCTGGCGTCAATGTCACCGGCGTCACCGTCTGCACCGCCGGCGGCCAGTTGAGCTCCGCGCGGGTGGCGGGGAGAGTCTCCCTGGGCGCGCGGCCGATCTCGGACACCGACCTGGTGCGGGCGATCCAGCATGCGCTGTCGCAGATCAAGCTGCCCGGCCGCCGGGCCGCCCACATCCTGCCGATCGCCTGGTCGGTGGACGGGCAGGGCGGCGTGCGCGACCCGCGCGCGATGTTCGGCCGGGTGCTGGGCGTCGAGCTCTTGGTGGTCTCGGTGTCGGAGACCGTCTACCAGACCCTCGGCGCCTGTATCGAGCGGGCGCATCTGCAGTTCGACGGCATCGTCGCCGCCCCCTTCGCCTCGGCGCTCGCCGCGTTGGAGGAGGACGAGATGGACCTGGGCTCGGTCTGCATCGACATGGGCGGCGGCTCGACCTCGGCGGCGGTGTTCACCGCAGGCTCCCTGGTCCACGTCGAGACCGTGCCGGTCGGCGGCCAGCACGTGACGCAGGACATCGCCCGCGGCCTCTCCACCTCGATCGCCGGCGCCGAGCGCATCAAGACGCTGCACGGCTCGGCCATCGCCTCGGCCAACGAGGACCGCGAGATGATCGAGGCGCCGCCGCGCGGCGACGATCCCGGGGCGGGTCCGGTCGTCGCCCCGCGGTCGCTGCTGAAGGGCATCATCGCGCCGCGCGTGGAAGAGACGCTGGAGCTGCTGCGCGACCGCCTGAAGGCGTCCGGCGCCCCCATCGAGCCTGGGGCCGGCCTGGTGCTCACCGGCGGCGCCAGCCAGCTGGCCGGCGTGCGCGAAGTCGCCGTGCGCGTGTTCGACCGGCCGGTGCGCCTGGGGCGCCCGCGGCGCGTGCCGCACCTGGCGGACGCCGCCTCGGGACCGGCCTTCACCGCCACCGCCGGGATCCTGCACCGGGCGGCCTTCGGACCGCGCGAGGCGGTCTCGGCCAAGGCGCTCGCCTCGGCCAAGCTGCGCCGCGAGCCGCTCGACCCGCACGCCAACCCGGTCGCCAAGGCCGCCGCCTGGCTGCGGGAGAATCTGTAACCTTGAGCCCTCTCCCCGGAAGCGGGGAGAGGGCGTCGGCAGGCGGCGCCGCAGACGTGTCAATGCCGCAGCGCGCGGCTCCGCAGCGCTTGCGGATAGACGGCAAAACGGGCGCCGCCCGGGACACCCGGTCGCAGTTGGCGCGTCTCCCTGTGGAGGAACCCATTTTCCGAGGGCGACGGCGTCGACCAGGGTCCGACTCAGGCTATGCGATTAACTCTCGATTAAGGGTGTCGGTCGCCTAGTAACCCATCCTTAAGCAGGAGTGTTCGGGCGGCGGGTCGCCGGATGCTCAGTTCGCATTTTGGGAAGGACGCAGGGGTCCCATGGCCATTTCTCTCACCGCGCCGCGCGCCACGGAACTGAAGCCGCGTATAGTCGTGTTCGGCATCGGCGGCGCTGGCGGCAACGCGGTCAACAACATGATCGACGCCGGGTTGGAGGGCGTCGAGTTCGTCGTCGCCAATACCGACGCCCAGCAGCTGCAGTTCGCCAAGACCGAGCGGCGGATCCAGCTCGGCGTGCAGGTGACCCAAGGGCTGGGCGCCGGCGCCCACCCCGAAGTCGGCATGAGCGCGGCCGAGGAATCGATCCCGGAGATCGGCGAGCACCTCGACGGCTCGCACATGGTGTTCATCACGGCCGGCATGGGCGGCGGCACCGGCACCGGGGCGGCCCCGATCATCGCCAAGTGCGCCCGCGAGCGCGGCATCCTGACGGTCGGGGTGGTGACCAAGCCCTTCCACTTCGAGGGCCGCCACCGCATGCGGCTGGCCGACGCCGGCATCAACGAGCTGCAGCGCTACGTCGACACCCTGATCATCATCCCGAACCAGAACCTGTTCCGCGTCGCCAACGAGCGGACGACCTTCGCCGAAGCCTTCGGCATGGCCGACCAGGTCCTGCACTCGGGTGTGCGCTCGATCACCGACCTGATGGTGCTGCCCGGCCTGATCAACCTCGACTTCGCCGATGTCCGCACGGTGATGACCGAGATGGGCAAGGCGATGATGGGCACCGGCGAGGCGACCGGCGACGACCGCGCGCTGATGGCCGCCCAGAACGCCATTCAGAACCCGCTGCTGGACGAAGTTTCGCTGAAGGGCGCCAAGGCCGTGCTGGTGAACGTCACCGGCGGCCTGGACATGACCCTGCTGGAAGTCGACGAGGCGGCCAACGCCATCGCCGAACAGGTCGATCCGGAAGCCAACATCATCTTCGGCGCCGCCTTCGACCCGAGCCTCGACGGCATGATCCGCGTTTCCGTGGTCGCAACCGGCATGGACGGCGCCTCGATCGCCGCCATCGAGCCGAAGATCGAGCGTCGCGCCAACACCACGGCCCAGCCGCTGCGGGCCGACCTGACCCGCGCCGCCGCTGAAGCCGCAGCGTCACAGCCGCAGCCGGTCGTCGCCGCCGTCCAGGCGCCTGAGCCGGTCGCCATGGCGTCCACGACGCAGGCCGCCGACGATCAGCAGCCCGATCTCTACGCCGCCCCGGCGGCGGCCCAAGCCGCTCCGAGCGTCACCCGCATCGTCGATCCGGCGGTGGCGGAAGCCGAAGACGACGAACCGCTGTTCGCCGAGCCGGCCTATGATCGCCGGCCGCGTGGCGGGTTCCTGAGCCTTTTCGGTGGCCGTCCGCGCTACGAACAGGCGCCTGCGCCGGCGACCATGCCGCGGCCTGCCGGCGTCCGCGGCGGGGCCCTGCCGATCGAGACCCCGGCGCCCGCGCCGGAAGCCGAAGCCGGCGAGGACCTGGAAATCCCGTCTTTCCTGCGTCGTCTCGCCAACTAGTGTGCCGGGTGGCCAGCTTATGGGTCGGCCGCCGGAGCGAACCTCAGATCCGCCGAGGCACACTCGAAACAAGGACTTGCTGGTCTCCTGATCGATAGTCGGCGGGGTTTGCGGGTCCCATTGGAGAATTTTGACGCAATCGGCAAAAAGTTTTTGCTGTTTGTGTGAAAAAGACCAATGCCCAAGCCCCGGTCTTCGCCTATCATGCCCTCCATCAGATCGGCTTAGGGAGGGCGAGCCTGATGACCTGCCAACACCACATTGCTGTGGCGCCCGTCGAGGGGGGATGGTCCGTCGTCTGCGACGGCGGCCTGGAACCGGTGATGTTCCTGTCGGGCGCGCGGGCCGAGGCCCAGGCGCGCGCCCTGGCCAGCCGGCTGAGCGAGGCGGTTGGCGATGTCGTGGTCACAGTTCGGGACCGCTCCCGGACCGTCGTCGGTTCGCTACGCTACTGCGGCGGACGTATCGCCTGATTTGCAGCCGCCTTGACCTGCATCCTGCCTGACCTGAACTTGACCCGACCTACCATTTGACGCCCCCGTTCACCGCTTTGATGTGGTGAACGAGGTATTAACTGTCCCGAAGCGAAACATAGCGAAACAGCAAGTGTTTTGCTGGTGCGCAGCGAACGCCGTACCCAGCCGTTGGGACAGTTTCCGGCCGCGCAAGCTGTCGGATCAGGTGGTTGGGAAGGTGGCGTTCGTGGCTGCAGACGGTTTTCAGCACGGGGCGTTTCAACATACCTTGCGCACGCCGACGCTGTTCGCTGGCGTGGGGGTGCATACCGGCGCCTATACTCGCGTCGCCGTCCGCCCGGCGGCGGTGAATGAAGGCATCGTCTTCGTCCGAACGGATGTCGCCGACCGTTGCAACCGCATTCCGGCGACCGGCGAGGCGGTCTGCAAGACCCAGCTCGGCACGGTGATCGGCAATGCGGACGGCGTCACCGTCTCGACGATCGAACACCTGATGTCCGCCCTGGTGATGCTGGGCGTCGATAACGCCATCGTCGAGCTCGACGGTCCGGAAATGCCGATCATGGACGGTTCGGCCGCACCCTTCGTGCAACTGCTCGACCACGCCGGCAAGCGGGCCCAGGCCGCGGCCCGCCGCTTCATCGAGATCCTCGAGCCCATCGAGGTCCGCGACGGCGACAAGCGAGCCGCGCTGAAGCCCGCCCATCGCTTCGAGATGGCCTTCGAAATCCGTTTTCCGACCGCCGTGATCGGCCGCCAGGCCATCGACATGGCGATGGACGAGCAGACCTTCCGCCGCGAGATCGCCGACTGCCGCACCTTCGGCTTCCTGCACGAGGTCGAGGCCCTGCGCGCCATGGGCCTGGCCCGCGGCGGCAGCCTGGAGAATGCGGTGGTGATCGAGGGCGACCGGGTGCTGAACCCGGAAGGCCTGCGCCGCACCGACGAGTTCGTGCGCCACAAGGCGCTGGACGCCATCGGCGACCTCTTCGTCCTGGGCGCGCCGCTGATCGGCCGCTTCGAGGGCGAGCTGGCCGGCCACGGCCTCAACAACCAGCTGGTCCGCGCCCTGCTCGCGCGCCCGGACACCTGGCGCGCCCGCACCTTCGCCGACGAGTTCGCCGAGGCGGTCTAGGCGCGGGGCGCTACGCCCGGCGAAGCGCTCGATTCGAACTTCTCAGATCTGATCGCCGTCGCGGGCTGCGAAGCCTCAGCCGTTGGACTTGCGCTTCGGTGGGCCTTTGCGAGGGCCCTTGCCGGGGGGCGGGCGCGGGCCTCTCGGGGCTGGCCCCCTGGGACCTGCGCCCTTCGGACCTGCGCCCTTGGGGCCCGGTCCACGGGGGCCGGAGGGGCGCGGGCCCGCGCCTCGCGGCGCCGGCGCGCCGGCCGGCGCGATCGGCACGTCGCCTTCGGCGGCGTTGCGCACCGCCTCGCGGAAACGCTCCTCGACGCCGGGTGCGATCTCGAACCTGGTCTCGCGGTCGAAGATGCGGATCTCGCCGATGTCCTTCTTGGTGACGTGGCCGAGCCGACAGATCAGCGGGATCAGCCACTTGGGGTCGGCGTTGTCCTGCCGGCCCACCGGCATCTGGAACCAGGCGCCGGCTTCGACGGTGTGGCGCGGTTCGCGGACCCGTTCGGCGCCGCGGTCCAGGTTGCGATCGATCTGCAGATGCCGCGGGGCCGGCGGCGCGGCGCCGCGCCCGTCGTCGTACATGTCCTCCGGGTCAGGCAGGCGCGAGCGGTAGAGTCGCACCAGCGCGGCGGCCACGACCTCCGGCGCGCTGCCCTCCAGCAGCTTGCGGCCGAGCGCCAGATCCTCGTCGGACGGGGCTTCCTGCAGCAGCGGATTTTCGAGCAGCCGTTGCTGGTCGCGCTCGCGGATCTCCTCGGCGAGCGGCGGTCCCGACCAGATCGCCCGCACCTGGGCCGAGGCCAGGAGCTGTTCGGCCTTGCGCTGGCGGGTGTAGGGGACCAGCAGCACCGAGACGCCTTTGCGGCCTGCCCGGCCGGTGCGGCCGGAACGGTGCAGGAGGGCGGCCTTGTTCTGCGGCAACTCGGCGTGGATCACCAGGTCGAGCGCCGGCAGGTCCAGGCCGCGCGCCGCCACATCGGTGGCCACGCAGGCCCGGGCATGGCCGTCGCGCAGGGCCTGCAGGGCGTCGGTGCGCTCCTTCTGGCTGAGCTCGCCGGAAAGCGCGACGGCGCTGAAGCCGCGCTCGCGCAGGGCGCCGTAGAGATGGCGCACGGCTTCGCGGGTGGCGCAGAAGATCAGGGCGCTGGGCGGCTCGAAGTAGCGCAGGACGTTGACCACCGCGTGCTCGAGCTCGTTGGGCGCCACCCGGACGGCGCGGTATTCGATGTCGCCATGCGGCTCGTCGCGACGCACGGTGTCGATCCGCACCGCCTCGCGCTGGAAGCGCTTGGCCAGCATGGCGATCTCGCGGGCGATGGTGGCGGAGAACAGGAGCGTGCGCCGCTCGACCGGCGTGGCGTCGAGGATCTCTTCCAGATCTTCGCGGAAGCCCAGGTCGAGCATCTCGTCGGCCTCGTCGAGCACCACCACCTTCAGGGCCGACAGGTCGAGGTTGCCGCGCTCCAGGTGGTCGCGCAGGCGCCCGGGGGTGCCGACCACCAGGTGGCAGCCGGCGGACAGCAGCCGTTGCTCGCGCCGGGCGTCCATGCCGCCGACGCAGGTGACGACCTGGGCGCCGGCCTCGGCGTACAGCCAGTCGAGCTCACGGCTGACCTGCAGCGCCAGCTCGCGGGTGGGGGCGATCACCAGGCCGAGCGGCGGGCCGGCCGGCGCGAACCGCGGCGCCTCGCCGAGCAGCTCGTTGGCGGCGGCCAATCCGAAGGCGACGGTCTTACCGGAGCCGGTCTGGGCGGAGACCAGCAGGTCGGCCCCCGCCGGCGCGTCGAGGATGGCGGCCTGGACGGGCGTTGGCTCTTCATAGCCCTGCGCGGCGAGCGCACGGGCCAGCGCAGGGTGGGTGTTGGGAAATGGCATAAGGGTCCTCGTGCGCCCGGGCCTCTGCGGGCCTTGCGGGCGTCAGCGGGCGGCCTTTAGCAGGGTTTGGGCCGTCATGCATGCGAATGGCGCAGGTGCGACGGCGCAGGGCGTCGCTCTGGGCCAGGAGCGAAGAGCTGGTCGGCGAACGCTTCCCCGCAGAAGCCTGACGGCCAGGCCTCAGCGCCCGGTCCGCACCGTGACCCTGGTCGACAGGCCCAGGCGAAGCCGCGCGGTTCAGCCCGCGCCCGTCGCCTTCACCTGCGCTCGGAAGGCGTGCAGCAGCGGTTCGGTGTAGCCGCTGGGCTGGGCGGCGCCTTCGAACACCAGGGCGCGGGCGGCCTGGAAGGCCAGGCTCTGGTCTTCGCGGCCGGCCATCGGCTGGTAGAGCGGGTCGCCGGCGTTCTGGGCGTCGACCTTGGCGGCCATGCGGCTCAGCGCGGCGTCGATGTCGGCGGGCGAGCAGACTCCGTGCATCAGCCAGTTGGCCATGTGCTGCGAGGAGATCCGCAGCGTGGCGCGGTCCTCCATCAGGCCGATGTCGTGGATGTCCGGCACCTTGGAGCAACCGACGCCCTGGTCGATCCAGCGCACCACATAGCCCAGGATGCCCTGGGCGTTGTTGTCCAGCTCCTCGCGGACCTCGGCTTCCGACCAGTTGCGGCCGTCGGCCAGCGGGATGGTCAGCAGCGGATCGAGGGCGGGGATCGGATCGCCGGCCAGCTCGGCCTGGCGGGCGAAGACGTCGACCTGGTGATAGTGCACGGCGTGCAGGGTCGCCGCCGTCGGGCTGGGCGTCCAGGCGGTCGAGGCGCCGGCGCGCGGGTGGCCGATCTTCTGCTCCATCATCTCGGCCATGCGGTCGGGGGCCGCCCACATGCCCTTGCCGATCTGCGCCTTGCCGGAGAGGCCGCAGGCCAGGCCGATGCGGACGTTGCGGTCCTCATAGGCCTTGATCCAGGGCTGGGCCTTCATCTCCGCCTTGCGGATCATCGGGCCGGCCTGCATCGAGGTGTGCATCTCGTCGCCGGTGCGGTCGAGGAAGCCCGTGTTGATGAAGAACAGCCGCCCCTTCACCGCCTCGATGCACGCCGCCAGGTTGGCCGACGTGCGCCGCTCCTCGTCCATGACGCCGACCTTCAGCGTGTGACGCTCCAGGCCCAGCAGGTCCTCCACCGCGTCGAACAGGCTGTTGGTGAAGGCCGCTTCCTCCGGGCCGTGCATCTTCGGCTTGACGATATAGACCGAGCCCTTGCGGCTGTTGCGATGGCGGCCCAGCGCCTTCACGTCGTGGACGCCGATCAGCGAGGTCACCAGGGCGTCGAGGATGCCCTCGGGCGCCTCGGAGCCGTCCGGCAGGCGCACCGCCGGCGTGGTCATCAGGTGGCCGACGTTGCGCACCAACAGCAAGGAGCGGCCGGGCAGGGTCAGCGTCGCCCCGGCGGGGGTGGAATAGTCGCGGTCGGGATTGAGCTTGCGGACCAGCTCGCGCCCGCCCTTCTCGAAGGTCGCTTCCAGGTCGCCGCTAAGCACGCCCAGCCAGTTGGCGTAGGCCGCCACCTTGTCGTCGGCGTCGACCGCGGCGATGGAGTCCTCGAGGTCGCAGATGGTCGAGAGCGCCGATTCCAGCACCACGTCGGCGAGGCCCGCCGCATCGGTCCTGCCGACCGGATGGCCACGGTCGATGACCAGCTCGATGTGCAGGCCGTGGCGGCGCAGCAGGATCGCCTGCGGTGCGGCGGCTTCGCCGCGCCAGCCGATCAGGGCCGAGGGATCGGCGAGGGCGGGGACGAGCGCGCCGTCTTCGACCCGGTACTCGCCGACGTCGGCATGGCTGCCCGAGGCAAGCGGCGCGGCCTGGTCGAGGAAGCCCTTGGCCCAGGCGATCACCTGGGCGCCGCGGCCTTCGTCATAGCCCTTGCCGGATGGGGCGCCGGGCAGGGCGTCGGTGCCGTAGAGGGCGTCGTAGAGGCTGCCCCAGCGGGCGTTGGCGGCGTTCAGCAGGAACCGGGCGTTGAGGATCGGCACCACCAGCTGCGGCCCGGCCAGGGTGGCGAGCTCGTCGTCGACCCGCTCGCTGGAAATCTTGAAGGGCGCCGGTTCCGGGACGAGGTAGCCGATCTCGCGCAGGAAGGCCTGGTAGTCGGCCTGGACGATCGGCTGGCCGCGGCGAGCACTATGCCAAGCGTCGATCTGGGATTGCAGGACTTCGCGCTTGTCGAGCAGCGCCCGGTTCAGCGGGGCGAAGCGGGCGAAGATCTCCGCCGCCCCAGCCCAGAAGGCCTCGGCGGTCAGGCCCGTGCCGGGCAGCGCGCGCCCCTCGACGAACTGCACCAGGACCTCTGCGACCTGCAGGCCGGACTTGTCGATCATTGCCATGGTGCTTCCCCGCTCGGCTTGAGCCCCGCCGATAGCAATCTGCGGCCGCAAGATCGAGACCTGATCGGCGCTGCGGCCGAGATCAGTCGCCCGCCACGGGTCCGCCAAAAGGGCGCTGGCGCTTTCCAGGGCAGGGCGGGCCAGGGGAGGGCGTCTGCCGCTCTAGCCGGTCGATGTCGCGGTCGCTGATCCGCCGCGCCGTCGTCAGGCCCCGGGCTGAGCACGTTTTCGCGCGAGGGCGGAGAGCGGTCGAGGCAGATCTCTCGACGTCCCGCAAAAAGGCGCGCCAGGAACGGCCGCGGGTCGCGCAAACCGGGCGATGGCGGCGTTCCGCGCTTGCCCACCGTCCCCAACGGCGCGACAACCCTAATCAAGGCTTGAAGGCATGTGCTCTCAACAACAAAGGCGGTGAAAGAGGGTGCCAGATGCCCTGGCGTGTCAGCCAAAAAGCGAGTTGATCGAAGAAGGGCGGCGCGTCCGTGACTCGCTCATCTGGCGCTCTGCCGTCCTTCTGCGCCTGTTCGACTATCTCCTCGAACAGTCACGACTTGGAAGCCGACCGCGCGAGGCGGATATCTCCGAAACGATCCTGGGGGGCGAGCACCCCGGTGTGACAGGCGCCGGATCAAGCGTGCGCTTCTACATGTTCCGCCTACGAAAGAAGCTCGACCAGTACTATGCCGCGCGGCCGGGGCCGCGAATCGTCATCCCTCGGGGCGAGTTTGCGATGGTCCTGGCCGACCCCGGCGCGAATGGCGTGGCTTCGGGCGACCCGAACGCGTCCGTTGCGCCGCCACGGGCCCCTGGCCGCGTGGCCGGGCGGCTTGGCTGGAGGAGCGTGATTGCGGCGCTGCTCATGATCAACGCCCTCGTGACGGCCCTGGTCTGGCTGACCGACCGGGCTCCCACCTCGCCACTGGCGCAGACCGCGTTTTGGCGGCCTGTCGCCACGGACCATCGTCCGGTCACGATCGTCGTGGGCGATTACTTTCTCTACGGTGAAAAGCGCGGCGGAAACGTCAATGCGATCGTTCGGGATCTCGCCATTGCGACGCCGGAAGATCTCCACAGACGGGCAATTGGCGATCGCGGCTATGCGGATCGCGCCATCGACCTCGGCCTCGCCTACGTCAGCTCGAACACGGTCTATGCGCTGCGCAGCCTGTGGGTCGCCCTCCAAGCCCTGCGCGCTGACCGGCAGGCCGCGATCTCACTCATACCTGCCTCGCAACTCGACCCCGACATTCTCAAGATGTCGAACATCATCTATGTGGGGCCGCTCGACGGGCTCGGGCAGCTGCTCGCCAATCCTCTCTCGCGGGCGTCGAACTTCGCCTTGCCGAGCCATACCCAGGACCTTGTCGATAAGACCTCGGGGCGGCGCTATCGCTCCGATTTCGCCGTCGACTCCGGTCCGCCCATTCCGCGCCGCGACTACGGCTACGTCGCCAGCCTCCAGGGCCCGGCTGGCAACAACATCCTGATCATTTCGGGCGCTGGCGACGCCGGGATTGCTCAGATGGCCGATCTCGTCTCGAACAAGGCCGCACTGGCGGAGCTCGAGGCGCGGATCGGACCGCACGCCGCAGCCTTCGAGGCGCTGTACCAGGTGCGGGCGATGTACAGTCAGAGCTACGGCCGCACCCTGATCACCGCCCGCAGGATCGGCGATCAGGGCGTCTGGGACACGTCCGCCGAGAGCAGCAAAACGGCGGCGGACGAGGCGCGCTGACAGGGTCTAGCGATCGGTTTCCAGCGCGCGGGAGAGGACCAGCCGGGTCGTATATTTGAGCTCGCCCAGTTTCCGGATCTCGTAAAGCGCCTCGAAAGAGGGCGCGCCGCCCGTCCGGCCAACGAGCTCGTCAAGCTGCCGGCGGTCGGCGACCAGCCGTGCCATCTGCGGCAACGCGCTGTCCTGCAACCCCGCGATCACCCAGATTTGGCACCGCCCGGCCCCGGTGATCCGGGCGAGATAGCCATAGTCGTATCCATAGGTCGGCCGTGCGCTGGATTCGCGGTTCTCGTCGGGTGCAAGGTCGGCGATTCGGGCGATGAACTGCCGGCCGGCGCCACGATCCTGCAAGGTGTCGGACACCGGGTCGAAGGTGAAACCGGAGGCGTGGAACACCAGATCGTGCAGCGCGCCCAGCTGGTCCAGCCGGCCAAGGTAGACGATGTCGCTGCCATTCAGAGCCGAGGGCGTCAGCTTGGAGCCTGGGATCGTCGGCGGCGCGGACCCACCGCCCGGCCGGCGTGCGCTCACGATCCCCAGCAGGGACCACAGTCCCTCGGCCGCGCTCGTGGACATGTAGTAGGCGTCGAGGTCGCGAACCCGGTTCGCCTCCGCGGGCTTGGCCGCCAACCAGGCGCCGAGGTCGGTCGCCGACCGGATCTGCGGGCGCATGATCAGGCGGCCGGAATGGTCCGCGGGATCGGTCCGGTAGTAGAGATAGGAGTCGCCGAACACGAGCAAGGGGGTCGAACATCGGCCGGCGCCCTTCCAGAATTGGCTGGCGCCAGGGCCGGCGTCGACCTGCTCCCAGTGGCGAGCGGCGAAGTATCCGCCCCACAAAAGGACGGTCCCCAGCAAGGCCGCAAGCCCCAGGCGCATCGTGCGCCGTTTCGGTCCGTCGGGGGACGGCGTGGACGAGGCTGCGCCGCCCGGATCTTCAGGCGATAGCGCGTCAGCGGTGTCGTCGACGACGGAGGCATCGACCAGCACGATGCGATAATCGGCCTTGGGAATTTGCAGGCGCGGGCCGGTCGAGCCGAGGTAGATTTCATCGAGGCGGTTGCGCAGGCGATAGACGGACACGCGGACCGTCGCATCCTGAGACGGATCAAATCGTGAGTCCCGACCGAACACCTCGAACGCAATCTCGAATTCCTTGGGCGCTCGGGCGTCGCGGGAGTGCGCGAGCAGGTAATCGAACAGCCGGATGACGTTGTCCGACCGCCCTTCCGCCTCGAGCATTCGGCGCACCCGCTGCGCTTCGGCCGCCAAGGCGTCGGCCTGTGATTCCTTAGTCAAATCAGAGCCCCGGTCTGTTCGGTAACGTCCCAGAAACTGTTACCCCCCTGCCATTTTCCTCCCCGACGGCGACGATGCCGACCGAACAGGCCGGGCCCCGGCCAGCCGCCTGGCGACTCGCATCCTGCAAAGTTGCGCTGCATCCGCACGGCAAGACGAGCGCTGCAGGGGGGCGATGCAGGCAAGATGACAAGGAGTGGGAGCTTGCGAAAAGAGTGTTCAGCGCGGTTGGCGGCATTGCTGTGTAGTGCGGCCTTCGTAGCCACCGCAGCGGTCGCGCAGCCCAAAGATCCCGGGGACCGGCCCGGCCCGGCAACCCAGCCCGCCAATGGCGCGCGCACCGACGCCGTCATTGACACGATCGTCGTCACGGCTCGGCGCAAGGAGGAGGCGCTCACCTCTGTGCCCGCCTCGATCACGGCCTACTCGTCCGACTATCTGCAGAAGCATAACGTCACCACCTTTATCGATTACGCCACCAAGGTCCCTAACCTGACGTTCCAGTATGGCCAGGGTGGCAGCCTGCTGTGGAGCGGCAGCCGCCAGACCGCCATTCGCGGCGTCGCCGGAAGCGGCGTCACCGCCTTCTATGTCAACGACACCCCGGTGCCCGCCTCGGTTAGCCCGCAGACGCTCAACCTCGATCGCATCGAAGTGCTCAAAGGGCCGCAGGGCACCCTGTTCGGCGCCAGTTCGATGGGCGGTAACCTGCGCTACATCACCAAGACGCCTTCGCTCAGCGAGACCGACGGCACGCTTCAGGTCCAGGGCGGCGGCACGCGCGCCGGCGGTTTGGATTTCGACGGCGATGCTCAGGCCAACATCGTGCTGGCGCCGGACCGGGTCGCGCTCGATCTGGCCGGCGGCTACACCCGCGACTCGGGCTTCATCACCCGCCGCTTCCCAGACGCCGCGGGTAATCTGGTCAGCCGCAGCGGCCAGGGCCGCAACGACGTCACCTCGGGTTCGGCAACCTTGCGAACCAAGCTGACCGGCTCGCTGGAGATGACCGTGATGGCGCTTGGGGAGATCGCCGACCTTCACGGCTTCCCCGCCGCCTACGCCCACCTTCCCGCCTATGTTCCGATCTCGCTGACGGTCGACCGCGACCGCGACGTACAGGAATATGCAAAAGATCGCTGGGGCATCGGCTCGGTGGTGTTCAACTACCAGGCAACCGGCTTCTCGGTCGTATTCTCGACGAGCTACTTCGCCCGGCGGATCGAGGAGAAGGAAGACGATACCGAAGGCTCCAACCTTTTCCTCGCCCAGCAGGGCGTCGATCTCGGAGAGCCCGCGTTCGCAACCCTGAGCTTCCAGAAGGAGCGTCGTTTCACCCAAGAAGCGCGCCTGTCGTTCGATGAAGGCGCGATTCTGCCGGGGCTGTCCGGCATCGTCGGCGTGTATTACCAGCATACCCACGACGACACGCGGGTGCCCGGGCAACGGGTGCAAGCCCTGGCCGACGCCGGCCTCGATCCACCCTACCTCGGCTCCAGCACGCTGATCCAAAAGTCGGACGACACCGCGCTGTTTGGGGAACTCTACGACCAGATCGCGCCCAAGCTGACCCTGACGCTCGGGTTGCGGCGCTATTTGATCAAGCAGTCCACCGCTCCGACGACCGACACCGGCTTCATCATCGGCCCCGATGGCGCGTTTCAGCCGCGACTGTCGAGCCGCCAGTCGGGCTTGGCGCCCAAGGCGGTGCTATCCTACAAGCTGGGCGAGCAGGGCGCCGTCTACGCCTCTGTGTCCAAGGGCTTTCGCCCCGGCGGCTCGCAGCAGCGCCTGCCCGAAATCTGCTCGGCAGACCTGGCCCGCCTGGGCCTCACCATCGACAAGGTGGGCCAATTCAAGTCGGACACGCTGTGGAGCTACGAAGTCGGCGCCAAGGGCCAGTTCGCTGATCGTCGCCTCAGCGCATCGGCGGCGGCATTCCAGATCGACTGGTCGGGGATCCAGGAGTCGGTCCTGCTGCCCGGCTGCACGGTCTCGTTCACCGGCAACGCCGGCAAGGCGCGCATCCGCGGCGGCGAAATGGAATTGTCCGGGCGCCCGGTCGAAGACGTGCCGTTCACGCTCCAGTTCGGCGTGGGCTACACCGAGGCGACCCTGCTTGACCCGGGCTATCTGCCGCAGGCCCCCGGAAGCCGGTTGCCGCAGGTGCCCCGCTGGACCGCCAGCATCTCTGGCTATTACGAGAGGCCGCTGACCCAGAGCGCCGACCTTTTCGTCGCGGCGGACTACAGCTACACCTCGGTGGTCAAGGTTTCCGACGGCGCCGGCGGGTTCTACGACCGCCAACCCCTCGACATCCTCAACGGCGACATCGGTGTCCGCTTCGGCCGGTCGCAGATCTTGCTCTACGGCAAGAACCTCCTCGACAAGCGCCTGAACCTCGGTGATCAGCCCTCGTCCGGTTTTGAGCGCCAGGATCTCGTGGACGGCAATTTCCAGCGCCTGCCCCGTGTCGTTGTCAGCCGGCCTCGCCAGATCGGCGTGCAGCTACGGCAGGAGTTCTGATCCGGCCCGAGGTTGCGGCGATCCGGGTCTCGAGGCCGAGGCGACGACCGGATCAGCGCCCCTCGAAAACACCTGTGATGCGCCTTGGACGGAGTGAACGCCGCCGGGCGCCACCCCATGAAAGCAAGCCATCGGAGAATTTCCCATGGACAGTTTGGTGCGCGCGCTGAAGGGCGCTTACGCCGACGCTTGGCGCGAGATCCTGGCGGGTGCGATTGCGTTCGACTTGCTCTATTTTGCACTCGGCGCGGCGTTCTATTTCGTCATCTACGAGCGGCGGCGCAGCCGACTTTCAGTTGGACGCCTGCCGCGCTACGTCGTCGATCCCCGTCTCGCCTATCCGGCGGCGCCGATTGACGATGCGCGGCGATCCTCGAAAATTGACCGGCGATCCTGGCTCCTGCGCTTTCTTTGGGCCCCGCCGCTTACCGCGATCACGACTTGGCTCGCGCTGCCGCTGGGGGTCTATATCCAGGGTCAGCTCAACGCCTGGTTCGGCGCGCCGCCGCCGGTGGATTGGCCGAAATGGGCGATCCTGCTCTGCCAGGTCGGGGTGATCTTCCTCGTCGGCGATTTCGGAAACTACTGGAATCACCGATGGATGCATCGCTTCCCGCTGTACTGGTCGTTCCACCGGGTGCACCATTCCGCCGAAACCCTGAACTATTTCACCGGCGACCGCGAGCATCCACTCGAAGTCCTGCCGAGCGTGATCATTCAAGGGCTATTCAGAGGCCTTGGCGCCGGCCTCGTCCTGTGGGCGACTGGCGCGCCGTTGATTTCGACCACATTGCCTGTGTTGGTCGCGCTCGGCGTGCTCTGGAACATCCGCACGGTGCTGTACCATTCGCACGTGCCGCTGTCGTTCGGGAAGCTCGACTATCTGATCGGCGGCCCGATAATGCACCAGCTGCACCACAGCGCGGAAGCGCACCACTTCAGTCTGAATTTCGGGGTGCAGCTGTACTGCTGGGACTGGCTGTTCGGCACGATTTACGTTCCGGCCAAGGGCGAGATCTTTCGCCTCGGGCTGGGCCTGGACGAACTTGGTCCACGCAACCCTCACGGCACGCTGAAAGATCTTTACTTTGAGCCGGTGATGCACGCTTGGCACACCCTGCGTCCGCCAAAAATCCCGCCGACGCCCCAGGATCAAATCGTCGGCCCGGACTTCCGCCCGAAGGATGGTGGCGTGACCCCCTTGGGTGAGACACGGAAATAGCGGACAGTTGGCGGTCGGCGCTCGCGCGAAAAGCTTGACAAATCACGCGGGTTCGCCCCGGACGTCGAGCCGGACTCCGAACCCGCCTGGGCCGGCGGCCCGCGCCCGGCCGAGCCGCCCTGACCGGACCTGACGGCCCGTTCGCGCTCAGCCCCGCGCCAGCACCGCCTGCGGCATCTCGATGTCAATGGCCAGGGTGGAGACGTGGTCGCCGCGTTCGAGCTTGACCAGCACCTTGTCGCGGTCGACCGGCATGTGCCGGGCGATGACCTCGAGGATTTCCTGCTGCAGCACGGCGACCAGGTCGGCGCGGCCGTCCAGTGCGCGCTCGTGCGCCAGCAGCACCTGCAGCCGTTCGCGGGCGACGGGGGCGGAGGTGCGGTTGCGAGTGAACAGGCTGAGCAGGTTCACGCCGCCGCCTTTCGGCCGAACAGCCGGCTCATCAGGCCGCGCTTGAGGACGGGCTGTTCGACCGGCGCATCCTCGCCCAACAGCTTGCGGGCGGCGAGCAGGTACGCCCGAGCCGCGGGCGAGGCCGGATTGTGCAGGGTGACCGGACAGCCGAGGTTGGAGGCGGTGAGCACGTCGGGGCTTTCGGCCACCACGCCGAGCAGAGGGATGGCCAGGATCTCCAGCACGTCCTCGACCTTCATCATCTCGCCGCGCGCCACGCGGGCGGGATCGTGGCGGGTGATCAGCAGGTGCTTCTCCAGCGGCTCGCCGCGCTCCGCGCGCAGGGTCTTGGAATCCAGCATGCCGATGATGCGGTCGGCGTCGCGCACTGAGGAGACCTCGGGGTTGGCCACCACCACGGCGACATCGGCGAAGCGCATCGCCAGGGTCGCGCCCTTTTCGATGCCGGCGGGACTGTCGCAGACGATCCAGTCGAAGCGCTCGCGCAGTTCGGCGATCACGCCTTCGACCCCCTCGGGCGTGAGGGCGTCCTTGTCGCGGGTCTGCGAGGCGGGCAGCAGGTAGAGGCTCTCCACCCGCTTGTCGCGGATCAGCGCCTGGGGAAGCTTGGCGTCGCCCTGGACCACATTGACCAGGTCGAACACCACCCGCCGCTCGGCCCCGAGGATCAGGTCGAGGTTGCGCAGGCCCACGTCGAAGTCGACCAGCACGACGTTCTGGCCCGCCTGGGCCAGCGCCGCGCCCAGGGCGGCGGTCGAGGTGGTCTTGCCGACCCCGCCCTTGCCGGATGTGACCACCATCACCTTGGACATGCGGAATCTCCCTCGCCTTGATGATTCATCGGATTTCAGTCGAGCGCCGACAGGCGCAGGGCGCCGCGGTCGGAACGGATCTGGACGGGGCGGCCGTGCAGGCTTGCGCCCCAGTTCTCGGCGGTGCGGTAGAGCCGTTCGATCCCGACCATCTCCGCCTCCATGCGGCCGCAGAAGATCCGCGCCGCCGCGCCCAGCCGGACCCCGGCGATCGCCCGGCCGCGCAGCGCGCCGTAGACGTGGATCGAGCCGCCGGCGATCACCTCGGCGCCCGAGGCGACCGCGCCGATCACGGTGATGTCGCCCGTTTCGAACACCACCGACTGGCCGGAGCGCACCGGGCCGTCGATCAGGCGCGAAGCCTCCGGCGCGGGCTTCGGCGCCGGGGACCGCACCTCGGCCACGTCGCGGCCGTGCAGCTGGGTTGGCAGCCGCTCCCAGTGGGCTCCGGCCAGCAGCGACGGATCCGCCCCTTCCAGGCCGACGATGCGCAGCCCGCGGGTCTCCAGCCCGTCGAGCAGGATCAGCACCGCCTCGCGGCCCTCGCCGGCGGTGCGCGATAGGTCGACGACGACGGGACGGTCGGCGAACAGGCCGGCGGCGTTGCGCAGCTGCGCATCCAGGTCGGCGAACCAGGCGGCGAGCGGGACCTCCGGCGTCACCACCAGCGCCATGAAGCTGCGGCCGCGCAGCTGGAGACCCGGCGGGGGCGACGTCTGGGCGTGCAAGGTCATGGCGCCTCGTCCTCAGCGGGCCGGCCGCACGCAGGCGACTTCGCGGACGCCGCCCGACGGCTCGGGGGCGCCCGCGCGCCATGTGCGGTCGGACTTCTGTCTGCATGTCGGCGGCCGCACCCGAGCGATTCGGGCGGCGGCGTCTGGTTTCTGTCTCGGGACAAACCTGGGCCAAAACTAGGCATTGCAGCGCGTTCGCGCCCTTAGCTGTGGACGAGCGTTGCGGTGCTGAAATTTCTGCCAGGGCGGAGGGAACCGTCGGCGCCCGGCGTCGCTTTTGCGCGGACGCCTTTCAGTGCAGGGGAGCGTCCGGGTGATGTACTACGGCGAGCCGAGCGTGGCGCTCGGGCGCTACGCCGAACAGCGGCCCGGCGCCAAGGTGCGGTTCAGCTGCGCGGCTTGCGGCAGCGGCCACGACCTGCCTGCAGCGCACGTTCTCTGGCTTCTGAAGGCGCTGGAGCTCGGCGACGACCAGACCCTGCTGGCCGACAGCGCAAGGCTGGACGACCACGCCTGCGTGCGGTGCGGCGGCCGCCGCTGGGAAGCCTGGCCGTGCCCGCCGGACGAGATCCAATTCCGCCGTCATTTCGGCCAAGAGGAGTAGGGGCGGCTTCTGGCGCCTTGCTTGCGTCTCTGGCCTCGACGCTGATCCGTTCCGTTTGCGCCGCCTCGGCCCTAGTGTAGAAGCACAGGCGTGCGGCGCGGGGGCGCGCATTGGCTGTCTTGAGGTGAAGGTGCTCTTGCTTCGGAATTCTTGGGCTCGCCCCGTGCTTATCGCAGGCGTCTGCGCCCTCGCCGTGGCGGGATGCGCCGGTCGCGGCAAGAAAAAGCCGCAACTGGCCTATGAAGAGCGGCCGGTGGATCTGCTCTATTCGGCCGGCGCCGACCGGCTCGATCGCCGGCAGTGGAGCCAGGCGGTCGAATACTTCCAGGAAGTGGAGCGCCAGCACCCCTATTCGGAATGGGCCCGCCGCGCGATCCTGATGCAGGCCTTCGCCCACTACGAGGCCAACAATTATGACGAGGCGATCGGCGACTCCGACCGCTTCCTCCAGCTCTATCCGGGCAATCCGTCGGCGGCCTACGCCCACTATCTGAAGGCGATCTGCTATTTCGAGCAGATCACCGACGTCGGCCGCGACCAGGCGGCGACGGGCCAGGCGCTGGGCGCCCTGCAGGACGTCGTCCAACGCTATCCGAGCACCGAATACGCCGCCGACGCCCGGCTGAAGATCGACATGGTCAACGACCAGCTGGCCGGCAAGGAGATGACCGTCGGGCGCTACTACCTGCGCCAGGGCGACACCCTGGCCGCCATCGGCCGGTTCCGCTCCGTCGTCGACCGCTATCAGACCACCAGCCACACGCCCGAGGCGCTTTACCGCCTGGTCGAATCCTATCTGACCATCGGCCTCGTCGAGGAGGCCAAGAAGGACGGCGCGGTGCTCGGCTACAACTTCCCGGGCGATCCCTGGTACGCCGAGGCCTACAAGCTTTTATCGGCCAAGGGCTTCAAGCCGGCCGTCGAGCCCAAGGCGCGCGGACGTCGCGGCATCCTGCACATTCCCTTCGTGCATCGGAAGTCGACGACCGTCGCCCCGCCGTCCGCCGCGCCCCAGCCCGCTCAGCCGGCCAGCTGACGGGAGCTGCGCCGTCGGGGCTTGCCTGCGCCGGCGAACGAGAACAAAACCGGACTGACCGCGGCGGTTTCGCGCTTTCCACGCCGCCTGATTCCAGGTGATCTTCTGACCCGATGCTGATCGGACTCTGGATCCGCGACGTCGTGTTGATCGAGGCCCTGGACCTGTCCGTCGGGCCGGGCCTGACTGCGCTTACCGGAGAGACCGGGGCCGGCAAGTCGATCATCCTGGACGCGCTCGGCCTGGCCACCGGCGCCCGCGCCGGCGCCGGCCTGGTGCGCCGCGGCGCCGCCCAGGCGGCGGCCTCCGCCGTCTTCACCCCCGCCATGGAGCACCCGGTCTGGGAGTTGCTGGAGGAAAAGGGGCTGTCCTACGCTCGTGACGAGGACCTTGTCCTGCGCCGCACGCTCAGCGCCGACGGCCGCAGCCGCGCCTTCGTCAACGACCAGGCCACCGGCGTCGGGGTGCTGAAAGAGGTCGGCGATCTGCTGCTCGAGGTGCACGGCCAGCACGAGACCGTCGGCCTGCTGGATTCCCGCACCCACCGGGGGATGCTGGATGTCTTCGGGGCGCTGCAGCCGCTGGTGGCGCGGGTTGGCGCGCGCTTCGCCGAGTGGCGTTCGGCGCGGCTGCGGGTCGAGGAGCTGCGCGCCCTGGTGGCCCGCGCCGCCGCCGAGACCGAGGAGATCAGCCTGCGCCTGGCCGAGCTCGACCGGCTAAATCCCCAGGCCGGCGAGGAGGCGGCGCTCGCCGAGGAACGCGCCGTGCTGGGCGCGGCGGAGAAGTCGCTGAGCGACATCGCATCCACCCGCGAGGCCTTCGACGGGCTGACGACGCGGCTGGCCTCGGCCGCCCGCACCCTGGAGCGCGCCCGCGAGCGCGCCGTGGCGGCGGGCGCCACCGCGGACGCCCCAGCGGTCCGGCGGTTGGCCGAGGCTTCGGCCGCCGTTGATCGGGTGTTGATCGAGGCGCAGGAGGCCGAGGCGGTGGTCGACCTCGCCGCCGAGGCCTTCGAGTTCGAGCCCGACCGGCTGGAGAAGGCCGAGGAGCGCCTGTTCGACCTGCGTGGCCTGGCTCGCAAGCTGGGCTGCAGCGTCGAGGAGTTGCCGCTGCTGCGCACCCGTTTCGCCGAACGGCTGCAGGCGGCGGAATCCTCCGAAGAGACGCTGAAGGCCGCCGAGGCGGCGGTGGCCGCGGCCCGCGAGGCCTATGTGATCCAGGCCGAGGCGCTCACCGCCGCCCGTCGCCAGGCCGGCGACCGGCTGGCCGCCGCGGTGGTGGCCGAACTGGCCCCCCTGAAGCTGGACAAGGCCCTCTTCCAGGTGGCGGTCGAGCCGCTGGGCGAGGACCGCGCCGGGGCGAGTGGCCTCGACCGGGTGGCCTTCGAGGTCTCCACCAACCCCGGCGCGCCGTTCGGCGACCTGGGCGCCATCGCCTCCGGCGGCGAGCTGGCCCGTTTCGCCCTGGCGCTGAAGGCCGCGCTGGCCGGCCGCGGCGGCGGGCCGCAGCCGCTGATGATCTTCGACGAAGTCGACCAGGGCGTCGGCGGCGCGGTCGCCGACGCCGTCGGCCTCAGGCTGCGGCGCCTGGCGGCCAGCGCCCAGGTGCTGGTGGTCACCCATTCGCCGCAGGTGGCGGCGCGCGCCGACGCCCACTGGCGCATCGCCAAGGCCGGCGACGGCGAGCGCCTGCGCACCGCCGTCGAGGTGCTGCCCGCCGACGACCGCGAGGAAGAGATCGCCCGCATGCTCGCCGGCGCCCAGATCACCGACGCCGCCCGCGCCGCCGCCCGGGCGCTGATCGGGGCGTAGTCTCCTCTCCTGGTTACCTTCCTCTCCCGGCTACCTTCCTCTCCCGCGAGCGGGAGAGGGGGACCGCCCGCCGCAGAGCGGGTGGTGGAGAGGGCGGGCCGCAAGCTAGACCTTTCCGCGTCCGATCAGCTCTTCGGCCCGCAAGATGGCCGCGTCCGCGACGCCGGTCAGGTCGCGGTACACCGCGCCGGCGGCGATCCGCAGGACGGCGATTTCCTGCCTGGCCAGCCATGCATCCCGGGCGGCGTCCTTCTCCCGCTTCTCCTCGTCCCAGTGGGTGGCGCCGTCGATCTCGATCGCCAGCCGCGCAGCCGGGCAGTAGAAGTCGAAAATCACCGTCTCGAAGGCGAACTGGCGGCGGAAGATCGGCTTGTCCGTTCCGCGGCCCTTTAGCCGCGACCACAGCATGATCTCGGGTTGGGTCATGGCTCTTCGCAGCGCTCGCGCGCGGTTCGAGATCCGCGTGGATGTTCGAGACGCCATGCGGCGGCTTACCCTCTCCCCCACGCGCTCTTCGGCGCGCGGTCCCCCTCTCCCGCGAGCGGGAGAGGATGGATGTATTCGTTTTGTTCCGGAGTCAGCAACCCCCTTCCACGCAACCCAGGGCGCAGGTTAGACCTTGCGCGCATGACCGCCCGCCCCGTCGACCAACTGACCGAAGCCGAGGCCGTCGAGGAGCTGACCAAGCTCGCCGACGAGATCGCGGCGCATGACATCCGCTATCACCAGCAGGACGCGCCCTCGATCTCGGACGCCGACTATGACGCGCTGAAGCAGCGCAACACCGCGATCGAGCAGGCTTTTCCGCACCTGGTGCGCGAGAACTCCCCGTCGCAACGGGTCGGGGCGGCGCGATCGGAGCAGTTCACGCCGGTCGAGCATGGCGTACCGATGCTCAGCCTCGACAACGCCTTCAGCGATGAGGACGCTGCCGAGTTCGACGCCCGGGTGAAGCGGTTCCTGAGGCTGGAGGGAGAGGTCGCCTACACCGCCGAGCCGAAGATCGACGGCCTTTCGGCCTCGCTGCGTTACGAGAACGGCGTCCTGGTGCGCGGCGCGACGCGCGGCGACGGCCGGGTCGGCGAGGACGTCACCGAGAATGTCCGCACTCTGTCGGAAATCCCCAAGCGGCTGGACGGCTCCGGCTGGCCGGAGGTGATCGAGGTGCGCGGCGAGGTCTATCTCGGCCACGCCGAGTTCGCCGCGCTGAACGCCGCGGCGGAGGCGGCCGGACAGCGCACCTACGCCAACCCGCGCAATGCGGCGGCCGGGTCGCTGCGCCAGATCGACCCGAAGATCACGGCCCAGCGGCCGCTGCGCTTCTTCGCCTACGCCTGGGGGCTGATCAGCGCCCCCTTCGCCGAGACCCAATGGGAGGCGCTGCAGAAGCTGAAGGCCTGGGGATTCCCGACCACGCCGCAGAGCCGGCGGCTGGAAGGGCTGTCGGGCCTGCTCGACGCCTACCGCGAGGCGGAGGCGGCGCGGCCGCACCTGGGTTTCGACATCGACGGCGTGGTCTACAAGGTCGACCGGCTGGACTGGCAGCAGCGGCTGGGCTTCGTCTCCCGCGCCCCGCGCTGGGGGATCGCGCGCAAGTTCCCCGCCCAGCAGGCCCGCACCGTGCTGGAGGCCATCGATATCCAGGTCGGCCGCACCGGCGCCCTGACGCCGGTCGCGCGGCTGACGCCGGTGACGGTCGGCGGCGTCGTGGTCACCAACGCCACCCTGCACAACGCCGACGAGATCGCCCGCCTCGACGTGCGGATCGGCGACACGGTGATCCTGCAGCGCGCCGGCGACGTGATCCCGCAGATCCTCAGCGTCATCGAGGCCGAGCGGCCGAACAGCGCCGAGCCCTACGAATTTCCCCACCAGTGCCCCTGCGCCCTGAAGACGCCGGTGGTGCGCGAGACCACGGCGGCGGGCGCCGAGACCGTGGTGCGGCGCTGCTCGGGGGAGTTTGCCTGTCCGTTCCAGAAGCTCGCACACCTGCGCCACTTCGTCTCCCGCCGCGCCTTCGACATCGAGGGACTGGGCGAGAAGCAGCTCACCGCCTTTTCCGAGCGCGGGTGGCTGACCGCGCCGGCCGATATCTTCCGGCTGCACGCCCATCGCGACGAGCTGCTGGCCACCGAGCGCTACGGCGAGACCAGCGTCGGCAATCTGATCGAGGGGATCGAGGCGCGCCGGACGATCGGCCTCGACCGCTTCATCTACAGCCTCGGCATCCGCCATATCGGCGAGACCACGGCGGCGGTGATGGCCCGAGGCTACGGCACGGCCGAGGCCTTCCTGGCGGCGATGGACAAGGTCGCCGACCGCGATCCGGACGCGATCGAAGAGCTGGACTGCATGGACCAGATCGGCTCGGCGGTGATCGAGGCCGCCGCCGCCTATTTCGCCGAGGACCACAACCGCCGGCTGGTCCAGGACCTGCGCGAGCAGCTGACCATCCTCGATGCCGAGAAGCCGAAGACCGACACGGTGGTGGCCGGCAAGACGGTGGTCTTCACCGGCGCGCTCGAGCGCATGACCCGCGACGAGGCCAAGGCCCAGGCCGAGCGGCTGGGCGCCAAGGTCTCGGGCTCGGTGTCGAAGAAGACCGACCTGGTGGTGGCCGGGCCGGGCGCCGGCTCCAAGCTGAAGACCGCCGCGGAACTGGGCGTCCAGGTGCTGAGCGAGGACGAGTGGCTGGCGCTGGTGGGCGGGTAGGGGACAGGGCAGGCTTCAGGGGGAACACCGCGAGTCGCTATCCCAGCACCGCCAGCACCCGCAGGTCGGCGGCGGTGCGGATGCCGGGCTCGGCGGCGACGACGGCCGGCACGGCGTTGACCACCGGGTGCGCAGTAAAGCCCGGCGAGATCTTCGGATAGTCCTCCACCGAGCAGGGGAAGGCGCAGGGCCCGCAGATCGATGGCGCCGTTCCAGCTCGGCAGGGCTCAGATGGATGCGGTCGCCTCGTCCAGCCAGGCGCGGGCGTCCGGCTCCAGCTGCGGGCCGACGACTTCGCGCACCCGCGCGTGGTAGGCGTCGAGCTGGGCGCGCTCCTCGTCGCTCAGCAGCTCGCGGGCTATGCAGCGGCGGTCGATCGGGGCCAGCGTCAGGGTCTCGAAGCCGTGCATGGGCCTTTCGCCCCCGGGAATCGGCGCGGCCTCGGTGACCACCTGCAGGTTCTCGATGCGGATGCCGTAGCCGGCCTCCTTGTAGTAGCCGGGCTCGTTCGAGAGGATCATGCCCGGCCGCAGCGCCACCGGGCTCGGCGATTTGGAGATCCGCTGCGGTCCCTCGTGCACGCCGAGGTAGGAGCCGACGCCATGGCCGGTGCCGTGGTCATAATCCAGGCCGTGGGCCCAGAGCGCCTGGCGCGCCAGGACATCCAGGGCCGAGCCGGTCGTGCCGGCCGGAAAGCGGACCCGGCCCAGCGCCAGATGGCCCTTCAGCACCAGGGTGAAGCGCTGGCGCATCTCCTCGGTCGGCTCGCCGATCGCCACGGTGCGAGTGACGTCGGTCGTCCCGTCGAGGTACTGGGCGCCGGAATCGATCAGCATCAGCGAGCCCGTCTCGGCCCGCCTGTTGAGCCGCTCGGTGGGGCGATAATGAACGATGGCGCCGTTGGCGGCGGCGCCGGCGATGGTGTCGAACGAGAGGTCCTTGAGCGCGCCGGTGGCCTCGCGGAAGGCCTCCAGCTTGCGGACCGCGGTGATCTCGTCGGGCGGGCTGGCCTGGCCTTCGGTTCCCAGCCAGTGGAGAAAGCGGGTCAGGGCGGCGCCGTCGCGGACGTGGGCGCGGCGGGTCCCTTCGATCTCCACCGTATTCTTGCAGGCCCGGGGCAGGGTGCAGGGGTCTTCGCCGCGCAGCACCTCGGCGCCGGCCTCGCCCAGGGCGTCGAAATACCAGACCGAGGACTGGGCCGGATCGACCAGCACCTTGTGGCCGCTCAGCGCCGCCAGGGCCTGGGGCAGATCCTCGGGCGGTTGCAGCGCGACCTCATTGCCGAGCCAGGCGGGCAGTTCCGCCGTCACCTTGCGCGGATCGAGGAAGAGGCGAGCCGTCCCGTCGGCGAAGAGGATCGCCTGGCCCAGCGGCAGCGGCGAGCGGATCACGTCGCCGCCGCGGATGTTGAACAGCCAGGCGAGCGTCGCCGGCGCGGTCAGCACCGCGGCCTGGGCGCCTTGCGCCGCCAGGCTCTCGCCGACGCGTTTGCGCTTGGAGGCGCTGTCCTCGCCGGCGTATTCCAGCGGATGCGGGACCACCGGGGCGGCCGGCTGGGCCGGACGGGCCTCGCCCCAGGCGGCGTCGAGCGGATTGACCCGAACCGGCTTCAGCGCAGCTCCGGCCTTGGCGGCTGCGGTCTTCAGCCGCGCCAGTCCGTCGGGGCTGTGCAGGCGCGGGTCGTAGCCGATGGCCTGGCCGGGCCGGGCGGCGGTCTCCAGATAGGCGCTGACGCCGCCGTCCATCAGGTCGTGGATCTCAAAGCTCGCCGCGTCGACCTGGTCGCGGACCTGAAGGGTGTAGCGGCCATCGACGAAGACCGCGGCCTTGTCCTGGAAGATCACCGCCGCCCCGGCCGAGCCGGTGAAGCCAGTGGCCCAGCCGAGGCGATCGTTGGCGGCCGGCAGGTATTCGTTCTGATGCTCGTCCTCGTGCGGCACGAGCAGGGCGTCGAGCCCCTGTTCCGCCATCGCCTCGCGGATCAGCGGCAGATGCCGCGGGCCGAAGGACGGATCGGTGGTCTCGTCGAAGGTCTGGTGCATGCCCTCCGATGTAATGGGTTCGGGGGAGGCGGTGAAGGGCGTGCGTGTCGGATCCGCGGCCGCCTCCGCTGACGGGAGGGGGCGCTACTGCTGGGGCGCGGGTTCGACGGTGCTGGCGTCGCGGCTGGCGTCGCTGGCGTCTTGCGCCGCCTGGTTGGCGGCGGTTCGATTGGCCGCGGTCTGGGCGGCTTCGGCCGCGCGCTGGCTGGCGCGGGCGGTGGAGTCGACCGCCGATTGCGCGGCCTGGCTGGCCTGGGTCGTGGCGACCTGCGCGCCGGCGGCGGCGGCCTCGACGCTGGCCTGGGCCGCCCCCTGCTCGCGGGCCGCCTGCAGCTCGCTCTGACGGTTCTGCGAGGTGAACAGGAAGACCAGGCCGACCACGGCGACGATGGCGACGAGGGCGGCGATCCACCAGCCCGCCGAATTCGAGCGCACGGTCGCCGGGGCCGTCTCGCGCACCTGTTCGCGGCCGATGGGGGTGTCCGACGTGCGTTCGACGTAGTCTCGTTCGTCCGGCATGATGTTTCCGTCCTTGGCGTGAATCCGCCTTGGAACCGGAACGTCAATGGTTAGGGGCGGTTCCGGCCTTTAGGGGCGGCGCAGAACCAGGGTCGCCCAGGCGTCGCGGTGCAGCCGGCGCACGATGCTGAAGCCGCGCGACAGATAGGCCGCCGACACCCGCCGCTCCTGGGTGCGCAGCAGGCCGGAGAGGATGGCGATCCCGCCGGGCTTCAACGCCCCCCGGATGTCGTGCGCCAGCGCGACCAGCGGCGGGGCCAGGATGTTGGCGAACACCAGGTCGTAGGGCGCCTGGGCCCGGACCTTGGCGTCGCTGAGGCCGAAGGCGTGGACGAAGCGGGCGTTCGCCCGGTTCAGCGCGGCGTTCTCGTTGGCGATGCGCACCGAGACGCGGTCGATGTCGGTGCCGACCGCCACGTCCGAGCCGGTTCGCGCCGCGGCGATCGCCAGCACCCCGGTGCCGCAGCCGACGTCGAGCACGCGCGGGAAGCTCTGGGCCTTCAGCAGCTGGTCGAAGGCCAGCAGGCAGCCCACCGTCGTGCCGTGGTGGCCGGTGCCGAAGGCCGCGCCCGCCTCGATGCGCAGGTTGACGGTGGAGGCCGGCGCCAGGCCGCGGTCGTGGGCGCCGTAGACGAAGAACCGGCCCGCCCGCACCGGTGGCAGTCCGGAGAGCGCCATCGCCAGCCAGTCGGCGTCCGCCAGCCTCTCGGTGGTGACCCGCAGTTGGGCGTAGCCGGTCAGCAGCTCGGCCAGCGCCGTCCGCTCCGCCTCGGTGGTGGGAAACGCGTCGATCCGCCAGACGTCGTGATCCTCGTCCTCCTCCAGGATGGAATAGGTGAGGGTTTCGGTGGCGGGCGCCTCGTCCACGGCGACGGCGGCGGCTTCGGCCACGGCGCGCGGGCCCCGGGCGGTGATCTGGACGGCGTCTTCGGTCATGCGCGCCCTGCTAGAGCGCGGCCGGCGAAAGTGGAAGCCGGTTTCGCCGCTCCGCCTGCGGCAATCTTCGCACCAACGGCAAAAGGCGAGGGATCAGTGTGCGGCGCGGGTGTCGCCGGCGGCTTCCGGGGGCGCCTCGTCGTCGAGGTCGATCGACTGGCGCCCGGCATAAGCCGTCCCGCCGTCCAGCGAGGGGATGGCAAGGTGCTCGTCGCCCGCACCATAGCCGACAGGCGTCAGCTCCGGCGCATCGATCCGGGATTTCGGCGGGTCGTCGTCGATCGTCGAGGCGTAGTAGCCGCTGTCGGCCGCCGCCTCGGCGAACTCAAGCGGCGGCTCCGCCGCGGCCGCCACCACCGGCCTTTCGCTGTCAGTGCCCATCACATAGCTGGGGAGCTGACCGGAATAGCTGGCGAAGCTTGATCCATCTTCGCCGGGACCGCTGGCGCGGTGGCCGGGCGCACCCGTGAAAATCTGCGGTCCGGAAGGCCGCTCGCCAAACGCAAGCTGGGGCCGCATCGCCCCGCCCATCAAAAGACCGGCCGCCAAAGCCATTCCCGCCCCTGCGCAAAGCGTCCGCACGCGTGCAACCTTCGTGGATCGAGTCCCCCCTACAGTGCGCTGCGGGCGGGTTGGTTCAGGGCGAAGCTGAAGTCGGTTTCGCGGAGCAGGCGGTGACTGGCATCTTCACGCCCGCTCGACGAAGCTGTCGATGACCTTCTTCTCGCCGGCCTTGTCGAACCGGACGGTCAGCTTGTTGCCCTCCACCGAGGCGACCTGGCCATAGCCGAACTTCACGTGGAAGACCCGGTCGCCGCGCTTGTAGGCGCTGGCCGCCGAGCTTTCGGAGACCGCCACCAGCCGGCCTTCGCCCTCGATCACCGCCTGGCGGCCGGGATGGCTGCCGCGGTAGCCGCTGGCCTGGGCGCGTTTCCACCCCGGGGAGGAATAGCCGGCGCCGAAGGCGGGGCTTTCGTCCCAGCGGCTGCCGTGCTGCTGCATGCCCGGGCCGCCGCCGTAATAGCCGGTCTCGGAGGAGGCCTCGACATGGGCCACCGGCAACTCATCGACGAAGCGGCTGGGCAGCTGGCTGGTCCAGCGGCCGTAGACCTGGCGGTTGGCGGCGAAGGAGATCCGCGCCTCCTCGCGCGCCCGGGTGATGCCGACGTAGGCCAGCCGGCGCTCCTCCTCCAGGCCCTTGTCGCCCTTCTCGTCGAGGCTGCGCTGGGACGGGAAGACGCCTTCCTCCCAGCCCGGCAGGAAGACCAGCGGGAACTCCAGCCCCTTGGCCGAGTGCAGGGTCATGATCTGCACCGCGTCGGCCGCCGGCCCGCGGTCGAGGTCCATCACCAGCGACACGTGCTCCAGATAGCCGCCGAGGGTCTCGAAGCTGGCCATCGACTGGACCAGCTCCTTGAGGTTCTCGAGCCGGGTCTGGGCGGTGGGCGTCTTGTCCAGCCGCAGTGCGTCGGTGTAGCCGCTCTCCTCGAGCACCGCCTCCATCAGGCGAGGGTGGGCGATTCGCTCGGCCTCGGCGCGCCAGCGGTCGAGGTCGCGCAGGAAGTTCGCCAGGGCGGTGCGGGTGCGCGCCGCCAGCTCGTCGGTGCGCACCAGCTCGCGGGCGGCGACGCTGGCCGGAACGCCGTTCGACCGGGCGACCTGAAGCAGTTTCTGCACGGTGGTGTCGCCGATGCCGCGCTTGGGGACGTTGACGATCCGCTCGAAGGCGAGGTCGTCGTCCGGGCTCTGGATCAGCCGCAGATAGGCGTGGGCGTCGCGGATCTCGGCGCGCTCGAAGAACCGCGGGCCGCCGACCACCGAGTAGGGGATCTGCAGCAGCACGAACCGCTCTTCGAAGGCGCGCATCTGGAAGGAGGCGCGCACCAGGATGGCCATGTCGCGATAGCGCCGGCCGGCGCGCTTGCCGGCTTCGATATCGTCGGCGACCAGCCGGCTCTCGCCCTCGCCGTCCCAGACGCCGCGGACGATGACCTTCTCGCCGCCCTGCGCCTCGGTCCACAGGGTCTTGCCGAGCCGGCCCTTGTTGGCGGAAATCAGGCCGGAGGCGGCGGCCAGGATGTGGCTGGTGGAGCGATAGTTGCGCTCCAGCCGGATCACCTTGGCGCCCGGGAAGTCGCGTTCGAAGCGCAGAATGTTGTCCACCTCGGCGCCGCGCCAGCCGTAGATCGACTGGTCGTCGTCGCCGACGCAGCAGACGTTCTGCCGCTTCTGCGCGAGCAGCCGGAGCCACAGGTACTGGGCGACGTTGGTGTCCTGGTACTCGTCGACCAGCAGGTAGCGGAAGCGGTCGTGATAGTCGGCGAGCACGTCGGGGTTCGACGTGAAGATGGTCAGGTTGTGCAGCAGCAGGTCGCCGAAGTCGCAGGCGTTCAACACCCGCAGCCGCTCCTGGTACTGCCGGTAGAGCGCCTGGCCCTTGCCGTTCGCGAACAGCTGGGCTTCGGCGGACGGCAGCCGGTCGGGTGTCCAGCCGCGGTTCTTCCAGTGGTCGATCAGCCCGGCCAGCGCCTTCGGCGTCCAGCGCTTGGCGTCGATGTTCTCGGCCTCCAGCAGCTGTTTGATCAGCCGCTCCTGATCGTCGGTGTCGAGGATGGTGTAGTTCGACTTCAAGCCCACCAGTTCGGCGTGGCGGCGCAGGATCTGGGCGGCGATCGAGTGGAAAGTGCCCAGCCAGCGCAGCCCCTCGGCCTGCGGGCCGATGATGGCGGTGATCCGTTCGCGCATCTCGCGCGCGGCCTTGTTGGTGAAGGTCACGGCCAGCAGCTCCCACGGCCGCGCCTTGCCCGTCGCCAGCAGATGGGCGAGGCGGGTCGTCAGCACCCGGGTCTTGCCGGTGCCGGCGCCGGCGAGCACCAGCACCGGGCCGTCGGTGGTCTCGACGGCGTCGCGCTGCTCGGGGTTCAACCCCTGCAGATAGTCGGGCGCAGGCCCACGCGGCCGCGCCAGCTCGCTGATGCGCGGCGCCGGCGGCTCAGGGTCGAAGGGGGATTCGGGGGGCGACATGGGGAACATATGTAGCACGCCGGGCCTGCGGCTTAAGAGCTGAAGGCGCGGCGCCGGAACTTCGCCTCCGGGCAGGTGGTTGGGACGGGCGAGGGCCGGCCCGGCCTTCGCGTTGGCGCCGAGCGATCCGATGTCAGAAGATCCACGCCGGCCGCGCAGCACCTCCATGCCGCCCGTGGTTTGGGGGATTCTCGGCATACTGGTCGTGGCGCTGTTCGTGCTGGCGCTCGGCATCCTGCACCCGGCCGGCTGATCGCCGGCGGATCGGACGAGGTGACCATGACCGAACAGAGACCTACCGAGGCTTCGGCGCACAGGCCGTGGCGCAAGGTTCCGCCGCTGGCCTGGATCATCCTGGGCCTGCTGGTCGCCGTGATCGTCGCCTTCTTCGCTCAGCGTGGCGGCGAGCACGTCACGCCGCAGGGCGGGACCATGCCGCAGGCCGCGGACGGCGGCGTCATCCCGGCCGCGCCCGGCGGGCCGGGCGTTCCCTCGACCCCCGCCGGCACGGTGAACGGCCCAAACCCCGCAACCGGGGCTCCTCGGCAATAGGGTCAGCGCGCGGCGGCGAAGGCCAGGGCGGCGATCCGGCAGGCGGAGGCCAGCGGCCGCTCGCCCCGCTCGGCGTCGATCCGCAGCACCAGCCCGGCCAGGCTGGCGCCGCGGGTCTTGGCCATCTCTTCCAGCACCGCCCAGAACTCCGGCTCCAGGGCGATCGAGGTGCGGTGGCCGGCGAGCTGGAGCGAGCGTTTGCGCAGCAGGAGCATGGCTCTGCCTTCTGGCGGAAACCCGCCGCCGATCAAGGGTCTTGAATAAAGGTGACGCCGGCGTCATTTTCATGGGGAGCGCTTGGAGCTGGCCATGTCCGAAGATGTCCTCGCCGTCGCCCGCCCGGTCGCCGCCCGGGCGCAGTGGGGCCACGCGCTCGGCGCGCTGCGCCGGCTGCTGGCCGAACCCGACGACACCGCCCAGGTGTTCGAGATCATGCGCGCCCTGAACGGGCGGGCGATCGTGCGCAACTACCGCCGGCTGCTGACGACCCGGCAGGGCGGCCGCCTGGCCTTCGAGCACATCGAGCTTTCGCAGCGGCTGATGGACGCCGCCGGCCTCGACGCCCTGCCGCCCGGTTCCGTGGGCGCAGCCTACCGCGGCTTCGTGCGCAGCGAGCAGCTGTCGGCCGACGCCCTGGCCGCGGTGAGCCGTCAGCGCCTGGGGCCGATCGAGGAAGCGCATCCCTACGCCTGGTTCGGCCGTCGCACCCGCGACGTCCACGACATCTGGCATGTGCTGACCGGCTACGGCCGCGACCCGCTGGGCGAGGCCTGTCTGGTGGCGTTTTCCTATGCCCAGACGCGGGGGCCGGGCTGGGCGGTGATCGCGCTGGGAGCGGCGCTGCGCATGCGCAGCGTCCGGGCGACGCGAGCGATCTGGGAGGGCTATCGGCGTGGCCGCGCGGCGGCCTGGCTGCTCGGCGAGGACTACGAAGCCCTGCTAGGGGAGCCGCTGGACGCGGCCCGCCGGCGGCTGCAGATCGCCGACCCCAGGGCCTACCCAGCTGGTTTCGATCCGCGAGGGCGTTCCGCGGCGCGCTAGGCCCGTCGCGACCAGCGGATCGGCAGGCCCGGACTGGGCCAGTGCGAAGCTCGGCGCGGGCGTGAGCAACTGGTCGTCGATCAGCCCGCCGTTGGCCGCCATGTACGAGGCCCTCAGGTGCGCGCCATCCATGTAGATGGTCCTGCCGTGGTCCAGCGCCTGGCAGACGGTTCCGTGACATAGGGCGGCGACCGGGTCGATCACGGTGACGTCCTGCGCCTGCAGCGCCGCCAGTCCGGCCTCGATCTGTCGGGAATTGCGGGTCACCGCCTGGAAGTCGAAGTGATCGGCGGGAGGGGAGCTGTCGCCCAGGAAGGCGTGGCGCCGCATCTCCTCGGTGACGTCGACGTCCGGATAGGGCGAGGTCTTGATCACCGTCACGTGCTTGCCCAACGACCGAAGCCGCGAGATCTCCGAGCCGAGATTGCGCAGCGCGGACGCCGCCTCCAGGTTCACCACCGGGGGGCCTTCGGACGAAAAGTACCTCGCCCACATTCCGGCGTAGATCACGCTGACGTAGCGGGGCTTCTTCGCCTCTTCCGACACGGCGCGGTGGAAGCGGGCGCAGTTGAAGCCCGGGTCCTTGCGCTCGAGCCCCGGGACCGGCGGGCAGCCCGCCTTGGTGGCGAAGACGACCGCGTGATCGCGCAACTGCGGCTCCAGGGCCTTGGCGCGCGCGAACCACATCTCCGCGAAGGAGTCGCCGATGATCAGGACGTCGCCGGTCTTGGAGGGAGTCCCAAGGGTGCAGGCCTTGATCTCGCCGGCGGCCGAAAGGCCGCCGCAGGCTGGCGGATAGGCCCACTCGCCGGAAGCCTTGGCGGCGTCGGCGTAGAGCGCGGCGTCCCCCCTGACCCGCGAGGGCACGCCTTCGAGCGCCGCGACCGTCCCGCCGAGGCAGGCCAGGACGACGCCGGCGAGCGCCAATCCGGCGGCGTGCACGCGCGGTCGGCCGGACGTCTTGATCCAGGCCTGCGCCGGAACCTCGACGAACCGGTGCGAAAGCCCGCCGAGCCCTAGCGACGCCAGGCCGGCGGCGGTTCGCGCCCAGGGCGACTGCAGTTCGAAATAGGCCAGGGCGACGACGACCGGCCAATGCCAAAGGTAGATGGAATAGGAGGCGCGGCCGATCCATTGCACCGCGCGATTGGCGAACAGCCGCTCCTCGCCCGCCGCCAGGATGAGAACGGCGCCCGCCACGGGCAGGACGGCGAAGCCCGTCGGCCAGGGGGTCGTCTGGTCGTACAGCGCCAGGCTCAGGGCGAGCAGCGCAATGCCGGCGAGCTGGACGCCAGTGCGTCCGACCGAGGCGCGGGGCCCGAGGCGATCGGGGCGCAGCGCGACAAGCGCGCCGCCCAGCATCTCCCACGCCCGGCTCGGCAGCATGTAGAAGCCGAACGAGCTCGCCCGGCCCGACGGCACCAGGCCCGCGAGAACCGACAAGCCCAGGGAGGCGAGGAGGGCCACGCCCAGCGCGACCGCCATGGCCCGCTCGCTCTTCAGCACGCGCCGCAGGCCGAGCAGCACGAGCGGATAGCCCATGTAGAACCACCACTCGACGCTGAGCGACCAGGTGTGCAGGAACCAGCGCGACTGACTGCTGACGTCGAAGTATCCGGCCTCCAGCCAGAACTGCACATTGGAGACGAACAGCAGGGCGCCGGCGGCATGTTTGCCCATGGTCCTCAGCGCGACCGGATCGACGACGGCGAAGCCAAAGGCCAGGGTGCAGCCGACCATCGCCGCGAGGGCCGGGAAGATGCGGGCGAAACGGTCGAGGTAGAATTGAGAAAGGCTGAAAGCCTGCCGCTCGGCCCGCCCGAGGATGATCCGCGTCATCAGGAACCCCGAGATGACGAAGAAGATGTCCACCCCGATGAAGCCGGCGTGGAACCCGGGGGCCTTCAGGTGGAACAGCAGGACGAGCGCCACCGCAAGCGCTCGCAACCCGTTGATGTCCTTCCTGAAGTTCACAAGCCCCCCCAACCCGGGTCATGCGGGTGCACATCCCTGGGGCGAACGGGCCGCCAAGGACCGCGAATTACAATCTACGATAGGCGCAGGGATTGGGGTGGCTGTAAACGCCGATCGTCGGGTCGGTCGGCGGTCGCTGCGAAACTGCTGCGAGAGGCGACAGCGCCGAGCGCCTAGTCCTCGCGCTTTTTGGCCGCGTGCGCGCGGCGCTCTCGCTCGGCCTCGAGCTTCGAGACGGTCTTCTCCGCCTTGCTGCGGCCGAAGCGGACGCGGTTCTCCGCCGCCTGGGCCTTCTTGTCGGCGTGGGCGCGCGCCTTGCGGGCCTTGTTGAGGTTGATCGGCTCGGTCATGCGGAAACCTCCGGCTGGCTCGCCCCGTTAAGCGGCCGCAACCCCAACGAAGAGAGGCCGATCATGGTGCAAGTTTCGCAGATTCACGAGCATATGGAGGTGGTCGGCTCGGACGGCGGCCACGTCGGGCGCGTCGATCATGTCGTCGGCGACGAGATCGAGCTGACCAAGCTGGACCTCGCCTCCGGCCTGAAACACCACATGATCCCGCTCACCTGGGTGGAGTCCATAGAAGACGACGAGGTCCGCCTCAACCGAACCAAGGCTGCCGCCAAGGCCGCTTGGCGCGAGAAGCACTGAACCCGCAGGCCCTTTCCCCCTTGATCGAGGGAAAGGGTTGGGATGGGGGGCTCCGCGCAGCGGACCGGAGCCCCTACTTCACCGCCGCGCAGAAGCGCTGGATCCGGACGCAGGCGTCTTCCAGCACCGCGTTCGAGGTCGCGTAGCTGATGCGGAAGAACGGCGAGAGGCCGAAGGCCGCGCCGTGCACCACCGCGACGCCTTCGCTCTCCAGCAGTTCGCCTGCGAAGTCGGCGTCGGAGGTGATGGTCTTGCCGCTCGGCGCGGTCTTGCCGATCAGTCCCTCGCAGGACGGATAGACATAGAAGGCGCCTTCCGGCGTCGGGCACTTGAGGCCGTTCGCCTGGTTGAGCATCGAGACCACCAGGTCGCGCCGGCCCTGGAACAGCCGCTGGTTCGGCTTGATGAAGTCCTGGGACCCGTTCAGCGCCTCGACCGCGGCGTACTGCGAGATCGAGCAGGGGTTGGAGGTCGTCTGGCTCTCCACCTTCCGCATCAGGTTGATCAGCGCCTCGGGACCGGCGGCGTAGCCGATCCGCCAGCCGGTCATGGCGTAGGCCTTCGAGACCCCGTTCATGGTCAGGGTGCGGTCGTAGAGCGCCGGCTCGACCTGGGCGATGGTCCAGAATTCGAAGTCATCGAACACCAGGTGCTCGTACATGTCGTCGGTCAGGATCCAGACCTGCGGGTGGCGAAGCAGCACGTCGGCGACGGCGCGCAACTCGGCCTTGGTGTAGGCCGCTCCCGACGGGTTGGACGGCGAGTTCAGAATCAGCCAGCGGGTCTTCGGCGTGATCGCCGCCTCGAGGTCGGCCGCCTGCACCTTGAAGCCGGTCGCAGCAGTGGTCGCGACGAAGCGCGGCTCGCCGCCGGCCAGCAGCACCATGTCCGGGTAGGAGACCCAGTAGGGCGTCGGGATGATCACCTCGTCGCCCGGGTTCAGGGTGGCGACCATGGCGTTGTAGATCACCGGCTTGCCGCCCGGCGAAACGTTCACCTGCGAGGGCTTGTAGGTCAGGCCGTTCTCGCGCGCGAACTTGGCGCAGACCGCCTCCTTCAGCTCGGGAATGCCATCGACGTTGGTGTACTTGGTCTTCCCGTCGCGGATCGCCTTGATGGCGGCTTCCTTGATGTTGTCCGGCGTGTCGAAGTCCGGCTCGCCGGCGGCGAGGCCGATGACGTCGCGGCCCTGGGCGCGGAGATCGCGGGCTTTCTGGTCGGCCGCGAGCGTGGCGGAGGGCTTCACGCGGGAAAGGGCGGCGGACTGCAACGACATGGCGGGCTGTGCTCCCGGCTCGAGGATAATGGAGGAAAACGCGCGCGGGGTTTAGCCCAGTTGGCCGTCGCGGCAAACCCGGCTTTGTCGGAGTTTTTCCTTGTGGAGCGGGCGTTCGGCGCAGGATTCTCCGCTTCGCCTTGACCGTTCGCCGGCAATCGGCGACCTGAAGCGCCCTCATGCGCCGTCTCCCGCAGTTCCTGTCTAACATGGACGCCAAGGCGTGGCGCACGCTGGTGGTCTCCTTCCTGCTGTTCGGCGGGGTGGGGTTGGTCTTCGTCTTCGGCGGCCAGGTGCTGGGGTTCAGCGGCGAGGCGACGGTCGAGCGCTGGATGGGAGCCGCCAGCGGACCCTTGGCCCTGCCGGTGGCGGTGGCGGCTTTCGCGATCCTGGCCTTCGTCGGCGTGCCGCAGTTCATGCTGATCGCCGCGGCCGTCGTCGCCTTCGGCGGCTGGGCGGGATTCGCCTACAGCTGGATCGGCACCATGGTCTCCTCGCTGGTCGGCTTCTATCTCGGCCGTGGCGCCGGGGCCAAGACGCTGGAGCGGTTCTCCGGGCCCGCCGTCAAACGGTTCATGGACCATGTCGGCCGCAACGGCTTCCTGGCCAGCCTGATCGTCCGCCTGGTGCCGTCCGCCCCATTCATCGTCGTCAACATGGCCGCCGGCGTGACGCCGATGCGGGTGCTCGACTTCACGGCCGGCACTGCGCTCGGCATCGTTCCGAAGATCGCCCTGACCTGTTTCGCCGGGAACTCCATCGCCCGGGCCATGCGTGGCGACCTCGGCCGCGACGCCCTTTGGCTCGTTCTCCTGATCGTCGCCTGGATCGCGCTCGGCTGGGCGGCGCGGCTATGGCTGCGCACGCGCGAGAGCGCCGAGTAGCGGGCTTGACCCGGCCCCCAAGTCGCGTGGAGCCGCACGAGGGCAGGTTGCGCTAGGGGCCGGAAACAGGTAATTCGGGCTCATGCGCACGGGGCGTCACAACCTGCTTCTTCTTTCGCTGGGGCTTAGCCGCCCCTGGGCGCCTCACTAGGCTGCGCAGACTCGCGGCCGGGCGTTCAGGGGACTCGATCGTCATCCCCCGTCCCCATCCTGCGAAGAGCCGCCTCCATGACCCAAGCCGCCAACACCGATCCCGTCTCCGCTCAGCATGAGCGCGACCGCGTCATCGTCTTCGACACCACCATGCGCGACGGCGAGCAATCGCCCGGCGCCTCGATGTCGCTCCCCGAAAAGCTGGAGCTGGCCAAGATCCTCGAGGAGATGCGCGTCGACGTCATTGAGGCGGGCTTCCCGATCGCCTCCAACGGCGACTTCGAGGCGGTGCGCGGAATCGCCGAGATCGTCAGCGAGAGCACCATCTGCGGCCTGGCGCGGGCCGCGACCGGCGACATCGATCGCTGCGCCGAGGCGCTGAAGCCGGCCCGGCGCGGCCGCATCCACACCTTCATCTCCACCAGCCCGGTCCACATGAAGTGGAAGCTGCAGATGGAGCCGGAGGCGGTGCTCGAGATGGTCACCCGCTCGGTGACGCACGCCCGCAACCTGATCGACGACGTCGAGTGGTCGGCCGAGGACGCCACCCGCACCGACCGCGATTTCCTGCGCCGCTGCGTCGAGGCGGCGATCAAGGCCGGGGCCACCACCATCAACATCCCCGACACCGTCGGCTACACCTATCCCTCGGAATACGCCGAGATCTTCCGCGACCTGATCGAGACGGTGCCCGGCGCGGACACGGTGATCTTCTCCACCCACTGCCACAACGACCTCGGGCTGGCGGTCGCCAACAGCCTGTCGGGCGTGCAGGGCGGGGCGCGCCAGATCGAGTGCGCCATCAACGGCATCGGCGAGCGCGCCGGCAATGCGGCGCTGGAAGAGATCGTCATGGCGCTGCGGGTGCGCGGCGACCGGCTGCCCTATTTCACCGGCGTCGAACCGCAGCAGATCACCCGGGCCTCGCGCTACGTCTCGGCGATCACCGGCTTTCCGGTGCAGTTCAACAAGGCCATCGTCGGCAAGAACGCCTTCGCCCACGAGAGCGGCATCCACCAGGACGGGATGCTGAAGAACGCCGAGACCTACGAGATCATGCGGCCGGAGGATGTCGGGCAGGGCGCCACCAACCTGGTGATGGGCAAGCATTCCGGCCGCCACGCCTTCCGCGAGAAGCTGAAGGCGCTGGGCTACGAACTGGGCAAGAACGCCCTGGACGAGGCCTTCCAGCGTTTCAAGGACCTGGCCGACAAGAAAAAGCACGTCTTCGACGACGACATCGTCGCCCTGGTGGACGACGCCCTGGCCTCGGCCAGCGACCGCATCCAGGTCAAGCACCTGCGGGTGATCGCCGGCACCGGCGGGCCGCAGGAGGCCTTCCTGACCATCACCGTCGATGGCGAGGATCGCTCGGCCAACGCCACCGGCGATGGCCCGGTCGACGCGGTGTTCAACGCCATCCACCTGGCGGCGCCGCACGAGGCGGTGCTGCGGCTCTTCCAGGTGCATGCGGTGACCGAGGGGACCGACGCCCAGGCGCAGGTCTCGGTGCGCCTGGAGGAGGACGGCCATATCGCCACCGGCCAGGCCGCCGACACCGACACCATGACGGCCTCGGCCAAGGCCTACGTCAACGCGCTCAACAACCTCTTCGCCCGCAAGGAGAAGTCCGCCCCGGGCGCACGGGTGGCCAGCGGGTTCTGAGGGCCAGCGGGTTCTGAGGGATGGAGCGGGCTTCGCGCTCCATCCCAATCCCGCTGTTGGCGTCTCGGCGGACCTGCCACCCCGGGACGCGGCTGACGGACCTTCTCTGGCGGCTTTGCAACATTTGTCAGCGTCAACCGTTGCATCGCCGGTCAAGAGGAGAAACCCATGCAATATCATCTGGCGACAGCCGCATCCGCGTTGGCGGGAGGCGATCATGTTTCGTAAGGCCTTCGTCGCATCGCTGCTCGCTTCGAGCGCCCTGGCCTTGGCCGTCGCGACGCCGGCGCAGGCCGGCAAGACGGAGCGCGCCCGCGAGGCCATCGCCGCCGCGGAGGCCAAGATCCACACGGCCGAAACCATCGGCGCCGGCGCCGAGACGCCTCACGTGACGGCCGAGGCTCGGGCGGCCCTGGCGACCGCCAAGGAAGATCTGGCGTCCGGTCACAAGTCGCCGGCGATCGCTGAAGCCATTCGGGCCTCGGCCCTTGCCGACACCGCCATCGGCGAACTGCAGAAGCGCAAGGACGCCTCCGTCGCCTCCGCACAGGCGGCGCAAAGGGAAGGGGTCGCGGACGCTCAAGACCAAGCCGCCGCCGCGCAGCAGCAGGCCGCGGAGGCCAACGCACGCGCCGAGGCCGCCCAGCAGTCTGCGGCCAGCTCGGCGGCTGACGCCGCCGCCGCGCGCAGCGCTGCGGCAGTGGCTGCGCTGACGCCGCCGGCGCAGGTCGAGACCACGGTCACGACCCAGCAGCCGAGCAGCGCGCGGCGAACGACGCGGACGCACGTGACCCGGCGCACGGCGCCTGCGCCGGCCGCTTCCAACCAGGTCACCACGACGACCAGGGTGACCCAATAGCCAACGGGGTGAGCAGACAAGGAGCGCGGCCGTTGCTCTGGCGGCCGCGGTCCCTCCGCCGGACGCGCAGGCGAGCTGGATGCTGGCGGCCGAGTTCGTTATGTCTTCGTCCTTCATAACGAAGGAAGCGGCGTGGGTGCGCCCGATATGCACGAGCCCGGCCAGATCGGATTTCGCCTGCAGGGCCGCTTCGGCGACCTGAGGCTCGACGCCTGTGCCGAGGTTCCGGCGCAGGGGGTCACCGCCCTGGTCGGGCCGAGCGGCTCGGGCAAGACAACCTTGCTGCGCTGCCTTGCGGGCCTCGCACGCGCCGAGGGCGAGGTGGCGGTGGACGGCGTCGTCTGGCAGGCCGGCCGCCGTTTCGTCCCGCCGCATCGCCGCCGCCTGGGCTACGTCTTCCAGGAGCCCAGCCTCCTGCCGCACCTTTCGGTGCGCGGAAACCTCGACTTCGCCACCGCGCGGGCGGGCAGTCAGCCGGGGCCGGGCTTCGACGACGCCGTCGGCATGCTGGGACTAGAGGGGTTGCTGGCGCGCTCGCCCGCGGCGCTCTCCGGCGGCGAGCGCCAGCGCGTCGCCATCGCGCGCGCGCTGCTCTCCCGCCCGGCGCTGCTCTTGATGGACGAGCCGCTTTCCAGCTTGGACGCCGCCAGCAAGGCCGAGGTGCTGCCCTACCTCGAGGCCCTGCATCGCAGCCTGCGGCTGCCGATCCTTTACGTCAGCCATGACGCGCTGGAGATCGCCAGGCTGGCCGACCGCGTGTTGCGGATGGAGGCCGGCCGGCTGCGCGGCCCGGCGGTGACCCAGGCGAACGGCGCCGAGGATCCGCTGGCCCGCCTGGACGGCCCGCAACTGCGCGCGCTGGCGCGGGCCGCCCTGGCGGCGGGCTTGGCGGTCGAGGCATGAGCGCCGAGGACCTCACCGTCGCCGTCAGCCTGCGGCGGGGCGTCTCGCCGCGGATCGGCCTGGAGCGCGTCGCCCTCATCGAAGCGGTGGACGAGCTCGGCTCGATCTCGGCGGCGGCCAAACGGCTGGAGCTCAGCTACAAGGGCGCCTGGGACATCGTCCAGGCGCTGAACAACCTGTTCGACACCCCGCTGATCGAGGCGGCGCCGGGCGGCAAGGCCGGGGGAACCGCCGCGGTCACCACGCGCGGGCGCGCGGTTGCGGCGGCCTTCCGGCGGGTGCAGGCTGAAATGGACGCCGCCCTGGCCCGGCTCGAGGCCGGCCTGTCCGGCGAGGCGGCGCGGGAGCTGTTCTGGAGCCTTGGGATGCGGACCAGCGCGCGCAACGCGCTCCGCGGCGTCATCAGCGCGGTCACCGGCGGGGCGGTGAACAGCGAGGTCGAGCTGCGCCTGGCCGACGGGCTGGCGATCACCGCCGTGCTGACCCGGCGCAGCGTCGACGAGCTCGGCCTGGCGGTCGGCAAGCCCGCCATCGCCCTGATCAAGTCGAGCTTCGTCCTGCTGGCGAAGGGCGACGGGCTGCGGACTTCGGCGCGCAACCAGATCCCCGGCGAGGTCGTCGGTCGCGAAGACGGGGCGGTGACCAGCGAAGTCGTTCTGGCGATCGGCGACGGCAAGACCCTCACCGCGACCATCACCCTGGAAAGCGCCTCGGCGCTGGAAATCGCCGTCGGCGATCCCGTCACGGCCCTGATCAAGTCCTCGCACGTGATCCTGGCGGTCGAATAGCCAGCGGCAAGGCGTCGCGCCCCAACGGACCCATCCGGCCCGGTCCGTCGGCTTGCGCCGATCAACGGTCCGTGAACGGCGAAGGTGAAAGCGGCAAACCTGCGCGCGACGCGAAGGCGCAGGCGACGTATTCCCGCTTGAATTCACCCATAGGGCAGGGCACACGAACGACAAGCCTGCCAGGACGGACGTAGCGACTCGGCGCATTCTATGGCGTCAATAAAGTCGCATTCTGTCGCTGGCGGACCGCCGTTCCCGCCCCCATTCACCAGGGCCCTGCATGATTTCTTCCCTTTTCGGCGCGATCTCGAACGACATCGCCATCGACCTCGGAACCGCCAACACCCTGATCTACATGAAGGGCAAGGGCATCGTTCTGAACGAGCCTTCGGTGGTGGCGCTGCGCAACGTCGGCGGCCGCAAGGTCGTGCACGCCGTCGGCATCGAGGCCAAGCAGATGCTGGGCCGCACGCCGGGCCACATGGAGGCCATCCGGCCGATGCGCGACGGGGTCATCGCCGACTTCGAAGTCGCCGAAGAGATGATCAAGTACTTCATCCGCAAGGTTCACAACCGCAAGGGCTTCGTGAACCCCAAGGTCATCGTCTGCGTGCCGTCGGGGGCGACGGCGGTGGAGCGCCGGGCGATCAACGATTCCTGCCTCAATGCCGGCGGCCGTCGCGTGGGCCTGATCGACGAACCGATGGCCGCGGCGATCGGCGCCGGCCTGCCGATCCACGAGCCCACCGGCTCGATGGTGGTCGACATCGGCGGCGGCACCACCGAGGTGGCCGTGCTCTCGCTTTCCGGCATCGTCTATTCGCGCTCGGTCCGCGTCGGCGGCGACAAGATGGACGAGGCGATCATCAGCTACATGCGCCGCAACCATAACCTCCTGATCGGCGAGACCACCGCCGAGCGCATCAAGAAGGAGATCGGCACCGCCCGCGCGCCGGCCGACGGCGAGGGCCTGTCGATCGAGGTCAAGGGCCGCGACCTGATGCAGGGCGTGCCGCGGGAAGTCCGGATCAGCGAGAAGCAGGCCTCCGACGCCCTCTCCGAACCGGTCGGCCAGATCGTCGACGCGGTGAAGATGGCGCTGGAAGCCACCCCGCCGGAACTGGCCTCGGATATTGCCGACAAAGGGATTATGTTGACCGGCGGCGGCGCCCTGCTGCGCGGCCTGGACGCCGAGATCCGCGACCACACCGGCTTGCCGGTGACGGTGGCCGACGACCCGCTGTCCTGCGTGGCGCTGGGGTGCGGCAAGGTGCTCGAACATCCCAAGTGGATGAAGGGCGTCCTTGAGTCCACACTCGCGTAGAGGTCAGCGACTCACGCGGTCACAGGGGCGGCGGGACTGTCGAAGGCCGTCAGGGGCTAGCGTAGATGTCCTTACGGGACAGCCAATTCGGTGAACTCAAGGTCCCACTGACCTGGACGGCGGCGGTGGCGCTGGTGGTCGTCGCGGTGATCGCCGTGGCGTTGCTGATGAGCGACCGTCGCGAGACGTTCCGGGCCGAGGCCTATGGCGCGGCGCGCGGCGCGGCCGACAGCGCGCTGGCGCCGGTCGGCAACGTGCTGAGCACGCCCGGGCGCTGGACCGGGGCGGGGGTCGAGGCGATCCGCGGCTATTTCTTCGCCGTCTCCGAGAACCGCCGGCTGAAGGCCGAGCTGCGCGATATGCGCCAGTGGCGCGACGTCGCCTACGCTCTGAAGAACGAGAACGGCCGCTACCGCTCGCTGCTCGGCCTGAAGACCGATCCGCCGATCCCGATGGTCGCCGCCCGCGTGGTGACCGACAGCCGCGGCCCCTTCGCCGACACCCGTATCGCCAACACCGGCCGGGAAGCCGGCGTTCAGGTGGGCAATCCGGTGATGAGCGAATACGGCCTGGTCGGCCGGGTGATCGGCGTCACCAACGGCGCCAGCCGGGTGCTGACGCTGACCGACGTCGCCTCGCGCACGCCGGTGATCATCGACCGCACCAATGCGCGCGCCATCCTGACCGGCGACGGCGGCCCCAATCCCCGGCTCGACTACCTGCGCGGCCAGGAACCGGTGCGCGAAGGCGACCGCATCCTCAGCTCGGGCGATGGCGGCATCATGCCGCGCGGCCTGCCCGTCGGCGTCGCGGTGAAGGGATTGGACGGCAAGTGGCGGGTGGTGCTGGCCTCGGACCGCGGGCCGATCGACTTCGTGCGCATCCTGCTGTTCCAGGACTTCACCCAGGTGATCAACCGCAAGGAACTCGACGCGCTGCCGGTGCCGCCGCCGACGCCGGGCGAGCCCACCCCGCTGAACGCTCCGGCAAGCGTGGCCGCCTCCGCCGGCTCGGCCGCGCCGGCGGCTGCGGTCGCTGCGGGGGCCGCCGCTGGCGCGCCGGCCTCGACAGCAGCCCCCAGGGCGGCGACGGCTCCCATGACGGCGGCGCCGGGCGTTGCGCCGAAGGCCGCAACCCCGCCCGCCAAGCCGGCCGCGATGAAGCCGGCCACCGGGCCCGCCAAGCTGGTTGAGCCGAAGGCGGGCGCCGCTCCGGTGAAGCCGGCCGTCCAGCCGGCCGCCAAGGGTGACGGCCACAAGACCCCGGCTGCGTCCACTGCGGCGACACCGAAGACAGCGGCGTCGACGACCTCGACCGCAAAGGCGACCGCTTCGAAACCGACCGCTTCGAAACCGACCGCTTCGAAACCGATCGCTTCGAAACCGACCGCGTCGAAGACGGCGGCGCCGACGACCGCGTCTGCGAAGACCGCGGGCGCCAAGCCGGCCACCGCTGCGACGGCGACGCACAAGCCCGCCACCGGCGACGTCGCCCCCGCCAGGCCGAAGCCGCGGCCGCCCGCCAGCGAAGAGGAGCCGCCGCATTGAGCGCCGCGCGCAGCCTCGATCCGACCCGCTGGCTGGTCCTGCCGATGCTCCAGGTGCTGGCCGCCACCCTCCTGTTCGGCATTCCCCTGCGCCTGTGGGGGCTGCAACTGCCCGAACCGATCTTCGCCATGCCGGCGGTGTTCGCCTGGGCGGTGATCCGGCCCTCGGTGCTGGCGCCGATGGGCATACTGATCCTGGGGCTGTTCCTCGACCTCTTCTGGGGCGGCTCGCTGGGCTTCTGGCCGCTGTGCCTGCTGATCGCCTACGGCATTCTGCTGGCCGGCCGCAACATGATGGCCGGCCAGAGCCGCGTCATGCTGTGGATCTGGTACGGCATGGTCACCGCCATCGCCCAGCTCTCGGGCTATCTGTTCGTCATGCTCGACAATCGGGCGATGCCGAGCCTGGTCTCGGTCGGCTGGCAGTACCTGGCCACGCTGGTTCTCTTCCCGTTCGCGTATCGGCTGATCGACCTGTTCGAAGACGCCGACGTCCGGTTCCGTTAGGGGCGGGCGCATGGCCGAACCGGCGATCTTCTTCGAGGAAGTCAACGAACGGCAGGGCGTCTTCCACCGCAGGACCTTCCTGCTCGGCGGCTTCGCCGGCGCCGGCCTCTTGGCGCTGGGCGGAAGGCTCGCCCACCTGCAGCTGGTGGAGAGCCAGCGCTACGAAAAGCTCTCGGCCTCGAACCAGTTCAACTTCAAGCTGGCGCCGCCGCCGCGCGGCCTGATCGTCGACCGCAACGGGGTGGTGCTGGCCTCCAACCGGCCGAACTTCCGGCTGATGGTGGCGCGCGACAAGGGCATGGACGTGCCCGGCACGCTGAAGACCCTGGCCTCCTTCGTGCCGCTGGATGACAAGCGCCAGACCCGGCTGGTCAAGGACATCGCCGCGGCGCCGAAGCGGGCGCCGGTCGAGGTGATGGAGGACATGAGCTGGGAGCAGTTCAGCGCCATCAACCTGCGCACGCCGGAAATGCCCGGGGTCAGCGCCGAAATGGGCGAGGTCCGGGTCTATCCGCACGGCGGGGCCTTCGCCCACGTGGTCGGCTATGTGGCCAAGGTCAACAAGGACGACATCACCCCGACCGGCCCGAACTCCGAGCCGATCATGCTCAACCCGGGCTTCCGGATCGGCAAGCAGGGAGTGGAGAAGGCCTTCGACCTGCAGCTGCGCGGCAAGCCCGGCGCGCGCAAGGTCGAGGTCGACGCCAACGGCCGCGAGGTCCGCGCCGACCCCGAGGGCGACATCCCCTCGATCCCCGGCGCCGAGATCAAGTTGACCTTGGACGCCGACATCCAGCACCGCGCGATGGAGGTGTTCGGCGACGAGAGCGGCGCGGCGGTGATGATGGACTGTCGCTCCGGCGACATCCTGTGCATGTATTCGGGGCCCAGCTTCGACGCCAATCGCTTCGTCCGCGGCCTGACCGGTGCGGAGTACCGCCAGCTGGCGATCTACGAGCGCAAGCCGCTGTTCAACAAGGCGCTGACCGCCACCTATCCGCCGGGCTCGACCTTCAAGACCATGGTGGCGCTGGCTGCGCTCGAGGCCGGCTACGATCCGAAGACCGTGCACGTCTGCAACAAGTCGTGGGGCTGGGGCGGCCGCGTCTGGCACTGCGACGAGGCGCATGGCGCTCAGGACCTGCACAGCGCCATCGCCACCTCCTGCGACATCTACTTCTACCAGTGCGCGCTGTTCGTCGGGGCGGACCGCATCGCCGCTACGGCCCGGAAGTTCGGCCTGGGCGAGATCTTCAACATCGGCATCCCCGGCCAGAAGAAGGGGCTGGTGCCGGACACCGCCTACAAGCGCCGCGCCTTCAAGAACGATCCGGTCTGGCACCCGGGCGAGACGCCCAGCATGGGCATCGGCCAGGGCTACACCCACCTCAATCCGCTGCAGCTGTGCGTCATGGTCTCGCGGCTGGCGAACGGCGAGAAGGCGCTGCACCCGCGCCTGGTCGAGTCGATCGGCGGGGTCGAGCAGCCGCGCGGCAGCGCCTTTGGCGACCTGCCGGTCCAGCGTGAGCACCTGCAGTTCGTGCGCGAGGCGATGAAGGCGGTGACCACCGTCGGCACCGCTGCGGCCGTCGCCGACCTCGGCTTGGGCAATATCAAGATGGCCGGCAAGACCGGCACCGCCCAGGGGTTCAACTACAACGGCGGCCACGGCGTGCATGGCACCAACGGCGAATGGCGAATGCGCGACCATGCCTGGTTCGTCGCCTATGCCCCGCACGACGCGCCGCGCTATGCGATGAGCGTTCTCGTCGAACACGGCGGCTTCGGCGCCGGCGCGGCCGCACCGCGGGCGCGGGAGATCATGCGGGTGGCGCTGCTGAAGGATCCCGAGATCCGCGCGCAGATCGAAAAGCCGCTGCCGATGCCGCAGATCCCCGACAACGCGGAGCTGGGCGGCGGCGTGCCCGAGGCGCCCACCGAGCTGCCGGGCGCGCCGGCCGCAACGGCGCCGACGCCGCCGCTGCCGCCAGGAACGCCCACATGACCGTCTCGGCCCTGACCCGTCCCGGCGAGCGCGACCGGCTGATCAACAAACTGGGGGAGATCGACTGGATCTTCTGCCTGGCCCTGACCCTGATCGCCGTCGCCGGCACGGTGATGCAGTTCTCGATCGCCGGCTCGTCCTGGACGCCGTGGGCGGCGCCGCAGCTGATCCGCTACGTGGTCTTCTTCGCCATCATGATCGTGCTGTCGCTGATCGACCTGCGCGTCTGGTTCGCCATCGCCTATCCAATCTACGCGATCGGGTGCGTCCTGCTGGTGCTGGTCGACGTCGTCGGTCACCACGCTCTGGGCGCCCAGCGCTGGCTGCAGATCGGGCCGGTCACCATCCAGCCCTCCGAGATCATGAAGATCGGCCTGGTGCTGGCGCTCGCCCGCTTCTACCACGGCATGTCCGGCAAGCGGGCGCGGCTATCGTGGTGGCTGCTGATCCCGGGCGCGCTGATCATCATCCCGGTGGCGCTGGTGATGAAGCAGCCGGACCTCGGGACCGCCATGCTGATCCTGATGACCGGCGGCACGATCATGATCCTGGCCGGCCTGTCCTGGCGCCTGATCGCGGCCGGCGTGCTGGGGGCGATCGCCGTCGTCCCGCCGGCGATAATGTTTGGCCTGCACGACTATCAGCGCAAGCGCATCCTGACCTTCCTCGATCCGGAGAACGACCCCTCCGGCTCCGGCTACCACATCCTGCAGTCGAAGATCGCCCTGGGCTCCGGGGGGCTGCTGGGCAAGGGCTACGGGCTCGGCTCGCAAAGCCAGCTGAACTTCCTGCCGGAAAAGCAGACCGACTTCATCTTCGCCACCTTGGCCGAGGAGTTCGGCTTCGTCGGCTGCATCTCGGTGCTGGTGCTCTACGCGATCGTCATCTTCATGGCGCTCCGGACCGCCTATCTCAGCCACAGCCACTTCGGCCGGCTGGCCGCGGCGGGGGTGACGGTGACCTTCGCCCTCTACGTGCTGATCAACGGCTCGATGGTGATGGGCCTGGCGCCGGTGGTCGGCGTGCCGATGCCACTGCTCTCCTATGGCGGCACGGTGATGCTGACGGTGATGGTCGGCTTCGGCCTAGTCATGGCCGCGCGCGTGCACCGCTACGCCGAGATCACCAGCGGCAAGGGGACGCTGCTTTAGAGATTTTAACCACGGAAAGACGGAAAGCACGGACGCGTCCATTCGGCGGCGCATTGCGATCAATCGACCGGCCAAGGGCCGGTCAACTCTCTTTTCCCACGTCAGGTGATCCGACGCCTTCCGTGTTTTCTGTGCCTTCCGTGGTTCGCGAAGCGTCTTCAACCAGCCTCAGGCCACCCGGAACGCCTGGTCGGTCGCACGGATGAGGGCGTCGACGACGCCGGGTTCGGTGGAGGCGTGGCCGGCGTCCCAGACGATCTCGAAGCGGACCTGCGGCCAGACGCTCTTCAGCCGCCAGGCGGAATCCATCGGCGTCACCACGTCGAACCGCCCCTGCACGATCCAGCCGGGGATGTGGCGGATCTTGTCCATGTTCTTCAGGATCCAGCCGTCCTCGCCGAAGAAGCCGCCGTTGGCGAAGAAGTGGCACTCGATGCGCGCGAAGGCGATGGCGAAGTCGATCTCGTTGAACTTGGAGGGTCGGGCTTCCGGCCCGCGGATCGACATGGTGTCGCCCTCCCACTGGCTCCAGGCGGCCGCGGCCTCGGCCTGGATCCGTCGGTCGGCATGGGTCAGCCGCTTGTGGTAGGCGCGGATCATGTCACCGCGCTCGGCCTCCGGCACCGGTGCGCAGAACCGCTCCCAGGCGTCGGGAAACAGCATCGAGGCGCCGTCCTGGTAGAACCAGCGCAGCTCGCGCTCGGTCAGCAGGAAGACCCCGCGCAGCACCAGGCTCTCCACCCGCTCGGGGTGGGTGATGGCGTAGGCCAGCGCCAGGGTGGAGCCCCAGGAGCCGCCGAACACGCACCATTTCTCGATGCCGAGCTTTTCGCGCAGCCGCTCGATGTCCGCGATCAGCGCCCAGGTGGTGTTGTCGTCGAGGCTGGCGTTGGGCCGGCTGCGGCCGCAGCCGCGCTGGTCGAACAGAACCATCCGCCAGCGCGCCGGATCGAAGAAGCGCCGCATGGTCGGGTTGATCGCCCCGCCCGGGCCACCGTGCAGGATGACGCAGGGCTTGCCGTCGGGGCGGCCGCATTCCTCGTAGAAGATCTCGTGCGGCCCGTCGACCGGCATCCAGCCGGAGGCGAAAGGCTGGTTCTCGCCGTACAGCCCTCGCCGGAAGGAGCCGGCGGATACGGCGGGCGGGGGCGTATTGCGTTCCATGCCCCTATCTACGTCCGGAAGCGGGCGCTCTTCCAGTCGCCTTGTTCACGCGGGCCGCGCCAGCCGCTTCGTTGACGCGGCAGCGCCGAATTATGAGAGCCAAGGGCTCAGAGCTTCAGCTGGCGGACCGCCCAGGCCAGCACGCCCCAGCCGCCCAGGAACATCAGGCCGCCGATCGGGGTGACCGCGCCTAGCCAGCGCGGGCCGCCCAGCGCCAGCCCGGCGAGGGTCGCCAGGAAGATCGCCGCTCCGGTCAGGAACAGCGGCGGGGCGAAGCGGGCGCGGGTCGCCCCGGCGCCGATCAGGCTCACGCAGGCCAGGCTCGCCAGCACATGGACGAAACCGTACTCCGCGCCGGTGCGCATCCAGGCCTGCGCCTGCGGGTCGTCGAGGCCATGGGCGGCGAACGCCCCGAGCGCGACGCAGAGGAAGCCGAGGATGGCGGCGAAGGTGAGCCAGGCGCGCATGCCGCTGACATGCCGCAGAACCGCGCGCGCGTCGATGCAGGTTAGCCTGGCGGCGCCCTGGATCCGACGCGGGGCGACGACGGCGTGGCCGCGACGGTCAGTCCTTGGCGCGTTCCTGGTAGGACCCGTCTTCCGTCAGGATCACGATGCGGGTGCCGACGCTGATGTAGGGCGGCACCATGGTCTTCAGGCCGTTCGAGAGAATCGCCGGCTTGTAGGAGGACGAGGCGGTCTGGCCCTTCACCGACGGCTCGGTTTCCACCACTTCGAAGGTCGCCAGACGCGGCAGGTCGAGGGCGATCGGAATGCCCTCGTGGGTCGAAAGCGTCACCTGGACACCGTCCGTGAGATAGGGGGCGGCCTCGCCGACTACGTCCACGGGCGCCACGACCTGGTCGAAGCTTTCCGGGTTCATGAAGTGGAAGCCTTCGCCGTCCTGATAGAGGAAGGTGTAGCTGCGGTCGTCGACGATGGCGCGCTCGACGGTCTCGGTGGTGCGATAGCGCTCGGAGATCTTCACCCCGTCGGAGATCCGCCGCATGTTCAGCTGGGTCACCGGCGTGCCCTTGCCCGGGTGGATGTTCTCGCAGGTCAGGACGACGTAGAGCTTGCCGTCGATGTCGACGACGGCGCCTTTCCGGAGCGAGCTGGCGGAGACCTTCACGTGATCTATCCTCGATGATGTTCGCGGGACGCGAGGGCCCTCGCGTGATTCCGCTGTCAAATTGTTGTCGCGCCCCTATAGCGATCCCCGCCGAAATCGCCAGTGTTTCCCCCGCCGCACCCGGTTGCTGATCTTGTCCAGTCCAGACCTTTCGCCCTGGTGGGCTCCCGAGCGACATCGCGATCGCCGGCCGTTCCTGATGGCGCGCCGCAAGATCACGCGAGCCGTGCGCCGCTGGTTCGAGGTTCGCGCCTTCGTCGAGGTGGAGACCGCCGCCCTGCAGGTCTCGCCCGGCAACGAGGCGCACCTGCATGCCTTCGAGAGCGCCGCCATCGGCCCCGGCGGCGAGCGTTCGCCGCTCTATCTGCGCACCTCGCCGGAGTTCGCCGCCAAGAAGCTGCTGGCGGCCGGCGAGGCGCGGATCTTCGAGCTCGCCCGCGTCTGGCGCAACCGCGAGCGGGGGCCGCTGCACCATCCGGAGTTCACCCTGCTGGAGTGGTACCGGACCGGCGCGCCCTATGAGCAGCTGATGGCCGACTGCGGCGACCTGCTGCGGCTGGCGGCCGAGACCGCAGGGGCGCGACAGTTCGCGTTTCGCGGCCTCAGCGTCGATCCGTTCGCCGAGCCGGAGCGGACGACCCTGGCCGAGGCGTTCGAGGGCTTCGCCGGGATCGACCTCCTGGCCAGCCTCGGCGAGGACGGCGAGACCGATCGCGCGGCGCTGGCCGCCGCCGCGCGGGCCGCCGGCGTGCGAGTGGCCGAGGACGACACCTGGGCCGACGTCTTCAGCCGGGTGCTGGTGGAGAAGATCGAGCCGCGGCTTGGCGAGGGCCGCGCCACCATCCTCTGCGAATATCCAACGGCGGAGGCGGCGCTCGCCCGGCCCAAGCCCTCGGACCCGCGCGTCGCCGAGCGCTTCGAGCTCTATGCCTGCGGCGTCGAGCTGGCCAACTGCTTCGGCGAGCTGACCGATCCTGCCGAACAGCGCCGCCGCTTCGAGGCCGAGATGGCGGAGAAACAGCGGGTGTACGGCGAACGCTATCCGATCGACGAGGACTTCCTCGCAGCCCTCGCGCAGATGCCGGCGGCGAGCGGGGCGGCGCTCGGATTCGACCGGCTGGTGATGCTGGCGGCCGGGGCGCAGCACATCGAGCAGGTGCTGTGGGCGCCGGTGGCGAGGCCGTAAACGCCCCCTCCGTCTCGCTGCGCGAGCCACCTCCCCCGCGTTGCGGTGGAGGATCTCGGTCGTAGATGCTCCACCGCTTGCGGGGGAGCTGTCAGCGAAGCTGACCGAGGGGGCGTTCGGCCTCGCCGAAGAGGTCGACGTTGCCTGGAGGAACACGCGGGTCCATATGCGGCGCGCCATGGCGACCCAGACGCTCCGAACGCCCGAAGGCCTTGCCGAGGCGGGCCTGATCGCGCCCGAGCGGGTCGAGGCCCTCTCGCGGGTGGCCGCCCGCTATGCGGTGGCGATCACCCCGGCGATGGCTGAGCTGGTCGATGCGGCCGATCCTGACGATCCGATCGCGCGCCAGTTCGTCCCCGACCTGCGCGAGCTGGAGACGCAAGCCTCCGAGAGCGCCGATCCGATCGGCGATGCGGCGCACAGCCCGGTCGCCGGCGTGGTCCACCGCTACCCCGACCGCGTGCTGCTCAAGGTCACCCACACCTGCGCCGTCTACTGCCGCTTCTGTTTTCGCCGCGAGATGGTCGGGCCGGACGGCGAGGGGACGCTGACCCCAGCCGAGCTCGCGGCCGCACTGGCCTACGTCGCCGGCCGGCCGGAAGTCTGGGAGGTGATCCTGACCGGGGGCGATCCGCTGGTGCTGTCGCCGCGCCGGCTGCGCGACCTGATGCTCCGGCTCTCGGCGATCGAGCATGTGAAGGTGGTCCGGCTGCACACCCGCGTGCCGTCGGTGGACCCGGCGGCGGTGACCGAGGCGCTGGTCGCCGCCCTGCGGGGCGCGCGCCAGGCGGTCTATGTGGCGCTGCACGCCGACCACCCGCGCGAACTGACGCCCGCCGCACGCGCCGCCTGCGCGCGGCTGGTCGACGCCGGGGTTCCGCTGCTCGGCCAGACGGTGCTGCTGAAGGGCGTTAATGACGATGCGCAGACCTTGGCCGCCTTGTTCCGGGCGATGGTCGAGACGCGGATCAAGCCCTACTACCTGCATCAGGCCGATTTCGCCCCCGGCACCGGCCACCTGCGCACCACCTTGGAAGAAGGCCAGGCGCTGATGCGGGCGCTGCGCGGCGCCGTCTCCGGCCTTTGCCAGCCGACCTATGTGCTCGACGTGCCGGGCGGCTTCGGCAAGGTTCCGGTCGGGCCGGTCTATCTGGCCCAGGCCGGCGAGGCCGCCTGCGTCGAGGACCCGAACGGCCGCCGCCACGCTTATCCGCCGAGCTAGCCGCGGGGTCCATGAGGGTGGGGCCACGCAGCTTCCTGTGCACATCTCGTGGACAAGGCGCGACGAAGGGTCCGCTGTGGCGTCACGGCCGCATCGCATCGGCTCGAGCCGCGCTATAGCTTAGGACCAAGGGGCAAGACGCGACTGATTCGAGTGACGACCGTGAGTGATCTGAACGAGCCGCCGTGGATCCGCAGTTATGCGCTGACGCCGAAGCGCCTGAGCGATGGCGGCTGGGTGTGGCTTCAGCCCTACGAGTGGCGATGGGAGCGCCCGCCGGCGCATCTGCCGAACGCGGTGAACCCGCCGCGCGTGCGCAGCCGCAAGGCGCGGCCGACCCCGTCCGTGGTGGCCGAGCAGCGCGCCTAGATCGCGGGCCGGAAGACCCAGAGCCGGAACAGGGCGAACTGGGTCGCCGTGTAGGTCGCCATCGCCAGCAACTGGGCCGCCATGTGGCCGAGCCTGTCCTGCGGCAGAGCCAGGCCGGCGAGTGTCAGCACCGCCTGGTTGAGCGCGAAGGCGAACAGCATCACCGCCGCATAGCGGCTCGCCGCCCCGCGGACGGGGTTCGCCTGGCGAAAGACGAAGGTCTTCTGCAGCACCAGGCCGAGGGCGGCGCCGGCCAGATAGCCGACGGCGTTGGCCAGCCGCCGATCCACGCCAAGGCCCAGGTCGAGCGCCAGGATCACCGCCAGGCCGAGGGCCGTGGTCAAAAGTCCCGCCCCGCCGAAGCGGGCGAGGAGGCCGGCCTCGCGCTTCAGGTCAAGCCCGCTCACGTCAGGCTGCGGCAAGGGTGTAATACTGGGCGCCGACCGGAAACTTGGCCATCAGCGGCTCCAGGGGGCGGAGCGCCTTCAGCGGGCCGGGGAAAAAGCCGGTGTAGGTCACCTCGACCCGCCGGAAGCCGGCCCGGCGCTGCCGCTTGGCGAGTTCGCCGGCGGGGATCAGCACCGCGTTCTCGTCGAACGGGCAGGTGGCGACGATATAGCGGCTCACCGGGTTGACCGGATTGTGCTCGAAGATCGCCATCCGGCCGGCTGGGGCCAGCCGCTCGCGCAGGCGGCGGAAGATGGTCTCGTGTTCGGCGGCCTCGATATGGTGGAAGACGCAGGCCGAGAAGATCAGGTCATAGCCTTCCGCCGGCGCCGGCGGCGCGTCGCTCGGGTCGTAGGCGACGAAGTCCGCCGCGCCGGGGAAACGCGCCCGGGCGACCGACAGGCTCTTTTCCGAAACGTCGACGGCGGTAATCTGGGCGTCCGGGAAGGCCTCGCGCAGGTGCGGGGCGGAGCTGCCGATTCCGCAGCCGAAGTCGAGCACCCGCTTCGGCGTGATCCTCAGGGCGCGCAGCCTGCGGGCGATCTCGACGATCTTGTAGCGGGCGAAATAGTCCGGACTCTCGCCGGTGACGGCGAGGTTGGTCTGATGTGTGGCCAGATACTCTTCGGCGAACTTATCGAACTCGGCGACCTTCAACCTTGCGCCTCTCGCTGGCCGGTCGCCGGCGCCGCATCCGGCGCGCGCACGACCTCGTCGATGAAATAGAGCGGGCGGGCCTTCACCTCCAGGAAGATGCGGCCGATGTAGGCCCCCATCACCGCCAGGCAAAGGAACTGGCCGACGCCGAAGAAGACCATCATCACCGCCAGGCTGGTCCAGCCGGGGGCGACATGGCCGCTGAAGAAGCCGATCGCCACATAGAGCAGCAGCATGAAGGCGATCACCGCCCCGGCGCCCGCCAGCACGACGGCGAGCTTCAGCGGCAGGGTCGAGAAACTGGTGATCCCGGCGGTCGCCAGCTTGATCATCTTCTGCAGGGTGTAGCCGGTCTCGCCGGCGTAGCGGGGATCGCGATCGTAGAGCACTTCGCTCTGCCGGCCGCCCATCCACGAGACCATGCCGCGCAGGAAGCGATCCTGCTCCGGCATGGCGTTCAGCCGGTCGACCGCTCGCCTGGACATTAGCCGGAAGTCGCCGACGTTGCGCGGGATCGGCGTCTCGCTCATGGCGCTCAGCAGCCGGTAGAAAAGATCGGCGGTGAACAGCTTGAAGGCGCTTTCCTTCGCCCGCTTGCGGCGCTGCGCGTAGACGACGTCGAACCCCTGGTCCATGCGGGCGCTGAGTTCGACCAGCAGCTCGGGCGGGTCCTGCAGGTCGGCGTCGATGATCAGCACACGCGCGCCGCGGGCCAGCTTCAGCCCGGCGGTGACCGCCAGCTGGTGGCCGTAGTTGCGGGCGAGGTTGACCCCGACGACGTTGGGATAACGCTCGGCCATCGCCGTGATCTGCGGCCAGGTGCCGTCGCGCGAGCCGTCATTGACGAGCAGGATCTCGAAGGAGTCGCCGGCGACCGCCTCGCACGCCGCGACCATCCGCGCCGTGAACACCGGCAGGGTTTCTTCTTCGTTGTAGCAGGGCGCCACGACCGAGAGCGCCCGCCCGCCCGGGGGCGACTGCGGTCTCAGGACGATGGGCTCTCCGCGCGCGGTCGGGCTCATGGCCGCCATGTCGCCACCGTCGCCGGGCAGGTCAAGGGAAAGAAGCGCCGCGGCTTGCCGCATGACATCGAACCTTTCCTCGTCCCGCCTCTGTAAAGCCCCGCAACCACAACCCACATGGCCCTCATGAGCTCAGCCACGTCCGCCATCGCCTTGATCCTGGCGCTTGCCGCCGCCGCCGGTCCCGCGGCCGCCCAGCCAAGCGCGATCTCGCCGGGATACTGGGAGACCACCAACCAGGTGGTCTCGCCGCTGCATTCGACAAAGACCGAGCGGCGCTGCATCCGCCCGCAGGACGTCGCCAAGTTCATGGAGGGGCCGAGCAACCACATCTATCGCTGCACCTATCCGACCCGGGTCGTCGGCGATGGGGTGATCCGGCTGAAAGGCAGCTGCGCGACCCGTGACGGCAAGCCGGTCCCGGTCTCCGGCGAGGGCGCCTTCACCAGCGACAGCTTCCACATGGAGGCCCGCGTCGCCGCCCAGTTCGGCCCGATGACGGTGCCCGTGCGCGCCGTCACCGACGCCAAGCGGCTGGGCCCGGACTGCCCGGCCCCGACCGAGGACGCCGGCGCGGCGAAATAGAGGCTGCTCCCCCAGGAGGATCTGTTACGGCATTCACACATCTTTCGATGTCGGCCTCCAGGCGAGGCAGGTCTGCCCCCCTCTCCCCGCAAGCGGGGAGAGGGTTGGGGTGAGGGGTGGCGCAGGCGATCGCGTCCTCTGCGCAGGTTCAGCCAGGATCCTCGCTCCACTGTCCGGTCGCGCGGCGAAGCCCAGCCGTCCCCTCACCCAACCCTCTCCCCGAGCGGGGAGAGGGCTCGCGGCGCGAGATGTATGAATCCCCCAGGAGGATCTGACGATCGGAGTCCGAAAACCGCGAGACTCTCGGGCCCGCAGTCCGCATCTTCCGCACATGGACCTTGACCCCGACGCCTGCCGCCGCGCCTTCGTCACCCGGGATCCGCGCTTCGACGGGCGGATCTTCTGCGGGGTGAAGACGACCGGAATCTACTGCCGCCCGATCTGCCCGGCGCGGACCCCGAAGGCCGAGAACGTCGTCTATTTCCCCTCGGCCGCGGCGGCCCAGGAGGCGGGCTTCCGGCCCTGCCTGCGCTGCCGTCCGGAGGCCTCGCCCGACCTCGGCGCGTGGCGCGGCACCTCGAACACCGTCTCGCGGGCGCTGTCGCTGATCGAGGGCGGAGCGCTGGACCAGGGCGATGTCGACGCCCTGGCGGAGCGGCTCGGCGTCGGCGAGCGGCAGCTCCGTCGGCTGTTTCGCCAGCATCTCGGCGCGTCGCCGGTGGCGGTCGCCCAGACCCGCCGCGTGCTGCTCGCCAAACAGCTGATCCAGGAGACCCGCCTGCCGATGACCGAGGTGGCGCTGGCCTCCGGATTCGGCAGCGTGCGGCGGTTCAACGAGACGTTCCAGCAGCTGTTCGGCCGCGCCCCCGGCGCGCTGCGGCGCTCGCGCCAGCCGGCGGAAAGCGCCGCTGGCGCCGGGGTGACGGTCCGGCTCGCTTACCGCGCGCCCTACGACTGGGACGGCGTGATCGGCTTCCTTGCCGCTCGCGCCATCCCCGGCGTCGAGGCGGTCGCGTCCGACCGCTATGCCCGCACCCTGGCGGTCGACGGCGCCCGCGGCCTGGTGGTCGTTCGGCGCGGCGACGGCGACTGGCTGGAGGCGGAGATCCGGTTTCCGCGGCTGGAAGCCCTGCCGGCGGTGATCGCCCGGGTTCGCCGGGTGTTCGACCTCGCCGCCGACCCCGCGCTGATCGGCGGCCATCTCGCCCAGGATCCGGTGCTCGCGCCCTGGATCGCCGCCCGGCCGGGCCTGCGGGCGCCGGGCGCCTGGGATGGCTTCGAGCTGGCGGTGCGCGCCATCCTCGGCCAGCAGATCACGGTGGCGGCGGCGCGCAATCTCGCCGCCCGGCTGACCGGGGCCTATGGCGCCTGCGTCGACGACCCGGCCGCGGTCGAGCTCGGCCTGACGCGCCTGTTCCCGACGCCGGAGCAGCTTGCCGGCCAGGACATCGCCGCGCTCGGCATGCCACGCAGCCGCGGCGCGGCGCTGGAGGCCCTGGCCCGCAAGGTCCTGGCCGATCCGGCGGTCTTCACGCCACGCGCCGACCTCGACAGCGCCATCGCCGCCCTCTCGGCGTTGCCGGGCGTCGGCGAATGGACGGCGCAGTACATCGCGCTGCGCGAACTACGCGAGCCGGACGCCTTTCCACACGGCGATGTCGCCCTGATGCGCGCGCTGGCCGACGCCGACGGCCAACGGCCGGACGCCCAGGACTTGCTCGCCCGCGCCGAGGCCTGGCGGCCCTGGCGCGCCTATGCCGCCCAGCACCTGTGGGCCGCCGATGCGGCCCAGCAACACCAGATCGCCCCCAAGAGGAGCCGGAAACATGACCGACGCGCGGCCTAGCGCCATCACTGTCGCCCGCCTGCCGACGCCGATCGGCACGGCCCTGCTCGCCACCGACGAGGCGGGGGTGCTGAGGGCGTTCAACTGGACCGACTACGAGCCGCAGATGAGGGCCTGGCTGGCGCGCCGCTATCCCGCGACGCCGCTGGCGGAGGGTCCGGTCCTCGCGGTCATGCGGCAAGCCTTCGAGGCCTATTTCGCCGGCGAGATCGGCGCCCTTCAGGCCGTCGCCTGGCGCGCGGCCGGCACCGCCTTCCAGCTCGGCGTCTGGCAGGCGCTCTGCGACATCCCGGCGGGCGAGACCCTCAGCTATGCGCAGCTCGCCGATCGCATCGGCCGGCCGACGGCGATGCGCGCGGTCGGGCTGGCGAACGGGGCAAATCCGGTCGCGCTGGTTGTGCCTTGCCATCGGGTGATCGGGGCCACGGGGGCGCTGACCGGCTACGGCGGCGGCCTGCATCGCAAGCGCTGGCTGCTCGCCCACGAAGGTGCGAGCTTCAAAGACCAACTGGCGGCTTAGGTCTCGCGCCGGGGATGTTCGCGCAGCCGCTTCACGGCGATCGGCGCCATCGACAGCAGGGCGAGCGCGACGAGGGGCGCCAGCAGCCGTGGCGAATGCAGCGCCGCGTTCAGCGACGCCTCCGAGCCGATCGCTCCGCCTAGACCGGCGCCGAGGCCGGCGTAGATCAGGGCGGTCGGCACGCCGCCGACCAGGGTCGCCAGGGCGTAGGCCCGAGCCGGCGCGGCCGCCAGGCCCGAGGCGACGTTGACCAGGGCGAAGGGGACGACGGGGATCAGCCGCAAGGTCAGGATGTAGGTGAAGGCGCCACGGCTGAAGCCTTGGATGACGCTTTGCAGACGCGGATCGTGCCGGGCCCGGCCGAGCAGCAGCGGCGCGAAGGCCGAGCGCGCCGCCGCATAGGCGACGATGGCGCCGCCGGTGGCGCCGACGAGAACCGCTGCGCCGCCGAGCCAAGTCCCGAAGATCAGCCCGCCCGCGAGGCTCAGCATCAGGGCGACCGGCAGGCAGGCGCCGGTCAGGACGGCGTAGCCGAGAACGAAGCCGCCCACCGTCAGCACCGGATGGGCGGCGACCAGCGCCTGCAGCTGCGCCTGCTCGCGCCCCAGCGCCGCCGGCGACAGTTTCTGCGGCAGGCCGCTCCAGTAGGCCGCGAGGGCTACGCCGACGAGGATCGCGAGCGGGGCGAACCGCTGGACCAGCATCCGCCAGGGCGGGCGAGGGGCGGACGGCTCAGCAGGCCGGTCGTCGGGCGCGGGCGAACTCATCAGCTGCCTTTAGCAGAGACCGGCGGCGGACAGGTGGCCCGGTTGCGACGTAATATTGCGGAAAATTCATTCTCGGCGGCGTCGCTTCGCGGCGGAGCTTGGAGTATCAGTGACATCTCAGACCGTCGTGTTCGGACCGGGAGGCGTCTGATGACGACATTGACCGAGCTGGTGGCGACGGTGGTGGTGCATTCCTCCGCCGCGGCGCTCTCGCATTTCGGGGTCACGTTGGAGCCCGTCGCCCAGCCGAGGGCGCCCCATGTGGTCGAGCGAGTGGTCGCCCGCACGCCCCGGCCGCCGGAAAAGCTCGTCAGCTGCCCCAAGCCCGGCGCCGCTGCGCCAGCCGCGCAGCATGCCTGATCCCGACCTCGACTGCGTCAAAATGGTGTCGGACGACCGGATTGTCGTTGGGCGAAACGCCGCATTGATTCGCGCGGTGTTTGCCTAAGGCGCCATCGCAGGTAATCCTTGTACGGCGACAGCGTCCGCTCGGGGGAGCGGGCCTGCCGCAGCGGGATGCGCGCATGAAGATTACGAGACGGCCGCCGCCGATGGACTTCGGAGCCTCCAACGACGACGGTCTGGCCGCCGCGCTTTCGGAGACGCTCAGCCTTGACGCGCCGGCCGAGGCGGAGCCCGCGCCCTTGGCCGTCGCCCCCGCGGCGACGCCCGAGCCGGCGGCGAAGCCTGGCCGGGCGAGAACCGGTGCGAAGGCTGGCGCGCCGCCGCCTGTTGCTGCGCCTCGGAGTCCTCCGGCGTCCAGCTGGCCGATCTATCTGGTCGCCTTCGTGGTCGCCGTGCTCTGGGCCGTCGGGCCGATCGCCTTCGCCGTCGGCTACCGCAGCGGAACCGCACCGCTGCAGAACGATCGCTTCGCCCTGACCGTGTTCGCCCTGCTGGCCGTCGGCCCCACGGCCCTGGTGTTCGCCGTCGCCTACTTCATTCGTCAGGGTCAGACCTTGGCCGCCGAGGCGCGCCGGGCCAGGGAGGTGGAGCAGACCCTGCTCACGCCGGCGCTCCGCGCCGCGGCGGACGCCGGGGAGGTGACCCGGGCGGTGCGCGAGGAGATCGCCGCCGCCGCCCAGGCCGCCGATGTCGCCCGCGAAAGCCTGACGGCGTTGCGCGAGGTGCTGGCCGCCCAGACCCAGGGCCTGACCCAGGCGACCGAGGCCTCGCTCAGCGCCGCCCAGCAGCTGAGCGGCGAGCTCGGCCGAGAGCGCGGCGAGCTCTACGCCCTGACCGAGGCGCTGGACTCCCAGGCCGCGCGCGCCGCCGAGATCATCGACCAGCAGGCCCAGAAGGTCACTGGCGCGACCCGGGCCGCCGAGACCCAGCTGCGCGAGGCCGAGGCCGCGCTCGCCGCCCGCGCCGTCGGCCTGGCGGCGGCCGCCGACCAGGCAAGCGGTGTGGCCCGCACGGCCGGCGAGGATCTCGCTCGCCACATCGCCCGGCTGGAGACGGCGGGCGTCGGCGTCGCCGACCAGATCCGCGCCGTCGAGGGCGGGCTGGTCGAGCAGCGTACGGCGCTTGTCACCCTCGCCCAGGCCCTGCGTGAGGATCACCAGGGCTTCGCCGCCGAGGCCGAGGCGCATGTCGACCGGCTCGACGACTTCATCGGCCAGGCCCGGCGGAGCGCCGGCGAGATGGGCGAGCGCGCCGTCGAGGTCGGTGGCGGCCTGCGGGCGCTGATCGCCGAGGCCGGCGAGCGGTTCGCCGAGCTGTCGGCGAACGTGCGGATCGAGCGCGACGCGCTCGGCGAGACGGCGAGCGCGTCTCTGGCGGCGCTGACCCGCGCCGCCGGCGACCAGCGGGCGCGCATCGAGCTGGAGAACCGTCAGGCCGTCGAGGCCCTGGCCCGCGCCGCCGAGGAGACCCGCCAGGCGAGCGCCCGTCACGCCGCCGCCGCGCGCGAGCAGGTCGACCAGCTGTCCGAGGCGGCCTTCGTCGCCGGCCAGCGAGCCAACCAGGTGTTCGAGGCCCGGCTGGAGGAGGCCCGCGCCCTTGTCGAACAGTCGGCGAAGATGGTCGGCGACGCCGGCGCTGTCGCTGCGCGCAAGCTGGATGAGGGCGCCGCCGCCGCGCGCGCCACCCTCGACGAACTGACCGCCATGATGGCCGCGGTCGAGGACCGCGCCCACCGCCTGCCGGCGGACGCCCGCGCCCAGGCCGAGGTGGTGCGCGCCGCCGTCGGCGAGGGGATCGACGCCCTGATGGCTCACGCCCGGCGCACCGCCGAGGAGGCGCAGGCGATCGACGCTGCCTTCCAGGAGCGGGTGCGTCGCAACTTCGACATGCTGAGCGAGGCCGTGCGGCTGATGGGGACGGTCGCCGCAGCGCCGCCGACCCCGCTGGCCCCGGCCGCCGCGGTGGCGAACCCGCCGCAGGCCCCGCCCTTCGTTCCGGCCTATGCGCCGCCGAGCCTGCGCGCCCCGGCTCCTCAGCCTGCGACCGCCGCCAGGCCGCCGGCGGCGGCGGCCCCGCCGAAAGCGGACACCCGGCCCGAGCCCAAGCCTGCGCCCGCCGCCGAGCCGGCCGGCAGCGCGCTCGCCGAGCGGCTGGGTCTGCGACCGCGGTTGAAGCTGACGCCGACCGCCAGCGACGAGGCCTTCTCGGCGATTTTCGAGTCCGCCGGCGGCAAGCCGCCCGCCGCGCCTGCGCCCGTGGCGCTCGATCCTGAGGACGAGGCCGACGAGGAAGAGCCCGGCGAAACCTGGACCTGGAAAGACCTGCTGGCGTCGCTGGGCGGCGCCGAGGGCGCTCAGGAGACGGAGGAGGCGTTGCTCGCCGCCGAGCTCGGCAAGATGGGCGTCGAACCCGAGAAACTGTTGCCTGAGGCGCAGGTCGAGCAGATCGCCGCCGCCATGCAGACCGGCGATCTCGATGGCGCGCGGCAGGTGGTCAAGAAGCTCGCCGGCGCCGCCAGCCGCCGCATCGTGCGTCGGCTGTTCACCGACGAGGCGCTGAAGGCCAAGGCCTCGAACTTCGTGCGGCGTTACCAGACGCTGGTCGACGACGCCGCGGTGCGCGATCCCGAAGGGCTGCTGATGGCGGAGATCCTCGGGTCCGGTCCGGGCCGGGTCTTCCTGCTGCTCGACCAGGCGTTGGGCGACGCCGCCTGAGCCGGACGGCCGCCCCGGACCCGCTGAAGCTCAGGGCTGGCCTCGAACGCTGGCCGATCGCCGGCGCGTTCGTCATCGCCCGGGGCGCCAAGACCGAGGCGGAGGTGGTGGTCGTCGAACTCCTCTCCGGCGGCCTTCGCGGCCGGGGCGAAGCGACGCCCTACGGCCGCTACAGCGAGACGGCCGCCGGCGTGCTGGCCCAGATCGAGCAGGTCCGCGAGCCGATCGAAGCCGGGGCCGACCGGACCGCCCTGCAGCGCCTGCTGCCGGCCGGCGCGGCGCGCAACGCCCTGGACTGCGCCCTGTGGGACCTGGAGGCCAAGACGGCGGGCGTGCGCGCCTGGACCCTGGCCGGCCGTGCGCGGCTGGATCCGGTGAAGACCTGTTTCACCCTCAGCCTCGGCGCGCCGGAGGCGATGGCCGAGACAGCCCGGGCCCACGCCCGCTGGCCGATGCTGAAGCTGAAGATCGGCGGCGCCGATCACCTCGACCGCATCGAAGCCGTGCGTGCGGCGGCTCCGCGCACGCGGCTGGTGGTCGACGCCAACGAGGCGCTGGATTTCGCCGCCTTACGCCGGCTGGCGCCGGAGCTGGCCAGGCTGGACGTCAAGCTGCTCGAACAGCCGCTGCCCGCCGGCGAGGACGCCGCGCTCGAAGGCTACCCATGCCCGGTGCCGCTCTGCGCCGACGAGAGCCTGCACACCCGCGCCGAGCTCGCCGCCTGCGCCCGCCGCTATGCCGCTGTCAATATCAAGCTCGACAAGGCGGGCGGTCTCACCGAGGCGTTGGCGCTGAAGGCCGCGGCGCAAGGACTTGGCCTGGAGGTCATGGCCGGGTGCATGGTGGCGACCTCGCTGGCCATGGCCCCGGCCCTGATCGTCGCCCAGGGCGCGCGTTACGTCGACCTCGACGGCCCTTTGCTGCTGGTCCATGACCGCGAGCCCGGCCTGTCCTTCTCCGGCGCCGTCATCGAGCCGCCGCCGCCGGAGCTCTGGGGATAGGCCGGCTAGCTGGCCAGGCGGATGCGTTGGGAGCGGCCGATCTCGGGGGCGGGTTCGGCCAGGTCGGCCCCGACGATCTCGGTCAGCCGATCGCGCGCGCGGCTGACGCGGCTCTTGACGGTGCCGACGGAGCAGTCGCAGACCTCGGCCGCCTCTTCGTAGGTGAGGCCGGATCCGGCGACGAGCAGCAGCGCCTCGCAATTCTGCGGCGGAAGCTTCGCCAGGGCGTCGAGCAGTTCGCGGAACCGGACGCGCCACTCCTGGTCGGGGGCGTGCGCCAGCCGGCCGGTGAACTTGCCGTCGACGTCCTCCACCAGCCTGAGCTTGCCGGACACGCTCGCCAGGAAGGCGTTGCGGAGGATGCGGAACAGCCAGGCCTTGAGGTTGGTGCCCGGCTGGAAGGTGTGCCGGAACTGCCAGGCGCGCATCAGGGTCTCCTGCACCAGGTCGTCAGCGTCGCTGGCCCGGCGGGTCAGCACCCAGGCGTGAGCCCGCAGTTTCGGAACGAGCGCCAGCATGTCGTCATTCAGACCCATCTTCGCCTCCTGGCCGGCCGCAGCTGCTTATCGCGCAGTCTCTGCAGGGCCGACTTCACTGACCCAGCCATGGCGAGCGACGCCCGCCTTAATGAATCGGTAAGAGATGCGGCGCGTGAGGGTCCGATCTTTCGTTAAGTGCCCATGCGTAAAATCTGCGAATAACGAAAATCTATTTCGGAGCACAACCTGACCATGGCTCTACGCACCTGGAGGGCGAGTTCAAGGGAAGCTGAATAATCGATCCTCGAACGGCCAGGGTCTCGCAACCTCGGCCAAGCGAATACTCGCCACCAACTGCAGATCGGTGCGCAACCATTTTCACAAAGGCCCAATTCTAAGGTCTCGCTGCCGGGTCCCGCCTATGCAAGGCCGGGGCAGACTGGCGGTTCGGGAGCCGGAGACAGGTCGGGACATGGGCCGCTCAGGCGGGATCCGGAGAGTGGGCGAGATGCCGCTGGGCGATGTGGTGGGCGCGGCGCTGTCGCAGTCCATGAACCTGGTGCAGGCCGACCACGCGGCCCTGAAGCGGATCCCCTTCACCAGTCGCACCTACCTGCGTGAGGCGGCGATCCTCCAGGCGGGAGAGACGCCGGTGGACCTGCACGTGGTGCTGAGCGGCGTGGCTGAGCGGGTGGTGACGACCCGGACCGGCCATCGCCAGATCATCGGCTTCCTGCTGCCCGGAGACTTCTTCGACTGGCAGCTCTACCAGATGAACTCGCGCCTGGCGCCGCCAGACCAGGTCAGCCTCGACCATAGCGTCGTCGCGCTCGCCGGCTGCACCATCGGCGTGGTGCGTCACCAGGTCTTACGCAAGACGCTGGAAGACTTCCCACCGCTGGCCGAAGCCTTCGAGCGCCGGGCCCTGCGCGAACTGGCGATCACCCGCGAAAGCATCGTCAACCTGGCCGGCCGGCGCGCCACCGTGCGCCTGGGGCACCTGATCTGCGAGCTCTTCGTCCGGCTGGCGGCGATGCACCTGGTGCATGGGGCGTCCTGCCGGCTGCATCTCACCCAGGTGCATCTGGCCGAAGCGCTCGGGCTTTCGGCGGTTCACGTGAACCGCGGCCTGCAGGCGCTGCGCGCGGAACAGCTGCTGATCTGGCGCGGCGGCGTGCTGCACCTGCCCGACCTGGCCCGGCTCGAGCGGGCGTCCGAGTTCACGGGCGGCTATCTCGACGTCGGCAAGGCGCGTCGCTGGGGCGGCGGAGGCAGTGACGACGGACGCCCGACCGGCCCCGAGCCGGGGGCCGGACCGCACCCCGCCCATTGATCGAGGAGCTCAGGGCGCCAGCCGTGAAACGCTCCAGGCCAGCCCGGCCGCGGCGATGCTGACGCCATAGGGCAGGCGCGTGCGCAAGGCGGCGGCCAGCGAGGTGCGGCCGCAACAGTGGGCGCGCGCCAGGGCGGCCGCGCCTTGAAGGCCGCTCGCCAGGCCCAGCGCCATCGCGAACAGCGGCAGGCCGCCGAGCGGAATCCACACGGCGCAGGCCACCAGCAGCTTGAAGTCGCCGCCGCCCATCAGGCCCTTGAGCCAGAGCGCGCCGCCGATCAGCCCCACCGCGGCCACCGAGCCGGCGCGGCTCAACCCCTCGCCGGCGGTCAGCGGGAAGGCCAAGGTCAGGCCCGCCAGGCACAGCGCCGCCGGCAGCAGGTTGGGGATCCTGAAGCAGCGCAGGTCGCCGACCGCTGCGCCGATCAGCACCGAATTGAATGCGAGGAAGGCGGCGGGCGACATCGCGTCAGCCCAAGTGGGAATCTAGCAGGGTGCGGAAGATACGGATGATCAGCGGGGTGAAGATCACCGTCATCAGGGCGGGGAAGATGAACAGCACCAGCGGGATGGAGAGCTTCACAGGCAGCTCCGCGGCGCGCCGCTCGGCGTCCAGGTAGCGCGTTTGCCGCGTCTGTTCGGCGAACACCCGCAGGGTGAGGGCGACGCTGGCGCCGAGCGCCTCGGACTGCACGAGCATGGTCACCAGGGAGCTGATCTCCTCCGAGCCCGCCCGGTCGGACAGGCGGGTGAGGGCGTCGGCCCGGCTGGAGCCGGCCTGGACCTCGGCGATCGCGATTCCCAGTTGCTCGCAGATCACCGGATGCAGGTCGCGAAACTCGCTCTCGACCCGTTGCATGGCCGAGCTCAGGGTTCCGCCGGCCTCGACGCAGACGACCATCAGGTCCACTGCGTCCGGCAGGCCGAAGCGCAGGGCCTGGCGGCGTTCCTTGATTCGCTGCTGCAGCAGGAAGTTGGGCAGGTAGAGGCCGATGGCGACCGCCAGCAGGATCGCGAACAAGCCGGTGAAGGCCCCGGGCGGCCGCAGGAAGAAGACCGCGGCGATCGCCAGCAGGCCGAGCCCCATCGCCGTCAGCACGCGGATGGCGAAGAGGGTTTCTACGGCGTGCTCGGCGTAGAAGCCGGCCTGGATGAGCTTGGCGCGCACCGAGGCGCGCTCGACGCCCTCGAGGCTGCCTTTGCCCGCCACGCCCCCGAAGCGCTTGAATGCGTCGCCCAGGCGTGACCGTCGGGCGGCGCGCTGCTGGGTCCGGCCGACGCTGCCGATGCGCGCCAAGCGCAGGTTGGCTGGGGAGTCGCTCAGCACGATCATCGCGAGCGCGAGCCCCATGGCGAGGAACGACAGGGCGGCGACGCCGATAACGAACAGCAGGTCCACGGGCGGCCTCCTCAGATCTTCAGGTTGACCATGCGCCAGATCATCGTGGCGCCGATCGTAAGGGTGACGGGGGCGAAGGACATCATGGGCCAGAACAGCGGGTCGGCGGCGACATCGCTGAAGAAGGTCGGCCGGAGCAGGAAGATCGCGCAGGCGACGAGGAACGGAAGTCCCGTCACCACCCAGAACGTCATCTTCCCCTCAGCGGAGATGGCCTGGACCTTGCGGCGAAGGTGGTCCTTGGCGCGGATCGCCTCGCCGAGCTTGAGGAAGACTTCCGCCAGGTTGCCGCCGGTCTCGCGCGTCACCTCCAGAGAGGCGACGAACATGCGCAGCTCGGGCACGGGGAAGCGCTCCAGCATGTTGGCGAGGGCGTGTTCCCGATCGAGCCCGTAGGTCATCTCCTCGATCACCAGCCGGAACTCCGTGCCGAGCGGCGCGGGCATGCGCTGTCCGACGACGGCCATAGCGGTGGTCACGGGATGGCCGGCCTGCAGGCTGCGGGCGATCAGGTCGACCGCGTGGGGCAGCTGGTCGAGGAAGCGCTTGCGCCGGCGGCTCGCCATGCTCGCTAGCACCAGATACGGCGTTCCCACCGCCAGGGCGGTGGCCGCCCCGAAGACGAGCAGCGGCGGGGCGTTAAGCGTCGACAGCAGCAGGAAGACCAGCACGAACAGGGCCATGGCGCCGACGATCAGCTGCAGCGCGCTGAAGCGGGCGTCCGCCCGCGTGAGGGCTGCCTTTAGGCGGGGAAAGCGGGCCATCAGGCTCAGCGAAAACCGGTCCTTGCGCGGGTTGGCGAGCTCGGGTTGCCGGGTGGCGTTCGCCCGCGCCTTGGTCAGGCGCTGGGCGATGGTGCGCTCCTCACCCAGGCTGCCCCGCAGCAGCCGGCCGATCCCCTCCACCGCGAGCACGACGGCGATGAAGGCTGTGGCGTAGAGCAGATAGTCGGGAAGGCTGTTCATGGCGGATCAACCTGCATCGCCGAGGATGGTGGGAACGGGAATCCGTTGAGCCTTGAAGCTCTCGAAGAAGCGGGGCCGGATCCCGGTCCAGGAGAACCGCCCCTGCACCCGGCCGTCGGCCTCGACCCCGGTCTGCTCGAAGTGGAAGATCTCGTGCATGGTGATGACGTCGCCTTCCATGCCTTCGATCTCCTGCACGCTGACGACCCGGCGCGTGCCGTCGGAGAAGCGGCGCAGCTGGATGACGACGTTGATGGCGCTGGCGATCTGACCGCGCATCGAGCGCTGGGAGACGTCGATGCCGGCCATGCCGATCATCTGCTCCAGGCGGGAGAGGGCGTCCCGCGGCGTGTTGGCGTGGACGGTGGTCAGCGAGCCGTCGTGGCCGGTGTTCATCGCCTGCAGCATGTCGAAGGCCTCGCCGGCGCGGACTTCGCCGAGGACGATGCGGTCGGGCCGCATCCGCAGGGCGTTCCTGACGAGGTCGCGCTGGGTGACCTCGCCGCGCCCTTCGACGTTCGCCGGCCGGGTCTCCATCCGCACGACGTGGCGCTGCTGCAGCTGCAGCTCCGCGGCGTCCTCGATGGTGACGATCCGCTCGGTGTCGCCGATGCCGTGCGACATGGCGTTCAGGAGGGTGGTCTTGCCGGTGCCGGTGCCGCCGGAGATCAGGATGTTGAGCCTGGCCTTCACCAATCCGTGGAGAAGGTCGGCCGCCGGGTTGGTCAGGGTGCCGTTGGTCACCAGGCGTTCGAGGTTGAAGGGCACGCGGGCGAAGCGGCGGATCGACAGGATCGCGCCGTCGACGGCGATCGGCGGCACCACGGCGTTGACGCGCGAGCCGTCGGGCAGGCGGGCGTCCACCATCGGCTGGGATTCATCCACCCGGCGGCCGACCCGGTCGACGATCCGCTCGATCACGCGCATCAGATGCTGTTCGTCGGCGAACTGGATCGGGGTGAGCTCGAGCTTTCCGTAGCGGTCGACGTAGACCTCACGGGCGGTGTTCACCAGGATGTCGGAAACGTCCGGATCCCGCAGCAGGGGTTCGAGCGGGCCGTAGCCGAGCAGTTCGTGCAGCAGGTCCTCGTTGAGCCGGCGGATCTCGGCGGCGTTGAGCGGCCGGGCGTCCTCCTGCAGCAGGGCCGCGACCCGTTCGGCGATTTCGGCCTTCACCTCCTCGACCGGCCGGCGGTCGAGGCCGGCGAGGTTCATCACCTCGATCAGCCGTCGGTGCATGTCGGTCTTCAGCATGAGGTAGGTGTCGTCGACCGGCTTGGGGGGCTCGGCGGCGGCCTGGCTCCGAAAGCTCCGCGCCTCGACGGGAGGCAAGGCGCTGAGGGGTTCGGTGTGTTTCACGGCATCCGTGAAGGAGAGTCTCATGCTGCCGCTCCTGTGAGCTCGGGTTGACGTTGCCCGGCTTGGGCGAGGGTGGGTTCGATCTTCGCGGCCAGCGTCCGCAGCTCGCGGGTCAGGCGGGCGTTGGGGAAGGCTTCGGCGAGCAGCACGCCGCGGTCGAAGGCGCGCGTGGCGGTGGCGTCCAAGCTGAGCACGGCGTCGACGGTGCGGCTCAGCGACTTGCCGATCCGCGAGGGCTTCTCGAAGGCTTCAACCATGCCGGCCAGCTTGTTCAGGACGAACAGGGTCGGGGTGACGACCTCGGCCTCCTCCATCGCCTGGAAGACACGCTTGGCGGCGATCGCGCCCTGCACCGTCGGCGGGGACAGCAGGATCAGCAGCGAGGACTGCCGCAGGATCGGCAGGGTCCAGTCGGCCCAGACGCAGGGCAGGTCGACGAAGGTGTAGTCGTGCAACTGGGCGGACTGGGTGACGATCTGGCCGGCGAAGCCCGGGCTCAGGGCGTCCAGCGGCACCAGCGTCGGCGGCGCGGCCAGCAGCCGCAGGCCCGAGCTGTGCTCGATCATCGCGCTCTGCAGCAGCCGGCCGTCAAACCTCTGCTCGGCGCGCAGCACATCGACGAGGGTGCTGCGCGGCTCCAGGTTCAGCGCCAGGTCGGCGTCGCCGAACTGCAGGTCCAGATCCAGCACCGCCGTGCTCTGGCGCGCCTGCGCCCCCTTGCGGGCCGGCCGGCCCATCAACGCCGCCAGGTTGAGGGCCACGGTCGTGGCGCCCACGCCGCCGCAGCCGCGAACGATGGTGATGATCCGCCCGTTTGCGCTGCGCCGGTCGCCCACCTTCAGGATCTCGCCGAGCGCCGCCTCCAGCGCCGCCTGGGTGAACGGCGCGGTGAGCACGTCGGCGGCGCCGGCGCGGAACAGCTTGCGGACGTCTTCCGGCGCGGCGTTGCGCGCGGCGGCGATGACCTTGCGCTCGGTGCTCGCGCCGGCGAGACGGACGAAGGCGTCGGTCGAGATCGTCGAGTTGAGATCGACTTCCACGAGCAGGACGTCGCAGGCCACCGCCTTGCCGTTAAGGGCCTGGGGCTCGGCGCTGGGCGCCTCCTCGACCTTCACATCCGGCAGCAGGCCCAGGGAGCGGTCCAGCATGACCCGGAGTTCTTCGCCCGCGCCGGCGAGCAGAATCTTGCGACCTTGTTTCATATGCCGGGTCCTTCTTTCTGATCTTCGGCGACGAAGGTGGAGGCGAAGCCGGGCATGGTTATCGGGCTCAGCCCGAGCAGCGAGTTCAGCGTGACGAAGTTGTAGGTCAGGCCGGTGGTGCGGACGGTGATCAGCGGAACTGCGCGACCGCGGCCGACGAACCCCATGGTGGAACCACGTATTTGCACGCTGACGTTGGCGGCCGTGATGAAGGGGGCGTACTGCCGTATCTGGGCCAGCAGGCCGGCCATCACCGTGGTGCTGCAGGCGCCGCCGCCGGTCCCGCTGCAGGTCTGGCTCCAGCCTGTGGCGCCGGCCACCTGGGAGCAGGCCGTCCCGGGCGCGGCGGTGGAATTGACGAAGCAGTCCGGCACGGCGGTCGTATAGAGCTCGTTCGTCAGCGCGGCGGCGCCAAGCACGCCGTGCCGGGTGGCGAGCCAGCGCGCGCCGGCCGCGGTCGCCTTCTCGGCGGTGTGGTACCGCCAGAAGGCGTTGCCGAACTCGACCAGGCCGAAGGTCAGGATCAGCACCAGCGGGAAGACGATCGTCGTCTCCACCAGGGTGGCGCCGCGCTCGTCGCGCCGCAGCTTGTGAAGCCGGCGCATCACGACACCTTCAGTTCTTCGTGGGAGACGGTGAGGGTGATCGGGCCGAGCCCGAGGGCCCTCAACAGGCCGATATCCGCATAGGGCGCCGTCGCCGTCACCTTGATCCTGGGCAGATCCGCGCCGTTGACGCGAGGATTGGCCAGGCAGGTCGGCGCCGGCACCGAGACCGTGGCGGTGTTCGTCCAGCCCCTGAATAGCGGCACCCGGTCGTGGTGACGCCGTAGATGGCGAGGTTCTTGGCCTGGGTGACATAGGTCGCCCAGTTGGGGTCGGCGGCGACGCAGGGCGGATTGGCCGGTACGCGCGAGAGGTAGCGGGCCGCGTCGCGAACCCCCTTCTCCATGACGTGGTACTGCCGCAGCGCCAGGCCGAATTCGGCCAGGCCGCACATCAGGGCGACCAGCATCGGCGCGAGCAGGGTGAACTCGACGAGCGCGGCGCCGCTGTGGTCCTTGCGGAACTGTCGAAGGTTTGCGCGCAGCCCCATGGTTCACCTGTACAGCTGCACTTCTTCGTGGATGGCCGTCGGGTCGGTCTTCGACGTCGACAGGCCGAGTACTTCGACGAACTCGGTGAAATTGCTCGCGCCCTGGGCCTTCTCGAGCATGAAGGCCTTGAGGAAGCCCTCCGGCGCGCCGCCGCCCGCGCAATCGAAGATGGCGATGAAGACCAGGCGCCGCTCGTCCGGGGTTGTCTGCCCGGCGGGACCCGGAGTGGGGATTTTCCCTGCCGCGCGTTCCATCTGGTAGACGTCGTAGCGGGTCAGGGAACTGGTGTTGCTCGTGCAGGTCGCCGGCTTCGTCATGGCGTTCGTGCCCGACGCATGGTTGGCCGCCCAATAGGTGGCGCAGTCCCAGCCGACCTGGGAGCCGACGTCATGCGGATAGCTGGTGACGTTGAGGTCGGACGGCTGGCTGGTCGAAGATCCGACGCCGAAGCGGGTGTTGATGCCGTCGGCCGCTTTGTTGGTCTTGTTGCCGGGGACCGGAGCGATGTTGTCGTCGACGACGCAGAAGCTCGCCTGGGTGCTGGCCAGGGTGTCCTGAACGCAGTTCGCGCTGTTGCCGCAGGTCGAGAGCCATCCCTTGTGGCTGGCGTCGGATAGCCAGGCGTCGTACGCCTTGCCAACCGTATAGCTGGAGGTGTCGCAGACCATCAGCACAGGCGCAGGCGCGCAGAGCGAGCGGCGGAAGCCGGCGGTGGCGGTGCGCTGGATCAGGCGTGTGTTCTGGGTGGTCGCGGCGGCCAGCAGCGTGTTCTGGTGGGTGAGCTGCTGGGTCGTGACCTGGACATACCGGGCGGTCGGGTCGCTCGCGTTCCCCCCGGCCCCGATGGCGGTGCTGTCGCTCGCCGGGATGGTGGCCAGGCACCGCGTCCCGGCGACCGTGATGGTCTTCGAGGTCTCCTGGGCGAAGCGCTGCTTGTTGGTGACCTGCGAGGCCTCGGTCGTCGCCCGGCTGCAGGCTCCGGTCTGCCCATCCAGCTGCGAGGCCGCCGCCAGGGCCGCGGCGTCAGCCGCGGCCTGGGCTTCGGAGTGGGTGATCATCACGCGGGACCCGTCGATCGCCAGCCCCACCATGCCCAGGAGCACGGTCGCGGTCAGCGTCACGTAGATCAGGACATTGCCGCGCTCGTCCCGGCGCAGCTCCGCGATGCGGGCCGCGCCGGCGAGCAGTCTGGAGGAAAGCGCGCGTCCCATGACGATCACTTCCCGCCGGAGCTGGGAGCTGAGCCGGTGACGGTGACGTTCGAGGTGTTCTGGGTCTCGGGCGGATAGATCTCGCCCTTCTCGTAGCGTCCCACCGCGGCCGCGGCGACGGCGCCCGAGCTGGAAGGCGGCAGGTCGGAGATGGGCGCCGGGATGATCTGGGCGTCCATCGAGGCGACGGCCTGGCCGAAGGTCGAGGAGAGCGGCGCGTCGATGCTCTGGGCGCAGCCGCCAAGGGCGGCCGCACAGGCTGAGATCAGGATCAAGGTGCGCATAATCGGCTCCTAGCGGTCGTCGGAGGAGGGAAGCGCCGCGCCGTAGGCCGAGAACGGGGTCTCGGACGAGGCGGCGAGGGTGCGCGGCAGGACGAGCGACGGCGTGACCATCGCCACCGGCTGGACCGCGGGCGACTTGTCGATCGTCGCGGACGGCGCCGGCTTGGCGACCGGCTCGGCCGCCGGCTTAGCGGCCGGGGTGCTCAGCGTGACCACCGACACCGGGACCGGCTTGGGCGCGGTGGCGCTCAGCTGGGGCGCCGCCGCCGGGATCGGCTTGGCGAGCGGGACCGGCGCCGCCGCCATGGGCGGCGAGGCGGCGAGCGGCTTGGCCGGCGGGTTCGCCGCAGCCGTGGCGACCGGCGTCACCGACTTGGGCGCCGCAGCGGCCATGGGCGCAGGCTGAGCCGTCACGTGGACCACCGTCGGGACCACCGTCGCGACCGTCGTCGGGACCCTCGTCGGGGCCGGCGCGGGCGCCGCCGCGGCGACGGGCTGCGGGACCGCCGCCGGCTTGGCCGGCAGGCTGACGGCGATCGTCGAGACCGGCGCGGCGGGCTTGGGCGCGACCGGAGCCGCGATGGCGACCGGCTGCGGCGCGGGGGCGGGCTTCACCGGCAGGCTGACGGCGATCGCAGGCGCCGGCGCGGCGGGCCTGGCCGCTGCGGCGGCCTGCACGGCCGCGGGCTTTGGCGCCGGGACGCTGGCGGCCAGGACCGGGGCCGGCGACGCGGCGGGCGCGGCGGCGGCCTGGACCATCGCCGGCGGAGCCGCCGGAACGCTGGCCCGGACCGGCGCAGGAGCGACGCTGGCGCTCACCGCGACTGGGCGCGGCGGAGCTGCGGGCTGCGGCGCCGCCGCAAAGGTGTCCGAGGCCGCCGAGGGGGCGACTTGCAGGCTCGCTCTCGGCGGGCCGGCCGGAAGGGCCCGGTCGGTGGCGCCTGTCATGAACAGGTCCGCCTCGCTCGGCCCCTGGCGCAGGTCGGTCGGCGCGATCAGGTTGCGCTTGTCGGTCGGCTTGGCCAGGTGCGCCGTCACGATGATGACGACCTCGGTCTCATTGTTCTGGTATCCGGTCGAGCGCATCAGGGCGCCGAAGATCGGCACGCGCGAGGCGCCCGGGATGCCCCGCAGGTTGTCGCTGAATTCGCGGCGGATCAGGCCGGCGATGGCGAAGCTCTGGCCGTTGCGAAGCTCGACCGTGGTCTTGGCGCGCCGGGTGGTGATGCCCGGGATCCGGAAGCCCTGCAGCACGATGCTGTTGGCGGGATCCAGCGCGCTGACTTCCGGGGCGACCGCCAGGTTGATGGTGTCGCCGTAGACGGTGGGGGTGAAGCCGATGCTGACGCCGTACTGCTTGTACTCGATGGTGATGGTATTGGCCCCGGCGCCGGTCTGCGGCACTGGGATCGGGAACTCGCCGCCTGCGAAGAAGACGGCGGTCTCGCCCGACAGGGCCACCAGGTTGGGCTCGGCCAGGGTCGAGGCGAAGCCCTTCTTCTCCAGCGCGTCGAACACCGACTGGACGGTCCAGTCGCCGCTGCGGTCGCGGCCCAGCAGGTTCAGGACCGAGTCCGTATTGAGCGCGGGCGCCCCGAGCGTCAGGCTGCCGGTGGTGTCCCAGAGGGCGGCGAGGTTGTTCAGCCCGAGCTGCTGCAGCGCGGTCCGCTGCACCTCGGCGACCCGAACCGAGAGCATCACCTGCTCGGCGCCGCGGACGCTCATGAGGTTGACGACGTGGCCGGACGCATACTGTTCGGCCAGGGAGGCGGCGCGGGCGACCGCCGCCGAGGAGGACAGCGTCCCCGTCAGCACCAGGCCGTCGCCGCGGGCGCTGACCTCGGGCTGTTCGCCCGGCAGCACGTCGCGCATGGCGCGGCGGACGTTGTCGACGTCGTAGCCGACTCGCACGTCGAGGGTGGCGAGCGGCGAGCTGCCGACCCGGGGCATGACCGTCAGGCTGGTGGCGCCGGCGCCCTTGCCGAGAATGTAGAGAGTGCGTTCGCCCAGCGGGATGACGTCGCCCACCTTCGGATTGCCGACCATGACCCGGCCGATCGGCTGGCGGAAGCGGAGGATCCGGGAGCCGCCCAGCGGCAGGGCCACCTGGCCGCCGTACCCTGCGTCGTCGGCTACCACCTCGTGGACGGCGCCTTCGGGGGCGTAGGGCTGGGCCTGGGTCACAGACCCGAGCCCGGTGGCGGAGAGCATCGCCGTGGTGGCCAACAAAGTGCTGAGAAGCTTGGCCAGTCGGGGGCGGTTCAAGCGATGGTTGGAGCTCATCGACGTTTCAGGCGCGGAGCGGCCTGTCCCTGTTGAAGGAGGTTGTCCGGGGTCAGCCGACGCCCGGAACGTGAGCGATGGAGGCTTCTGCGCCTCGGATGATTTCCATGGTCGCGCCGATCGGCCCGGCGACGTGCGGCGCCCGCCGCGTCACGACCCGGACGATGGTGCGGGGCGCGACGGGGGCGGGAGCGCGGACGCCGTCCAGCCTGAGGTCGGCGGTACGGACTGTGGTCGGCGTGGCCTCGTCGCCGGTGGTCAACGGATCGCTGGTGCTGCGAAGCGCGAGCGAGAGGGTCCCGACGTCGGCGGCGAGCGCCAGCTTCTGGGCCTGTTCCGGCGTGACCTCGATCGTGGCGGCCTTGGCGACCACCGGATCGTTCTTGTTCTCGTTGGCCAGCTGGTCGACGGCGAGCACGCGCACGCTGCGCAGCAGGACGTCGGTCCGCTTGTCCTCGACGGTGTTGGAGCGGCTGCCTTCGTCGCGGGTGATCAGGACGTCGACGAAGTCGCCCGGTAGGACGAAGCCCGCCACGCCGAAGACGTCGTTCACCCGGATGGTGGTGGCCCGCATGCCGGCGCGGATGACGCCGGAGAGGGTTGCGCGGCCGCCGGGCCCGGAGATGCGGGCGGTGAGCACCGGCTCGTTCGCCGAGATCGGGCCGAGCGCGACGCGCCGTTGCGCGGTCACCTGGGCGATCGTCTGGAAGGAGCCTTGCGGTTGGCCATCCTTGGGCCAGGCCTGGACGCGTAGCAGGTCGGGTGTCAGCACCTCGCCGAAGCCGATCGGCCGGCTGGCGACCACGACGGTGGTCTGGTGAAGCTTGGGCGCCTGGGAGCGGGCGGCGCTCATGTGGCGCAGGCCGAGGACGGTCAGGCCACCAAGCACAATTGAGACGAGAAGGAGAACGAAACCAAGGTTGCGCATTGGAACCTCCGTTGGCCGGAAAGGAAGGTGTGACGAGCGGCGCGGGCCGCCCGTCACCAGTTCAGACGGACTTACGGCATCGCGTTGTTCAGGTTGGTCCAGGCGTTGACCACCTTGACGCCGACGGCGCTGATCAGGGTGATCGCCGCGACGGTGATCAGACCGATCAGAACCGAGTATTCGATAAGGGACGCGCCGCTTTCGTCTTGCGACAGGCGGTCCTTCAGGTTGTCCAGCCGCGTCTTGACGGCGATATAGGTCTTCAGCATTGGCCGACTCCTCAGTGGGGTTGGAAGGCTTGGGCGCTCCTTGCGCCGGATGAGACGATCCCGATCGATCGACGGTCGGACGCTAGCAGCCGCATTTTCGCCTTCGGCCCTTCTCGGCGGTCATAACGACTTGAAAATGTTTCAATGAAACCCCTGATAAAACAGCGAATTCTACGAAACTTCCGCTGTTCTGTGAGGACGATTTTCTGCCATGTAGCGGACGCGATGACGTCAAATGACGACTTCGCTGTCGGATTCCGGAACCCTTTGGCCGGATCGCCAATTCTTTGCGCCTATGCCCGGAACCTGTTGTTTCCTTCGGGCTGACTCTGCAGCGCCAGATCCATGTCGCGGCGGCGTTCGCGCCGCGGGCGCTGCGCTTCGAGGGGGCAAGCGAATGACCGTCCTGGAGATCACGCCGAGCCTGGCCGGGGCGCCGTCTCAGGCGCGCCGGTCGGAGGCGCTGCTCGTGAGCGCGTGCCTGGTCGCCTTCAGCTGTTTCCTGGTCTTTCCCAAGGTGCTCGCCGACGGCGACACCTTCTGGCACCTGGCCGCTGGGGAGTGGATGCTGCAGCACCTGCGGGTGCCCCACGCCGACCCCTTCTCCGTGCCGCACCTGGGCCAGCCCTGGGTCGCCCATGAGTGGCTGACCGAGGTCCTGATGGCCGGCGCCTATCGCCTGCTGGGCTGGACAGGGGTGCTGGCGCTGTACGGCGGCGCCTACGCCCTGGCGCTGGGCGGCGTGATCAGCCATGCGGGGCGTTGGCTGAGCGCGCGCGGCGTCGCCCTCGCGCTCGCCCTGGTCGTCGCCTCGTCGCTTGGCAGCATGCTGGTGCGGCCGTTGATCTTCGCCCTGCCGATGATCGTGTTCTGGACCTTGGGGCTGATCCGCGCGCGAGACGCGGGGCGCGCGCCTGGACTGGGCCTGGCGCTGTTGATGATGCTCTGGGCCAACCTGCACGGCAGCTTCCTGCTGGGCTTCGTGCTGGCGGGGCCGTTCGCCCTCGAGGCGCTGATCGAAGCCAGGCGCAAGCCCTGGCCGGTGGTGCGCGACTGGAGCGTGTTCGCCCTCGCCAGCCTGGCCGCCGGCGCGGCGACGCCGCACGGGGTGGAGGGCTATCTCTACCCGGTCCAGATCCTGACGATGAAGAACCTGAACGCCATCATGGAATGGCGGCCCCAGACCTTCGGCCGGTTCTCGACCTTCCAGCTGGGGCTGTTCGTCACTCTCTTCGTCTGTCTCGCCAGGGGCGTTCGCGTCCCGCCGCTGCGGGCGGCGCTGCTGCTGCTGGTGCTCTACATGGGGCTCAAGCAGGTGCGGCAGGAGATCGTCATGGCCTTCGTCGCCCCGCTGCTGCTCGCCCGTCCCCTCGGCGAGGCGGCGGGAACCAGGACGCCGCGGGCGCTCGATCCGCCCGGCTTCAAGGTCATCCTTGCGGCCGGCTTCGTGCTGATGACCTGCGTGCGGCTTTCGATGCCGACGCCCATCGAGGACTCCCTGACCAAGCCGGTGACGGCGATGCAGCACGTGCCGGCGGCCCTGGCCGCGCAGCCCGTGTTCAACGGCTACGGCTTCGGCGGCTATCTCATCTTCAAGGGGGTGCGGCCCTATATCGACGGGCGGTCGGACATGTACGGCGACGAGTTCTTCGCCCGCTACCTGCGGGCCACCGCCGGCGACCAGCGGCTGTTCGACGAGGCGGTCCGACGCTACGGTGTGCGCTGGACCATCCTGGCGCCGGACGCGGCCGCCAACCTCAAGCTCGATGTGCGGCCCGGGTGGCGGCGGCTCTACGCCGACCAGTACGCCGTAGTCCACATGCGCACCGCAATGCCTCCGCCCTGAACGGCCTTCGGCGTGAGATGAAAATCCGTCGGTTGCTTTGGCTGCGAAGTTCTCGCTGCAGTGGAACAGTTTCGGGGTTTTCTTGATTGCAGGCGGCCGTGGCTGGGGAGTCTGTTCATGGCATCATCATCGGACGTCAGGTCGACACCCGTGTTCGTCGCCCCGGAACAGACCGGCGGGCGCCCGGGTTGCGACGCCGGTGAGGCGGGCGAACCGCGCGGCGGGGCGGCCGTGCCGGACCATCCGACACTGCGGGCCCTGCTGGGCGCCCTGATGTCCGCCGGGCCGGCCGCGACCAGCGGCGGCTGGCGGCTGGCCGACGGTTGCGTCCAGATCACCCAGCGCGTCGGCTTCGATCCGATCCGCGTGCGCCTGCAGGCCGCCGACAGCGTCGCCGCCTGGCGGGAGGTTCTGACGATCTCGGCGCTGGCGCTCGACGTGCTTGCGGTGGTGATCGACGGATTCGCCGGCGACGGCGGCGAAGTCCGCCTGGTTCGCTGCGCCGACATCCTGGACGCCAAGGGTCGCCGCCGCCTGGGCGAGGAGCGCCAGGCCCAGGAGGCGCAGGTCGCCCGTGAACTGATGCATCTGGGCGCCTTCGTCCTCGGCTCCGAGGAACAGCCGGTGTTCTCGGTGGTGCCGGTCGGCGGCGACCGGCCGACCAGCTTCGTCGTAAGTCTCGATCCGCAGGTGCGCGCGGCCTGGGCCGACGCGCCGTTGCGCCGGGTCAATTGGCGGCTGCTGCAGTTCGATCACCGGACGAACCGTGGTGCGGACGTGCTGGCGAAGAAGCTCGGCATCTACTTCAGCCTGGCGGGGTCGAGGACGCGGCCGGCGGTGCGCAGCGTCCGCTCCGTGCTGAAGGCGGTGGGCGCCGCTGGCGAACTCGCCGGCGGCGCGCGTGGCGGACGGCTGGCGGACCGGTTCGAGGAGGCGCTGCTGCGGCTCGACGAGCGCGGGCTCTTCGCCGCCGGCTATCGTGGCGGTCGAGTCCCCGGAATGGAGGACGGGCGGATGAAGGGCTGGGTGAAGCGCTGGCTGGACACCGACCTGGTCATCGTCCCGCACGACCAGGGCCCGTCGCGTCCACGCGGACTGCCGCTCGCGAACGCCGCGCTGGCGTCGTCGGCTGACCTGCCTCAGCTCAGCTGGGGCAGGGCTTAGACCTCGCCTGCTCGTCGAAATTCTGGCGGCCTAACCGAGCGGAGGGCCCGCGGAAGCTGCCTTTTGCAAGCTTTGCAACCAATCTGGCCAAGCTTCGATTGAGGTTTCGACCGCACGAACGAGCCCCCAGTCTGTGTCGGTCAGGCCGGCTCCCCCGAGCCCTCCGGGTCGTCGGGAGCCGGCCGCTTCTCGAGCGCGGACGGGTTCCGTTAGGTAGCGTCCACCGCAGCCATCTGTTCGAGGGCCTCCACGAGCGCTTCCGGGGCGGAGTAGAACGGTGAGTGATCGGTGTTGAGCGTGACGACGACATCGCAGGGCAAGCGCGCCTGGAACCCGCGCTGCAGGTCGGGCGTGACCGCCCGGTCCTCGGTGCATTCGATATAGCCCCGAGGTACGCGGCCGAAGCCTGCCTCGCTGAGCTTCAGTGGAGTGGTGAACACGACTATTGGCTCGGCGCTGACGAGACTTGAGGCCCGCTGCACCCATTCGGGCGGCGTGGTGTTGTAGAATGTGTTGGCGACATTCTCGGCGGTGACCGTCGTGGTGTTGTCCGGCCCGACCTGCAAGCCCCCGGCGCTCTTCGATTCCCGTCCGCCCGCCGAGCCGAGCAGGGTGGCGCCATCGGGAATCATGAATGCAGCCAGATAGACGAGGCGAGCAATCTTCTCCGGAACACGCTCAGCGGTTTCGCTGATCACGATGCCGCCACGGCTATGGCCGACAAGCACGACGGGCTCGGCCTCACTGCGGATGATGTCGGCGACCTGATCGGCCCAGCGCGCAAGGGTCACATGCGCCAAGGGCGTCGGCTCCGGTCCCATGCCCAAGAGATCGGGCGCGATCACCTTATGGCCTCGCTCCTGGAGCATGGGAACGATGCGCTCCCAGCACCACGCCGCGTGCCACGCGCCCGAAACCAGCAGAAATGTGGACATAGACTCCTCTTCCCCGGCCCTCTAGCCAGGCGCGGCGCAGCCGTCGAACGAAAATTTGACGATTACGACCTACCCCATGTGGCGGCCGGCCTCAGGACCTAAGAGACATGCCTGAATGTCTTGCCTGCCAACCACCCCGACCCGCCAGCGCGAACGGCGACTTGCCGGAGTGGGGCCAACCAGCGCTATCGGCTCGTCTAGCGAGAGCTGACCACTTCGCGCCGAAATGCGCGCGGCGTAAGGCCGGTCCATCGGCGGAATGCGGCGCGAAAGGTGTCCGCGTCGCGGAAGCCGACCCGAGCTGCGACGTCGTCGACGGTTTCGCGGCCCCGCGCCATGAGCGCGAGAGCGACCTCGCGGCGCGCCTCGTCCTTCAAGCTGCGGATGGAGACGTCCGCCTCCTGCAGACGACGCCGTAGCGTCCCGCCGCTCAGCCCGCAAAGCGCGGCCAGTTCGTCCAGCGGCGGCAAACGCCCGTCGCGCATGAGAGTCAGGCTGTAGAGGCTGCGGACACGGTCGGACACCGTGAGCCCCGCCGGTTTCTCGGCCATGAAGTCGAACGGGAACTCCTGCAGCAGCGCCTCCAGCTCGTCGGGGGTGCGGACCACCGGCATGGCCAGCAGCCGCTCCGGGAACGAGATCGTGTTGACGGGATGCCCAAAGGTCAGCTCGCCCACGAAGAAATCGGCCACCGGCTCGTCCGTGAACGGAGGGCCATAGGCCAGTCCGACGTGGAAGACGTGGCCGCCCATCCCGATCAACCAAGCATAGAACCTCGCGAAAATGGACATGCCCGCCAGGTCGGAGAGAAAGGCGCCGAAGCTCTTGCGTCGGCGCAGCGTGTCGACGCTCAAGGTCGCCACCCCGCGGTCCACGGCGAGCGAGACGGCGGAGAGGCGGTCGCCGCGCGTGCGGTAGAACATAGCCTGCCGCTCCAGCGCCTGCCCGAGCGTGCGCGCGGTGATCAGGCAGTGGCACATCAGGCGAAACTCGTCCGGATGCATCTGCGGCTTGTTGTCGAGCCGGCTTGAGTGCCAGCCGATCGTGACCACGCACTCCCGATAGATCGCGGTCATATGTTTGCGACCCACGGCCGGAACGCGGCCCGCCTCGAGATCGGCGAGGGAAAACGGGGCGCCTGCCTTCCGCAGGATATCGTTCGGATCAGCGCCGACCCGCGTCGCCTTGTGCAGCAGGTTGAGCACGTCGTCCGCCGACAGCGGATTCCTCGTCCTGGCTCGCACCGCCCTCGCCGCCGTGGCCGCCATCACCGCGCCCCTCCATGTTGAGCATTTTACCCGCAGAAAATGAGCGGAAAACCGGTATTTGATCGAGCCCAGCAGGCTCTATGAAACAGCGGCAGATGGGCCAACTTCATTGAGGACGCCAGGCGATGACCGACGATGCTGCGGGTTCGGCGCGCGCCTGGCGTCCGCCCGAACGGCCGGGTTGGCTGAAGGCGTTCCTGGACGAAACCTCGGCCTGGGACGCCGACGCGGTCGCCCCGCTTCAGGCTGATGAGCTGATCGCCACCGCTAAGCGCCGGACGGGGCTCGACGACTTCGGCCCGGACGACTGGCGGGAGCCGTTCGAGATCCTGGTCCGCGCCGTGGAGAAGGAAGCCGAGCTTCACCTCTTCGGCCGGCTATGGACACGCCAGGAGCTCATCCTCTTCCTGGAGACGCGCCTGCGCATCGAGGCCGAGTACAAGGCGCATCCCGAGATCGAGGACGAGGTGATCGACCGACCGGTCTTTGTGACCGGCATGCCGCGCGCCGGGACGTCGATCCTGTTCGAGCTGCTCGCCCAGGACCGCCAGTTCATGGCTCCAGCGAATTGGGAATTCCTCTTCCCATGCCCCCCGCCGGAGGCGGCGACCTATCGCACCGACCCGCGCGTGCCGCGTGCGCACGACCTGATCACCCAAGCCGGGCGTGTGGCGCCCACCTTCCACGCGATCCACGAAATGGGGGCCTGGATACCCAACGAGTGCGCGGTCGCCTTCCGCCTGGGCTTCCGGTCGCCACACCTTGCGGCGACCTTCCAGGCGCCGACCTACTCGAACTGGCTGTTCGCCGCCGATCAGGCGCCGGTCTACCGGTATTACAAGCGGCTGCTGAAGCTGCTGCAGTGGAAAAACCCGCGGCAGCGCTGGCTGCTCAAGTCGCCCGAGCACCAGTCGTTCCTGCCGACGCTCTTCGAGGTCTTCCCCGACGCCGAGGTCGTGATGACGCACCGCGATCCGGTGCGGGCGCAGGGCTCGGTCAGCAACCTGCTCGGCACCTTCTACTGGATGCGCAGCGACAAGCCGTTCGACGCCCGGGCCTACGAGCAGCTGCTCACGCCCGAGGGCGCTGCGGCCCGGCTGGATCAGGTGATCGACTGGATCGAGACCGGCGCTGTGCCCGGCGACCATGTGGTCCATCTGCGCTACGCCGATCTCGTGGAGGCGCCCCTGGCGACGCTTGAAAGGCTCTACGGGCGGCTCGGCGTGCCGTTCACCGACCAGGCACGCAGCGCGATGCAGGCCTATCTGGCGGGGAAGCCGCAGCACAAGTTCGGCGCACATCACTACACGGTCGACCGAGCCGACCGGACCCGCGCTCTGTTCGAACGCTACCAGACCTATTTCGACGTTCCGATCGAGTCCTGATCATGGACCTGAATCTGAAGGGAAAGACCGTCGTCGTCACCGGCGGCAGCGGCGGCATCGGCCATCCAGGCGCCGCCCACCGGCACAAGGGAGGAAGCTAAATGAGCGACGATCACGATCTGCGTTTGCGCGAGGCCTGGAACCGCTTTTGCGACGATCTGAAGTCCGCCGGCGACATCGCCTTCCGGGAAACCGCGGCGAACAATCCGGTAGACCGCGCGGCGGCCGTCCGCCTCCTGTCGCGCAACATCGCTCTCGCGCTCGCGTTCGAGCTCGAGAACAACGATCCGCTGCACCCCGAGCTGCTGCACTATTTCGACCCGCTGCGGAAACAGGGCGGGGACAACACCGACGCGCTCTACGTCGGCGCGCCGATTAACGGGACCGACACCTACCGCATCACCGGCAAGCGCGGGTCGGCGAAGTACTTCGGCGTGACCGTGGTGGAGCGCGGTGCGACACCCTGGGGCGGCGGCGTGGCCGGCGCGCTGTTCGGCGACGAGATCGAGACGGCGGCGGACGGCAGCTTCGAGCTGCTCCTGAGCCCCGATCCGCAACCCGGCAACTGGATCAAGACCACGCCGGAGAGCTTCCGCGTCACCTTCCGGCAGTTCTTCTCGGACTGGGAGAACGAGGAGCCGATGGAGGCGCGCATCGACCGTCTCACCGGAGATCAGTCCCCGCCGCAGCTCACACCGGAAAAGGTCACAAAAGGGCTGGCCGCCGCGACCCACTGGATGAAGTGGTCGATCACCTACTGGGCGGACATGCTGGAGAAGTGGAAGGCGCAGCCCAACAAGTTCCTGGCCTATTTCGAGGTGGAGAAGCAGAAGATCGACGCCACCCCGGGTGGGCGCGCCCTGCACGCCTACTGGATGCTGCCGCCCGACGAGGCCCTGATCATCCGCGTGACGCCGCCCAAGGCGCACTACTGGGCGGTCGAGTTCGGCAACTACTGGTGGGAGACGATGGACTATCGCTATCGCCTCGCCAGCACCAACGACCACCACGCGACCCTGGAAGACAATGGCGAGCTTGTCATGGTGGTGTCCCACGACGATCCGGGCTTGCCGAATTGGCTCGACCCGTCGGGCCACAGCGAAGGCTATTTCACCATCCGCTGGCTGTTGGCCGACTCCTATCCGTACCCCACCGCCCAGCAGGTGAAGCGCTCGGAGCTGTTCGACCATCTGCCTCCCGGCGTGAAGCGCATTACGCCGGAGGAGCGGCGCGAGCAGCTGGCCGCCCGCCGTCGCGGCGTCGTTCGCCGGTTCAAGTGGTAAGACGATGACCAGCCTCTTCGACCCCGGCGTCCTCGGCGACATCGACATCGCCAACCGCATCGTCATGGCCCCCATGACCCGCAGTCGCGCGGGTCCGGGGGACGTGCCGACGGATCTGCACCTCGAGCACTATCGTCAGCGAGCCAGCGCGGGCCTGATCATCAGCGAAGGAACCCAGCCCAGCCCAACGGGCAAGGGCTATTGCCGGACGCCGGGAATTCACGATCCCGGGCAGGTCGCCGCCTGGCGCAGGGTCACCGACGCCGTTCACGCCAAAGGCGGGCGAATGGTGCTGCAGGTCATGCACGTGGGACGCGTCGCCTCGCACCTGAACAAGGCGCCAGGCGCCGAGACGGTCGCCCCGTCGGCGATCCGGGCGGCCGGAGAGATGTTCACGGACCAGGGGATGGTCCCCCTGGACGAGCCGCGCGCCTTGGCGACTGAGGAGATCCCAGGCGTCATCGCCGAGTTCGCCCAGGCGGCCCTGAATGCGCGCGCGGCCGGTTTCGACGGCGTCGAGCTGCATTGCACGAGCGGTTATCTGCCGGCGCAGTTCCTGTCGTCCGGCAGCAATCGCCGGACGGATCTCTACGGCGGGGTCGCCGCGAACCGCATCCGCTTCGTGGTCGAGACCATCGAAGCCATGGTCGCAGCGGTCGGGCCCGGGCGGGTGGGCTTCCGCATCTGCCCCGGCAATTCGTTCAACGACATCCACGACGACGATCCGGCCGAGACCTACGGCCTGTTGCTCGAGACGCTGTCGCCGCTAAAGCTCGCCTACCTGCATCTGATCGACTGGCCGAACCCGCAGGTCGAAAGCCTGCCGCTGGCGAAGCGCTGCTGGCGCGGTCCGCTGATCCTGAACGAAAGCATCACCGCCGAGCACGCCAAGAAGCTGGTGGGCGACGGCGTCTGCGAGGCCGTTTCGTTCGGCCGGCCTTTCATCGGCAACCCCGACCTGGTGAGCCGTATCCGCACGGGAGCTCCGATCGCGGCCTTCGATCCGGACACGCTCTATACGCCGGGGCCGGAGGGCTACATAGACTATGCGCCCTACGAACCCTGACACGGCCGCCGAATAGGCCGGAGGAGGCTCGCGATGTCCGGCCACCGCCAAGGCGTGCGCGAAAATCGGCTGCACATCTTCCCGCACCCGAGCTGGATGGCCGCGCTGGACGCGCGCATCGACAACATTCGCGCGGGCCGGCCGGTCGCCGACGAGCCAGCCGCGGTGCTGGCGGATCCCAAAACCTGACGGGGCTCGGCCTCGTGCAAGCTGAAACCAAAGCAGCGAACCGGGAGGACATCCAAATGACGTTCAAGACCAGGCTTCAGGGTCGCCGCATCATCGTTTTCGGCAGCGCCACCGGCATCGGCGCGGCGACTGTAAAGCGGCTGGCTGGGGAGGGCGCCCGGGTCTGCGCCGCGGATATCAACCTTGAAGGCGCGCAGAAGGTGGCGCAGGAGGCGGGGGGCGAGACCGTCGCAATGCATGTGGACATCGCCGACGAGGCCTCGGTCCAGGCCGCGACGGAGGCGGCGGTGCAGCGCTTCGGCGGTCTGGATGGCGCCCACATCAACGCCGCAGACCTGCGCGTCATCATGCAGGATTCTGACGCGCTGGCGATGGATCTGGAAGTCTTCGACCGGACGGTGGCGGTGAACCTGCGCGGGCACCTGCTCTGCACCCGCGCCGTCCTGCCTCACCTCCTGAAGAACGAGGCCTCGGCGATCATCTACACCAGCTCCGGCTCGGCCCACGGGGCGGAGCCGACCCGGCCGTCCTACGCCATGACCAAGGCCGGAGTGAACGCCCTGATGCGCCACGTCGCGGCCCGGTGGGGCCGGGAAGGCGTCACGGCCAACGTGCTCGCGCCGGGGTTCACCGTCACCGGCGAGATGAAGGCGCAGATGCAGGCGAACGCCTCGGAGGCCCAGAAGTGGGCCGACTATTTCAAGAGCCGCACGCCCCATACCCGTCTCGGCGAGGCGGACGATCACGCCGGCGTCGTCGCCATGCTGCTGTCCGAAGACGGGCGGTGGATCAACGGCGCAATCATCGACGTCAATGGAGGCTCGCTGATGCGCGCCTGATGATCGGCGCGAGGGGGCCGCTGGCTCCTGAGCGCGGGCGTTTTCCTGACCTTCCGGCGGCCCGCGGGAACCTGCCGGAAGGCGGGCCTGCTCGCGAGCGCCCGCCGTCCGAGTCCAGGCGCGGCGGGCAACGTGAACCGGACTGCGTATCGGGTCAGCCCTTGAAGCGGTAGCGTCCACTGCAAAAAGGTCAGCCGTTGAACCCTGAACCGGCGCCCGGATCTGTCAAATGATGGGATGGCGACGACGCGCGAGGGGAAACTCGGATCATCCCCCGTGGGAGAGCTGACACTTCTTTCTCCCGATCAACTCGCCTCCCGACACTCGCGTCGGGGGGCTTTTTTCGCGGGGTCGCCGTTGGGGTTCAGCTCGCCTGCGCCGCCCGCATCGGAGTTGGGCGAACCGCCATTTCCGGCGCGGGGCGGGCGATGAACACCCGGTCGCCGCGGATCAGCCCATAGCGCACGCTTTCCTCGCCCGAGGCGACATGCTCCTGGACGGCGAACCCCGCCCGCAGGATGAGATCCTTGAAGTCTCGGCCGTAGTAGCGGCAGTGATTGCGCTCGCCGAAATGGAGCTTGCGATCGTCTTCGCTGGAGATCGCCGGATTTTCATAGGTGTCGTCCCAACCGCCGATCATCGGGACGGTCAGGATCAACTGGCCGTCATCGGCCAGGACGCGCCGCATCTCCGCGAGGGCCCGCATTTCGTCCGGGGCATGCTCCAGGATATTGCTGGCGATCACCAGGTCATAGGCCCCGTCCTCGCCGGGCAGCGAGTCCGGGGTCTTCAGGCCCACAGCCTCGAACCGCACGCCGCGCGCCTGCAGATATTCCGCCAGCACCACTTCCGGCGTGAAGTAGAGGATCTGCATCCCCGGCCGAACCAGCTGTTCGCGATCGGCGGCCAGGGCGATCAACCGCTGCCGCTCATTCGAGCCGCATTTCGGACAGCGGGAGTCATAACGCGGCGGGTGTCCATAGATGGAGAATCGCCCGTCGTAGCCGCAGCAGGGGCACTGCTTCGGATGCGCGCCCCTTGCACGTCCCAGAACGTCGAAAGCATAGAGCGTCAGGACGCCGGCTGTACGGATCGGTCGCGGCAGGCGCCGACCCAGTCGTCTGCTGAAATGCATGCGGTCTGCCCTCAGTAACGCCAATCGGAACCCGCATGAATTGCATTCTTGGCTAATCGGTTCCTAAACAATTGTAATTTCGTTCGCCTAGTCTCCGTTCGCGCGAAGACAGGCGCTTTCCAGGTTCAGGCTGGACCGTCTAACCGTCCATGATCGGTCGATACCCCGTCTGGGGGAGGACATGGCGACGCCTGTCGACGAAGCTATCGACGATTACGCCGAGATGTTTGTGAAAACAGGCCGTCTCGTCATATGACATTAAGATCAGAAGGCCCGCGGTGCGGCCAGGCTAAGGACCCGACAATCCCGGCTACGGCCCAACTTCGGCCTCTGAGCGCGACAAGGGCGAAGACCAAGCCGGAGGCCAGAAGCTGTGTCGATGAGCACTACGTCGGAATATCGGCCTTTCAGTTCAGTTCGGATCGATATGGCCATCGTCCGGGAAGGCGCGTGCACAACGAGCCCTTCGGCCCAAAGGCCGCTTTCACCGAATAGATCCGAGCTCCGCAACCATGTAAATTCGGGGATGTCCGTTGAATAGTCCAAATCACATTGGTCAGTTTATCCCCGGTACGGCCTTGCCTGTCGTCAGGGGAGTCCAGGCGCAATCGCTGAACATCCAGACGTACCGGCCCGGCGAAGTGGTCACGGTCGATCTTCGTCGACTGATGAGCGTGCTGCGGCGACGGATTCGGCTGTTCGCGGCGGCTGCACTCGTCGTCATGGCGACGGTGGCGGCCGTCACCTTCCTGACGCCGCCGCAGTATCAGGCCACGGCGGAGGTGATGCTGAACCGGCGCAATGCAAAGGTCACCAATGTCGACGGGGTGCTCTCGGCCCTGCCGACGGATTCGCCGGCGGTCGACACCGAAGTCGAGATCCTCAGGTCGCCGCAGCTCGCCCGTCGCGTCGTGCAATCGCTGAAGCTGGACCGTGACCCCGAGTTCAACCCGCACGCGCATGCCGGATCGGCGCCTGGGTCTCGAGTGCAATTGGACCGGGTCGCCTCGCGGCTGCGCAAGAACCTCGACATCAGCCGCTCGGGCCTGACCTATGTGATCGACGTCGGCTTCAAGTCGCAGGATCCGGCGAAAGCGGCGGCCATCGCCAACCAGTTCGCCAAGCTCTACCTGGTCCAGCAGGTCGACGACAAGGTGAAGGCGACGCAGCAGGCCGCCGACTGGCTGAGCGGGCAGCTGCGGCAGCTGCGCGCGCAGGTGACCGCCGACGAGACCGCGGTCCAGCAGTTCAAGATCGACAACAATCTCATGAGCGCCCAGGGCGCGACCCTGACGGAGCAGGAAATCTCCAACTACAATCAGGCGCTGGCCGCGGCGCAGACCCAGGTCGCGGAGGACGACGCGCGGCTCGACACCGCGCTGCGGCAACTCGCCAGGGGATCGACCGGCGATGATGTCGGCGAAGCGCTGAACTCGCCGACCATCCAGAGGCTCCGCGAGCAGCGGGCCGAGGCCAGCCGGCGGGTCGCCGCGCTGAGGACCAACTTCCAGGACGCCTATCCGGAGCTGAAGAAGGCCCGCAACGAGCTGGCCGATATCGACGGGCAGATCCAGGCGGAGATCGGCCGGATCATCTCCAACCTCGACGCAAAGGCGCGGGTCTCGCGTCGGCGCGCCGCCGCGGTCGCCGCCAGCGTCGGCGGGGCCAAGGGGCAACTCGCCTCGAGCAATCGCGCCAGCGTCCGGTTGAGCGACCTTGAACGCAACGCCCAGGCGTCCCGCGCCCTCTACGAAGGCTATCTCGGGCGCTACAAGGAGACCAGCTCGCAGATCGGGCTGGCCGAAGCCGACGCCCAGCTGGTCTCGGTCGCGGCGCTTCCGGAGCATCCCAGCTCGCCGAACGTCCCGCTGAACCTGGTGCTCGGCGCGGCGCTGGCGGCGGTGGTCGGACTGGGCGCCGTGGCCTTGGCCGAGATGCTGGAATCCGGCCTCGCCACCGCAGCGGACGTCGAGAAGCGCTTCAATCTCAGGTACCTGGGGGCGATCCCGGCGCTGCACTCGGTGGTCAAGAGCTCTCGCCTGGAACCGATCGACTATATCGTCGAGCGACCGCTGTCGGGCTTCTCCGAAGCCTTCCGAAGCCTGCTGGCCTCGATCCTGCACGGCGGCGGAGATCCGGTGCGCACCGTGGCGGTGACCTCCGCCTTGCCCGGCGAAGGCAAGACCACCACCGCCATCTGCCTCGCGCGCGCCGCGGTGATGCAGGGCTACCGGGTGGTGATCGTCGACTGCGACCTGCGTCGACGCAGCCTCGAGCGGATCGTCTCGCCCTCGCCGAAGATCGGGCTTCTGGAGGTGCTTTCCGGCGACGTCCAACTGGAGCAGGCGCTGGTCAAGGACACCCGCACGGACGCCGACATCCTGCCGCTCAGCCAGGCGCCGATATCGCTGAAGGACGTGTTCGGCTCGGCGGCCATGGACCAACTGCTGCAGACCCTGAGAAGCCAGTACGACCTGGTGGTGCTCGACACCGCCCCGGTGGTGCCGGTCGCCGACTCGCGGGTGCTGGCGCGCAAGGCCGACTTCGTCGCCGTCGTCGCGCGTTGGCGGAGCACGCCCTATCAGGCCATTCAGGGCGCCTTGCAGTTGCTGTCGGACAACAACGTCGCCATCGGCGGCATGGTCCTGAACCAGGTCGATATGAGCCAGCAGATGCGCCACGGCTATGGCGATCTCGCCTACTACTTCAGCTCGTATCGAAACTATTACCTGGAATCCGGCGACCGCGAGCCTGCGTGACTTGCAGCCTCGAACATTGCGAAGACTTCACCAACCGGGAGGGGATTGGCTGTGCTCTCAACGAACGCTGGCGAGTTGCGTGATGTCCTCTCGTCGCAGGCGCCGATCGGTGCGGCCACCGTCCCGCTCGTCAGCGAGGTTGACATAGCCGTCGTCGGGGCCGGGCTAGGCGGATCCGCCGCCGCCGTGGCGCTCGGCCGGGCGGGTCACAGGGTGGCCCTGATCGACCGCCAGGCCGTCTGTCCCCCGCAGTTCCGGGTGGAGAAGTTCGGCGGCGAGCAGGCACAGCTTTTCGAACGCCTGGGTCTGCTGTCGGCGATCGCGGCGGAGGCGACGCCTTTCAGCACCGTCGTGAACATCCAGGGCGGCAAGCTCATCGACCATACCCATACGCCCTACTACGCCATCCGCTATCAGGATCTCGTACGGGTCGTGCGCGACCAGTTGCCGGACACGGTCGAGTTCGTCGTCAACGAAGTGGTGGACATCGAGACCGGCCCGGTCGGACAGCGCGTGGTGTTGGCCAACGGCGCGACGATCAGGGCCCGCCTCGTGGTCGTCGCCACCGGGTTGGGCGATGCGTTGTGGGACCGCATCGGGATCACCCGCCGGGCGACCTTCGAGAAGCATTCGGTCTCCTTCGGCTTCGATGCGGTCCCGGCGCCGGGTACGCGGTTCGCCCACCGCGCCGTCACCTACTATGGCGAAGGGGTCGCCGACCGGATCGACTATGTGACGTTCTTCCCGATGGGCGAGATCATGCGCGCGAACCTGTTCACCTTCCTCAGCGAAGGCGACCCCTGGTTCCGGGAGTTGCGGCGTAATCCCAAGGAGACGCTGCTGCACGCCATGCCCCGGCTTCCAGACTATCTCGGGGATTTCGAGGTCGTCAGCCCGGTGCAGCGCTGGGTGATGAACCTCTATGAGGTTGATCGCCACGAGCGCGATGGGGTGGTGGTGATCGGCGACGCCTTCCGCACCTCCTGTCCCGCCGCCGGCATCGGGGTCAGCCGTCTGTTGACCGACGTCGAGCGGCTATGCGCGGTGCACGCGCCCCGCTGGCTCGCATCGCCCGGCATGGGGCGGGACAAGATCGCCGAATACTACGGCGACGATGTCAAGCAGAGCTCCGATGTCAGGGCGCTCAGCCTGTCGCGTGGACGGCGCCGGCTGACCGTGGACGCCAGCCTCCTCTGGCAGGCGCGCCGCTACCAGCACTTCGCACGGCGCCGCATGGCCGAATGGTTTCGTGCGCGCCGGGCTGCGGGCCGGGCGGGGCCGTCAACCTAAGGTCCTTTCCACTCACGATGGATCATCGCGGGCTCGGGCGAACTTCAGATCCGGCACATTCAATCTGAGGAGCCGCCCGGACCGCGCGACCCTCGTCCGCAGCGTGCCCGGAAGCCGCAGGCGGCTCAGGCGCTTTGCTGCGCCGTCGCCGGTCCGGCGAGCGGGATCGAGGCGGTGGGGTCCGGCCGCAGCCGTCGGGTCGCCAACTTCTCCGCGACCATTCCCAGGCCGGTGGCGTGGGCGGAGGCGATCCACAGCGGCGAGGGCTCGGCGCCGAACTGCTGCTTGTAACCCTCGTCGCCGATGGTGAAGTCGAACACCTGGTCCTGGTTGCCGATGCAGTCGCGGGCCAGGTCCTCGAAGGTCAGCGCGCCCAGCGACTGCCGCGGATGCGCCGCGTAGTCGAGGCCGCTGATCAACAGGAGGAAGCGGCCGTGGTGGCCGATGCCCCAGGCTCCGCCCAGCGATCGGCCGTCGAGCGACAGTCGATAGCCCCGGGCGAAGCCGCTTGCGGCCCCCGCCAGGGCGACGTGGGCGTAGAAGTTGAAGTAGCCCTTCTGGCCGAGCAGGTCGTCGGGGAACCGCCGTCCGCGAAAGGTCTGCAGGTCGCCCAGCAGGCTGACGATGGCCGACGGCTCGACGACGCGCTCCAGGGCGACGGCGCCCTGACGCTCAAGCTGGCGCCGCTTCTTGCGCAACTCCTTGGCGAAGGAAGGCGCCATCCTTGCGGCGCGCCAGGTCTCGAAATCGCCATCGAGCGGCGCGGCGTGGGCGCTGACGCCGAGCGGCATGCGACGCGCGCCGGCGAACAACTGCTCGAGCGGCTGGGCCCGATCGGGGATCTTCTTGATCCGCAGCAGGTCGAAGGGCTTGAGCAGGTTCAGCATCTGCTGTTGCGCCCGGGGGGAGCCGACCAGGGCCGCGAAGGTCGCATCGTCGCAGACCGCCGAGGCGTAGTCGGTGACGCCGAAATCCGCGAACTCGACCAGGCGCACGCCGTGGCGCCTCCGGCGCACCAGGGGCAAGACCATCGCCAACCGGCCGTCGCCGCGGCGACGGGCGACCAGAACGAGCGGCTTGGCGCCATGGGCGGGAACGAGCATCCGGTAGACGGCGTCCAGCCACAGCGGATGCTGGAAGGCCGAGGCCCGGGAGCGCTCAAACAAGCGCTGGTATTCGTCCGACAGGAAGTCGAAGTCGTCGTGGGTGAGGATCTCGAACACGTCGATTCCCCTCAGGCCTGGCCGGCTGGTGACGGCGAGTTCGCGCGGCCGTTGTAGAATTCCACGACCTCCCGCGCGGCCAGCGGGCGGCTCGATTTCTGTCCGAAGAAATAGGTGCCGCTGGCGGCGTCCTCGTGCGTGCGTGAAGCGCCGTCGAACAGGCGCAGCCACCAGAAGGCCAGGCCGACCACGGATCCGAGCTTGTCATTCCCGGTCATCGCGCGAGCGAAATACTTCAGCGCCCAGGTCAGGGTCGATCCGGCGCCACCCGTGGCGCCCGCCTCGATCAGTGTGAAGTTGCGGAACAGCCACCGGTGACCGCTCATCGTGAAGCGGGTGAAGTCGTAGGCGCCTTCGTGAACGTGCTGCAGGAAGGGCGTGTCGGCGAACACATGGCCCCTGGGTTTCAGTACGCGGTGAATTTCCTGAACCACCTGCTCCGGCGCCAGCACATGCTCCAGGACCGCCTGGATCCACACCGCATCGAAGGTCTCGTCCTCGAAGGGAATCTTGTGCGCGTCGGCGACCAAGGTGGTGTGCGGGGAGGGGTAGATGTCGAGCCCGACCACCACTCCGGCGTCGTAGAGCGCCTGGGCGCCGCTACCGATCGTCCCACCGCCGATGACCAGCACCCGGCCGTCGGCGGGCAGCCGCGTCAGGAGTTCGTCGGCGAAGCGCTTGGCGGCCTTGTTGACGCCATACAGCCACTCGAGGAGCTGGCGCATTCTTTGCGGGCGGCTGATCGGCGAGGCGCCGTCCCGCTCAAGGAAGAGCTCCCGGTCGAGGATCGAGGTGCTGAAATCGATCAGCACAGGTTGACCCTGAACAATCGGATACGGCCCGCAGCCGTGACACGCGAAGTCGGCCCGAAGTGGTCCGGCGCAACGCGGGCAGCGCAGGGCGCTTTTCAGGGTGAGGTCCATTGATGAATCGGTTTCAGCCTGCTCCCTTCGCAGGGCTGAAGAGGGATCGCAGAGGCGTTTTTCCACCGCGAACGCGACCATTTATTTATTCCCCTATGAATGGTCGCTGATAATCTCAGGCTATGCCTCTGTAGGGGCTGTCTTCGTTCCCAACATTGGGTAGCGGGGGAGAAAAGCTTCGCTGGTCGCACAAATAAATATTTGACGGATTCGCACAGGAACCGAAGGCGAGCCGCTCCCATTCTAGCCGCGCCGTCTCAGGGGGGGGTGAGCTGTCGCGGTCCTTGCAGCCGCCGTTCGTTCCTGCAGCGGCGGCTCCTGGGAGAGTGGACAGATGGAGAAAAGGGCGGGCGAGCGATGATGATGGCAGGCCTGCTGCGCAAACCCGCCGTGCACGCCCTGGGTCTGATGGCGCTGAGGTCGATGACCATCGCCGCCAAGTTCGCCTTGACTCTGTTCATGGCCCGCTACCTCGGCCTGGCGGAGCTGGGCGTCTATGGGATCATCACTAGCGTCTCGGCGGTGGCGCCGGTGATGCTCGGCTTCGGCGTCGCCAACAACCTCTCGCGCGAAGCTGCGCGTCGAGGCGCCGCGGCGGTCACGCTCCCGTTGCTGCAATATTTTCTCTTTTTGATTCCGGCCTACATCGGACTGTTCGGATTCAGCCTGCTCGTCTGGCCCGACCGCATCGCGTGGCTGTGCCTCCTCGCGGTCGTGCTCTTCCTGGACCATCTCCAGACGGAGATGTTTGCGCTGATGACCATCACCGGTTCGGCCTATGGGGCGAACGTCGCCTATTTCATCCGCTTCGCCGGCTGGTCGCTCGTCTATATCCCGCTGGCCCTGCTGCATCCGAGCCTGCGTAACATGACAGCCGTCCTGCAGTTCTGGTTGGCCGGTTGCGTCGTCGCCTCGGTATTGACGATCCTCTTCACCCGGCGATGGCGCTGGGGCGCGGCCTTCAAGGCGCTGCCGAGCGCCAGGATCCAGCTGCCGCACAAGCACGGATCGATGGCCCTCTACGTCGGCGACGTGGCCAATGTCAGCTTCGTCTACCTGGACAGGTACATCGTCGGCCTGTTCCTCAGCCCGACGATCCTCGGCGTCTATGTCCTCTACTGGTCGATCACCAATGCGCTGAACAATCTGATCACCATCTCGGTGGTGCAGATCCAGCGCGGTCACCTCGTCAAGGTGGCCCAGACCTCGAGCTGGGCGTTCAATCGCGCGCTGCGCAATGTGTGCCTGAGGTCGAGCGGCCTGGCGCTGGTGCTCGGCGGGTTCGCGACGCTGCTGATGTATGCCGTGGTGCCGCATCTCGACCGCCCGGTGGCCGAAAGCTACATGCCGCTGATGTTCGTACTGGCGGCGGGCCTGGTTCTGCGCACGCTCTACGAGGCGGTCGGCATCTCCTTCTATGCCTACGGGCGCGATGACCTGATCCTCTATTCGGTGCTCGGCGTGCTCCTCGTCGCCCTTTGCCTCAACCTCACGTTCGATCCCTGGTTCGGCATCTGGGGCGCGGGCTGCGCTCTGGTCGCCAGCTACACCATCGGCGTCGCCGCGCGGATGCTGATGATCGCCCGCGGCTTCCGGCTGAAGACGCCAAGCCTGCAGATGCGCTCCGAGCTGGAGCCGGCTGCCGAACGCTCGAGCTGAACTGTGCCGGGCCGCCGCGCTGGGTTCCGGGGGCGAGCGGCGCGTCAGGCCGAACGCCGCCGCCAGGTCCAGAGCGTCGCCCGCAGGGCCAGGGCTCTTGGCGTCAGCATGACGATCAGGGTCCGCAGCACGCCGGCGTAGGCGGCGGGGTCGCACGGCGCCAGATGCGCCAGCTGGGCGGCGAGCCGCTTGCGCAGCTGGCGCGACCGACGCGACTCCGAGATGCCGCGCGGGTCGACCACATAGTCGATCAGGGTCTCGCCGAGGCAATCGACGCCGCCCGTCTCGGACAGGCGCAGGAGCAGCTCGTAGTCTTCAGCGCCGTCGAAAGCCGTCCGGTAGTTGCCGCTTGCGATCAGGGCCTGGGTGCGGACGAAGAAGGTGGAATGGCGAAACGGCGAGTTCTTGCGCAGGTAGGCCGAGACCGCCGCCGGGCCGCCTCGGATCCCGTGATGGAACAGCGTCCGTCCACTGGTGTCAGCCACCCGGGCGAAGGCGCCGACGAGGTCGACGTCGGCGTGCTCATCGAGGAATTGCAGCTGCCTCTCGACCCGCCGCGGATACGAGCGGTCGCCGACGTCCAGGCGGCAGATGTACTCATAGTCGTTTTGAAAGGCGAACTGCGCCCCCGCCCGCAGGGCCGCGGTGATCCCGCCATTGGCCGGTAGCCGCAGGAGCAGGGTCCGGCCGCGCGCGAACTCGGGGATTTCGATGGCCGGGGTCGAACCGTCGTCGACCAGGCAGATGTCGACGGGCGCGGTCTGCACCAGCATCGAGCGCAGCGTGGCGGCGAGTTCGTCCGGCGCCGGGTTGTAGGCCGGGATCAGCGCCAGCACGCGCGCGCCGGCGCCCAGCGGCCCGGCGCGAAGCTTCGGCGCGGGCTTGAGCCAGACCACATGCTCGTTCGTGTCGGCGGAAATCTTCGGCTGACCCTGCACCCGGCACACTCCCAAGCGCCGCCACGGCCCCTGCGCGCGGGCGAAAGCTTGATGGCGAGCCTTAAGGCTGCGCTTCGAATGGTCGCCCCCCAGGCTGGGGATGCCCTGGACCCGCCGTTGCAGGAGAGTGAACTGGGGCGCGGTCCGTCGGGACGGCGTAGCAGGAAGGTGGGCATGCGTTCGCACCGGGCTGGCTGTTTTCGAGATCGCGCGGTGACGGCGGCCCACACGAGCGAGGGTGGCTGATGTCCGTCGGCTCTCACTCCAACTTTGCGGCAGCGTCTGGCGCGCCGCGGCTGTTCGCCGGACCCGCCCGGGTCGCGCGGCCCGCTGGCCTGCCCGCCCTCGCCGTGGTCGCCATTCACCTGCTGGTCTTCGGCAGCCTGTTCAGCGGCCTGCCGGGCCCTTCGGCGCTCGGCGAGCTTCGCGGGGAGGGCACGCTGATCGGCTCGTTGCTGGTGATCCTGACCGCGGTGCTGAGCGGGGCGATCGCCGATATCCGGGCGATCAGGTCGGTGCTGATCTTTCTGCCGCTCGCAGTCTGCATCGCGCTGAGCTACGCCTTCAACGCCGAGGGCATCGCCCAGGCGCACTTCCTGGGGCGCGAGGGCGGCGAGAAATTCTTCACCTCGCTGATGGTGATCGGCTTCTACTTCTCGGTGTTCTTCGGCCTTTGCGGCATCGTCCAGGTCTACGGAGTCCGCGCGACCCTGCTCTGCGGCAGCAAGGCCGCCTTCTGGTGCGGCAGCCTGATGGTCGGCGAGATGCTGGTCGAGATCGTCAGCTGGTTCGTGCCGCCGCTGCGGGGAATCTGGCGCGAGACGCGACTGCTGTGGGTCTCGACGGGAGCTTCCGAGCCGCTGTATCGCCTCGTCGGGTTTGCCCCGGAGCCCTCTCTCGGCGCGGTCACCGCGATGGGCCTGCTTGGCCTGTTGGGCGCCGAGGTCGTTCTCTGCCGCGGCAGTGCGGACTGGACGCGGCGGCGCGCGATCACCTTGGGCGCCGTCATGCTGCCCTTGTTCGCCTTCGAGCTGGCGCTTGCCAACGCCCGGACTTTTGCGATCGGCGCCCTCGGCGCGGGGCTGGCCTGGCTGCTTCTGAGCCGGTTGGCCGCGCGCGTTCCCGCCGCGCTGCGGAGCGTCGCCATCGTGGCCGCGACCTTGCCCGCCCAGATTGGATTGGTGTGGGCGGTGCTGCAGGTCGAGCCGAGCGCGCGCAGCATTTCCAACATCACCCGTTCGGTCGGCATGGTCACGGCTTCGCAGCTGTGGGCGCGAAACCCGTGGTTCGGGGTCGGGCTCGGCCAGTACGGTTTCCATTTCAGGAGCGTCGTCCCGTCCTGGGGTCTCGAGAGCTTCGAGATCGCGCGGTATTTCCGCAACGACGAGTACAATCTGCTGACCGGCTTGCAGCCGTCGTTCAGCATCTTTTCGCGGGTCGCCGCGGAGCTCGGCGTGTTCGGCTTCATCGCCTGGATACTGCCGCCGGTGCTGGCCATCCGCTGGGCGATGCTCAGGCGGCCCGGCGCGCTGACGACGGTGATCGTCTGTGCCTTGGCCGCGCAGATCTGGACTGGACTGTCCTTGGACAGTTTCCGGAACGTCTACTACTGGTTTTGGTTGGCCATTCTGCTGACGTGGCCCACGCAGCACGAAGGATTGACGGTCCTTACGTGCCAGCGGCCTTCGGCGGAATTTGCCGCGCGCGGCTCAGGCCTGCGCGAGCGAGGATCATATGGCGCAAGCTGAACGCATCCCACGGACGATACACTACTGTTGGTTCGGCAAGACGCCGATGAGCGAGCTGGGCGAGCGGTGCGTGGCGACCTGGCGCGCCGAGCTGCCGGACTACCTGATCGAGAAGTGGGATGAGACCCGCCTGGATCGGTCCATCCCCTATGTCGACATCGCCTATCGGGCGGGGAAGTTCGCCTTCGTCGCCGACTATGTGCGGCTTATGGCGCTTTACGAGCACGGCGGCCTCTACTTCGACACCGACATCGAGGTCATCCGCAGCTTCGACGGCCTGCTCGATCATCGGCTGTTCATGGGACTGCAAGCGCCGCGGAGCATCGGCGTGGGGGTGATCGGGTCGGTGAAGGGGCATCCCTTCCTGCGGCAGATCCTCGATAAGCTCGACGCCGAGGCGCGTCGCGGCGCGCTTTGCTACATTCCCTTGCCGGAGCTCGTCACGAGCCTGGCGGACGCCGGCGGGGCCGATGCGCCGATCCTCCTGCCGGAGGAGTACTTCTATCCCTATAACCCCTACAGCCCGGTGCTGATCCGGCAGAAGCCGCTGCAGTCGAACATCTCCGAACGGACGCTCTGCCTCCACCATTGGGAGGGCAGCTGGCTGGTCGATCTCTCGCTGAGAGCGATGCTGGCGATGCGCGTGAAGATGGTGATGCAGAAGGTCCGGCCCGCGCACGGGCGCCTGCCGCCGGTCCATGCGGGGGCCATGAGATCATGAACGGCGTCGGCGTCAGCTTGCGCCAGGGGCGCGACTTCTCCAGCGCCGCCGCGCCTGCCGAAGCGGTCGCGGCGCTGTCACCCGAGCTGACCCAGATCGTCGTCCTGGTCCCGTCCGACCGCGCCCGGGCCTGGACGTGGCGGCTGGCCGAAGCCCTGCAGCAGGGGTTCGGCCTGCCGACCCGGATCCTTCGCGCGCCCTGGGTGGCGCACGCCCGCCCCGAGATCCCGTCAGAGCTGCTGGAGCACCACCTGTTCCGCGCCTGCGCCTCGAGCCACGCCGAATGGGTCGCCACCGACGGCCTGGAGGCGGCCGAGCAGGTCCCCTGGCCGGAGACCCTGCTGATCAACGCAACCGAGCGCGATCATCGCACCTTCCCGCCGGAGCTTCACCACGGGCTGATCCTGTCGCCGACCTTCCACGGCGTGTCGGGCTCTGAAGGCCTCGTGCGCCCGCTGCTGGGCGGCGAGGCGCCGCACCTGGGGGTCCTGCTGAGCACCCCTGACAGTTCGACGCTGCTGCAGGGCGCGCGGCTCGCCACGCCCGAGCGCGCGGTGATGCGCCGGGCTCTGCATCTCGCCTTCGGGCGGGCGATCACCCTCCTGCTTGGAGCCGTCGAGCATGTGCTCGAAGGGCGAGGCCTTCCCGAGCCCAGCCCGACGCCGCCGCTGCAAGCCCATGCGGGCGGGCTGGACTTCTGGTGGCGGCTGACCGGCGCCGGGCTGCCGCGCATCGGCCGCCAGCTGAGCAAGCGCTTCGTCCGTCATGACTGGTGGTGCATCGGCGTGCGCCCGTTGCAGCGAGATTGCGGGCCCGTCGAGCTGAACCTGCAGCCGGAGACCTTCCAGATCCTCGACCCGGGCCCGAGCCGCTTCTACGCCGACCCGTTCCTGCTTCGGCACGAGGGCCAGACGGCGCTGTTTTTCGAGGACTACGACTATCGCCGCCAGCGCGCCGCAATCAGCTGCCTGCTGCTCCACGGGGCCGGCCGGCCAGGGAGCGTCGTCGAAGTCCTGAGCCGGCCCTACCACCTCTCGTATCCGTTCGTCTTCGTCCATGAGGGCGTCGCCCTGATGGTCCCGGAGACCAGTGAAAACGGAACGATCGAGCTTTACGAGGCGACACGCTTTCCCGACCAATGGCGTCTGCGCGCGGTGCTGATGGAGAATGTCGACGCGTCGGACACCACCTTGCACGTCGATCCACAGACCGGACTCTGGTGGATGTTCTCCGCGGTCAGCGAATTCGGCAGCTCCTCGCATGACACCCTGTCGATCTTCTTCAGCGAGCGCCTGGAGGGGCCCTGGCGGCCGCATGCCGGCAATCCGGTGAAGCTCGATCCCGGCTGTTCGCGTCCTGCGGGAGCCCTGCTGCCCTGGAACGGGCGGCTGTTCCGGCCCACCCAGGACTGCACGCGCGCCTATGGCGGCGGCCTGGCCTGGTGCGAGGTGACGCATCTGACCCCGCAGGCCTTCAGCGAGGCGCCGGTAGCGCGGCAACAGCCCGGGCGAGATTTCACCGGGCTGCACACCTACGGCCGCGCGGCCGGCTTCGAAGTGGTCGACTACAAGCGGGATCGCGCACGGTTCGGCGGCGGCGCCTTTGCCGGCGCCGCCGCCGCCCCGCTCCGCGAGACCGGACCTAGCTGACGATCCAGTCGCCGGCGCTGTAGCTATGGACGCCGGAGAGCGTCACGCTGTCGCCTGTCGAGAACTTCAGGAGCAGGCCGGCGCTGGTGTCGGTGACCGCCGGCTGTTCGCCGCTGAAGCCCGAGAAGGCCAGCTGGTCGACTTCGTCGTGCCGGAAGTCGGTGATCACGTCGTGACCGAAGCCGCGGCCGAACACGAAGTGGTCAGCGCCTCTGCCGCCGCCAAGGACGTCGTCACCCGAGCCGCCGGTGATTGTATCCGACCCCCGTCCGCCAGAGATCGTGTCGTTTCCGGCAGTCCCGACGAGGTTGTCGTTCCAGCGCGTGCCGGTGATCGTCTGGCCGGCGACCGGGGGCGTCGGGGCCGGCGCGGCGCCGGAGCCGATGGTCACCGCCAGCGAGCCGGAGGAGAGGCTGGCGTTGCCGGCCACGTCGGTCGCGGTCGCGGTGATCGTGTGCGAGCCGGCCGCCAGCGGGGTGCTGGTGATCGACCAGTTCCCGGCGCTGTCGACCGTCGCCGAACCGACCGCGGTCGATCCGTCGTACAGGGTCACCAAGGCGTTGGGCGCGTTGGCGACCGCGCCGGTAAAGGTCGGGGTGGTGATCGAGGTCGCGTTGTCGCTGCTCGATGCGCCGTTGTCCGAGGCGGTCGTCATGTCAGGCGTCGTCGGCGCCGACGGTGCGTGGGTGTCGATCGTCACGGCCAGCCCGCCGGAGGCGGCGCTGGTCCCCCCGGCGTTGGCGGCGGTGGCGGTCAGGGTGTGCGCGCCATCCGCCAGGGCGGAGCTGGTGATCGTCCAATGGCCGGCGCTGTCGGTGGTCGCCGAGCCCACCTGGGTGGCGCCGTCGAACAGCTTCACGGTGGAGCCCACGGCGGCGGAGCCGGTGAGGGTGGGCGTCGAGTCCTTGGTGATGTTGTCGGTGCTGGAGCGCCCGAGGTCGCTGGCCGTTGTGAGATCGAGAGCGGTCGGGGCGGCCGGAGCTGAGGGTGACGGCGCCGGCGCCGGCGTCCCGCCGGTCCCGCCCTTGATCTCGACGATCAGCGGGTGGTCGGTGACGTTGAAGGTGATGTGGCTGGTGAGGCCGAGGGACTGCACCGGGGTGGAGCCCTTCATCGGGTCGTAGATCGAGACGTCGGCCGCGCTCGCCAG